>PPFU01002821.1_pt1 | contig 15663 bp, 13 predicted proteins | sample 1535991 | NCBI WGS metagenome assembly PPFU01 (sample SAMN04901290, study PRJNA319586) | Hypolithon metagenome, whole genome shotgun sequencing project. | isolation source: Antarctic Hypolithon | place: Antarctica: Miers Valley | collected 2014
ACGGGGCCGACGGGTTAACCCCCGCGGTTCCTGCCGATGAAGCCGCGGCTCCCCCCGAAGCCACGGGTGTTAACCCGTCGGCCCGGTCTCGCCGAGAACCTCCGCGACCGGGATCGTCACATCGGGAAACGCGACCAGCGTTACCTTATCCCCCGCACGTAGCCGCGAAACCTCCGCGAACCCCTCGAGGTCGGGGCGGTGGTGGACGATCAGCGTCCGCGCCCGGACATCCAGAATCCAGTACTCGATTATCCCTGAGCGAGCGTAGTCCAAGCGTTTGACTTTGCTATCAAAGGCGAGTGTCGAGTCGGACACCTCGACGATCAGATAGACGTCGTCGGGGGTCGGGTGGCGGTCGCGGTAACCGCCCTTCCGCCGCTTCACCAAAACCATATCCGGCTCGGGCTCGCTCATGTCATGGAGCACCACCGGGTACTGCTCGCGGACTTGCGCGTCGGTTCTCATAAGATGTTTACGCAGCACCTCGGCACCCCACGTTCCGTCATCCGCATGGCATGGTGCAATCGGCGGCATCTCGTAGATCATGCCACAAACCAGCTGCACCCGCGCATCAGCGGAGAGCAGGCCCAGGTCTCCCATGCGGTGGTATACATCGACCGTGATGCGGTGGGGCACGGGGGCCGTCATGGCCGCTAGCAGCGGGCGCGGGTCGGTCGGCAGGGGCGAGCGGCCACGAGGCTCGCTCTTGTGGGGCGGGGCGGGGGGGGGTTCGAGGCTAGAGGCTTGCGTCACGCTTGCATCATATCGGCCCGACCAAAGCATTTCCCGCGCAGCGCAGAACCCGCGGCGAGGGGCCGCGGGTTCGTGCGTAGATGGCTTCGGATGGAGACGACGGCTGAGACGTCCTGACCGTGTGGCGTTACTTCTTCTCTCTACCTTCGAGAATTTCCGCCTGGATGTTCGATGGGACGGGGCGGTACTCGAGGGGTTCCATGGAGTAGCTCGCCCGGCCCTGGGACATGCCGCGGAGGGTGGTCGAGTAGCCGAACATCTCCGAGAGCGGCGCGTACGCGGTGACGATGCGGGTGTTGCTCCGCTGCTCGCTCTCGTGGATCTCGCCGCGACGCTTGGAGATGTCGCCGGTGACGTTGCCCAGAAACTCGTCCGGTGTTGTCACGGTTACCTTCATATAAGGCTCGAGCAGCTGGAGGCCCGCTTTGCGGGTGGCTTCCTTGAAGGCGATGGTGCCGGCGACTTCGAAGGCAACCTGGCTGGAGTCGACGTCGTGGTACGAGCCGTCGAGCAGGGTGACTTTGACGTTCTGCAGCGGGTAGCCCGCGAGCACGCCGCTGACCGCGGTGTCCCGGCAGCCCACCGCGACACTGGGGATGTACTCCCGCGGGATGCGGCCCTGGCTGACGTCGTCCTCAAAGGCGACGCCCTTTTCGAGCGGGAACTCGCCGTCGTTTGCCTCCGCCTGTTCGTTGGTCCAAGGCTCGACGCGGATCGTGCAGTCGCCGAACTGGCCCCGGCCGCCGGTCTGCTTTTTGTGGATGCCGCGGGCCTCGGCGGTGCCGCTGATCGACTCTTTATAGGCCACGCGGGGCGTGCCGACGTTGACGTTGACCTTCAGGTCGCGGATGAGTTTGGTTTTGATGATGTCCAGGTGCAGCTCGCCCATCCCGGCGATGATGGTTTGGCCGGTGGCTTCGTTGTAGTGGCTTTGGAACGACGGGTCCTCGCGGCGGATGTCGACCAGGGCGTTGGAGAGCTTTTCCTTGTCCGCCTGGGTCGCGGGCTCGATGGACATGGAGATGACGGGTTCGGGGAAGTCCATGCGTTCGAGCACGATCGGGTCATCCTGGTCGCAGAGCGTGTCGCCGGTGATGCTGTTCTTGAGCCCGACGACGGCGACGATTTCGCCCGCGCGGGCCTCATCGCGGGTGAGCCTCTCCTTGGCGTTCATCTCAAAGATGCGGCTGACGATCTCCCGCTTGCCGTTGTTGGGGTTGAGCACACGGGTGCCCTTCGCCATCACGCCCGAGTAGATGCGGACGTAGGTCAGGTCGCCGTGCTGGTCCTTGACGATCTTGAACACCAGGCCCGACAGCGGCGCATCTTCGGAGTGCGGGCGGGTGATGTGCTGGGTTTTGTCCTCGACCGCGGTGCCCTGCACGGGTGGAACCTGGGTCGGGTTGGGCAGGTAGTCGACCACGCCGTCGAGGAGCCGCTGCACGCCGATATATTTCAGAGCTGAGCCGCAGAAGACGGGGCAGCAGTCACGGGCGATGGTGCCCTTGCGGAGGGCCTTGCGAAGCTCCGCCTCGGTGATCTCCTGCTCCATCAGGAACTTCTCGGTGAGGTCGTCATCGAGCTCCGCCGCCTTCTCGATAAGTTGGGCCCGCCACATCTCGGCGTCGTCCTGCTGGTCCTCAGGGATATCGATCTCGGTGACGTTGGCGCCCTGCTCTTCGAAGCGGTACGCCCGCATCGTGAGCAGGTCGATCACACCGCCGAACGTGTCGGCTGCCCCGATGGGGATCTGCACCGCGATCGGGTTGGCACCCAGCCGCTCGATGATCGTGCCGAAGCTGAAGTTGAAGTCGGCGCCGAGTTTGTCCATCTTGTTGATGAAACAGATGCGGGGGACGCGATACCGCTCCGCCTGACGCCAGACGGTCTCGGACTGAGCCTCGACGCCCTCCTTGCCGTCGAAGACGACGACCGCGCCGTCGAGCACCCGCATGGAGCGTTCGACCTCGATCGTGAAGTCGACGTGGCCGGGGGTGTCAATGAGGTTTAGAATCCAGTCTTCGCCCGCCTTCCCCCAGTTGCACGTGGTGGCGGCCGACTGGATGGTGATGCCGCGTTCCTGCTCATCCTGGAGGAAGTCGGTGGTGGCGGTGCCCTCGTGGACCTCCCCCATCTTGTGGATCTTGCCGGTGTAGTAGAGGACGCGTTCGGTGACGGTGGTCTTGCCCGCGTCGATGTGGGCACAGATGCCGAAGTTGCGGGTGTGCGCCATCCGCTGGTTAGAGGCGGCTGCGGTCGGGTCGGCGGTGAGGTCGGCGGTGGGGGCTTCTAGAGTGGCGGTGCTCATGTGAATAGCAGAGGAGGTTGAGGATGATCGGAAGGCGGAGCCACGGGTGTCAACCCGTTGGCCCCGGGGGGTGGTGAACGGTGGGGTGGCGGTGTGCGACTTTGGCTCGAGGCGTGTCCATCACCGCCGACCTTCAAGATTGAGACGCTGGTCCGCCACGGGAGGAGTCGGCATGAGCCGGTGCAGCAATGGGCGGCGGCGGGCGGTGAGCCGGGTTGATCAGGAGGGATGATTCATCGGTGCCCACCACGCCGGGTTGGCGGTGCAGAATAACCGCAGACCGCTGGCACGAGCGAGCGGGTGGAGTGTAGCGAGAGATGCCGCGAGGTCAAGGAGACGATGCCCCATTGGATTTGCGCTGTCGAAAGGAGTCGCGCATGAAGTATGCGGTACGGCAAAAAAAAGGGGTAGTTCTCCGAGTCATATGATCTGTTGTAGTGGTGGCCGTTCTGAGCCACGTGTTCGGCAGAGCGGTCGGGGCATACCGGCAGCGAAGCTCCTCCTTGAGCCAATCAGGAAGTCTCACCCATTCTCTGTCATCGACTTCGAAGGAGGAGCACCGCGACTTATCTCCCCGGGTCAGTGGTGGGGCGGGCGTCTGGGCCGCCTTGCGACGACGGGGCAACTTCCCCGCAAACGGGCTGCGGCCGACTGCGGGTCGGCCGCCCGCCCCACCGTTTGCAGGGACTGTGCCTCACCAACCCGGGGGACCTAAGCCCGAGGTGTTTTGCAAAATGGCCGCATCCGCTAGAATCTGGTCTGATCCGCCACCCCTCTTGATGAGACCTTTTCATGCCGCTCCCCTCCCGCCGCCTCGTGTGCCTGCTCGTCTCGCTGTTCCTGCTGAGCATGACGGCGGGGGCGAGGGTAGGGGCGCAGCCGATGGCGGACCGGGTGCCGGCGGAGGCGATGGTGTATGTGGGGTGGGCGGGGGCGGGTGATGCGACGCCGGGCTTCAAGGGGTCCAAGCTCGAGGGGCTGATGGAGGCGACGGACCTGTGGGGGCGGGTGGATCGGCTGCTCGGTGCGTTGTTGATGGAGCCGCAGCTTCGCGGGGATGGGCGGCAGGTCGTGGAGGGGCTGCGGGCGGTCGGGCCGGTGGTTTACCAAAGGCCCCGTGCATTTTATATGACGCAGCCCGACTTCGAGCGGCTCGATACGCAGGGGAACCCGACCTTCCAGTTGGGCATCATCCTCGACGCTGGCGACGCGGCGGGCAACGTCGAGCCGCACCTGCGGACCATCTACGAACTCATCGTCGAGGAGAAAGGGGCCGACGCGGTGACGTTCACGAACCAAGGCGGCGTCTTCTCAATCATTCTCGGCCCACCGGCGGGCGAAGCCAACATCACCACGAACGAAGCCTACCGCGGCGCGATGGCGGGCGTTGGCGGCGGTGGGGGGGGTGAAGGCGGGGGTTCCGCGTTGATCATCTACGTCGACGGCCAACGCCTCAACGGCTTTATAGCCTCCAGCGTCTATAAGAGCGTCCTGGAGTGGGAGCGGATGATGCAGCAGTGGGCAATGGAGGACGTTGTCAACCACGGGCATGACGATGGAATGCAGCCGCAGCGGGCCGAACGCGAGCCCCCCGAGATCGTCGCCGACAAGGCCCGTAAGGAGTACATCAAGGCCCGCGACGCCTTCGGCATGGACGGCGTCCGCTCGATCCTTTTCACAGGGGACTTCTTGCCCGACGGCAACTTCCGCACCCGCGGCTTCGTGGCGGCCCCCGCGCCCCGAAAGGGGGCGTTGGCGCTCTACGTCGACCACGAACCCGGCGTCACCGAGGCGTTGAAGCTCGTGCCCCCCACCGCGACCTGGTTCCGCGTGGGCAAATACAACCCGACCGATGCAAAGACCGTGTGGCTCGACGCGATGCAGGAAATCGCGCCGAACGAGCTTCAGAGCATGCGGGACCAGGCCGCCCGGCTGAAACGGGAGATGGGCTTTGACCCCTTCACGAGCCTCGTCGAGCCGCTCGGCGACACGTGGGTGCTCTACTGCGACCCCGCGACCGGCTCGCCACTGGGCCCGGGGCTGGTGGTGGTGCATCCCATAAAGGATGACGTCGCCTTGAGCCTCGGGCTCGCGCAGATGCAGGCATGGGCGGGCCAAGAGTTGCAGCGGGAAAACACGGGAGTGGCGATCTCCACCGCCGACATGGGCGAGATGCAGATCCACAGCCTCGCCCTCCCCGTGCCGATGCCGTCGTTCTCGCCCTCGTGGACCGTTACCGGCGGTCGGCTGATCGTGTCGCTGAACCCGCAGGATGTGCTGCTGGCGGTTGATGCCGCCGGGGACGAAGCGGGAGCCATGGACAACAAGCGGATCGCGGCCGCCTTCGCGAGGCTCGGCGAAGGCCCCCGCGACGGCGTGGGCTACACCGACCTCGAGGCGGTGGCGACGACGCTCTACTTCCCCGTCTCCAACGGCCTAGCGCTGCTCTCGCAGCAGACCGGCTCAAACCCGGCCATCGCGGAGCGGGTCCGTGACCTGCTCCCCCCGCTCAACACCATCACGCCGCACCTCACCCCCACGAGCGACCGCTTCTGGCACGACGATGCGGGCTGGCACTACGAAGCCGTCGGGCCGTTCCCGTGGGCGAACGTGCTGGGGCCCGATGCGCTCCCCATCGCGGTACCGCTGGGCCTCTCGATTGGGTGGCAGCAGTCCAGCCCGTTTCGGGAGGACGTTGGGGAAACCAAGCGGATAGATGTTCAGTACGCGAAGCCCCCGATGATGAATCCGCCGCCGACGCCGTAGGTCAGGCAGCGGCTCGATCAACGTCCGAAATTCCCCGATACCGCTCCCGCTTCAAATCGGTTATGTTCCCGTGATCTTCGTCGGACCAACTCCGGCTTCGATCCGATCCCACGCTCCGACTCCCCGAGGAACCCCCCATGTCCCCCGTGTCCCCCCTTCGCCGACTCGCCACCGTTCCGCTCTCGCTGCTGATGACGCTGCTCATCGCGGCGGCCGCTCACGCCCAGCCGATGGCCGACCGAGTGCCGCAGGACTCGCTCTTCTACGCCGGCTGGGCGGGGGCCAACGCCGACACGCCCGGCTATAGCGACTCGCACCTCAAGGCCCTGATCGACGAGACGCAGATGCCCATGCGGGTCCGTCGCCTCGTCGACGCCTTGATCGCCAACCAGATCCGCGACGACGATGCGGAGCAGTTCCGGGATGTGTTCTTCGAACTCGCCCCCATCGCCTACGCCCACCCCTGGGCGTTCTACGTCGGCGGAGTCGACTTCGACAAGGCCACCGAGCGGGGCGTGCCGCAGATGTCCATTGGCTTCATGATCGACGCGGGCGATGAGGCCGCCACCGTCGAAAAGTACCTCCGCATGATTCACGATGAGATGGCGCGGGATGAGCACGCGCCCCCCGTCTCGCTCACCAATGAGGGCGGCATGGTCACCTTCCTCCTGGGCCAAAAGCCCGCCGGAGAGATGGGCTTCGCCAAGGGCCCCAAGGTCCGCGAGGCAATGGCGGAGGTCAACTCCGCAGCCAACCCCACGCTCGTGATCTGGGCCGACTTCGAAAAGCTCGACCAGGTCATCGAAGGCGGCATCCAGTTTGACGCTCGGCAGCGGGCGGTTCGGGCGCGTGAGTGGGATGAAAGGATGGACGCCGTAGAGGATGTTCGCGACGTTGGTGAAGAAGAAATCCAACGCCCCGACTTCGAAGAACCCGCCGAGCCCATGCGGCCTAGTCCTCGTACCACCCGCCCCGCCCGTCCCGGCGAGGTCGGCCGAACTGACGTGACGAACCCTGAAGTACTCGGTGCCCCGCCCGTGTTGGGGCAGATGGAGCCGCAGGAAGGGCCGAGGCCCCGCGGAGGTGACCTCGCCATGAAGCGACCCATGGACGACGGCGACCTCCGCAACTACCGCCAAATCCGCGACGCCCTGGGCCTCAAAGGCCTCAAGAGCAAGATCGTCGTCGGCTCGTTCACCCCCGATGGCAACTTCAAGACCTCCGCCTTCATTCACGCGCCGCAAGGCGATGGCGGCCGCACCGGCCTGCTCAAACTCCTCATCGACAACGACCCCCTCGACCAGGCACAGCTCAACCTCATCCCCTCTACCGCCGTCTGGTTCCGCGCTGGAAAATTCGACCCCCAGGAAGCCAAGGCCCTGACGATCAGCCTGCTCCGCCAGTTCGACTTGGATGCCCTCCAGAGGCTGCAACGCAACATTGTCGAGATGGAGCGTGAGCTGGGCTTCAACCCCGTCACCGACCTCGTCGACACCCTCGGCGACACCTGGGTGCTCTACTCCGACCCGGCCGTCACCTCCCCCTTCGGCCCCGGCCTCGTGATTGTTCACGCCCTCAAGGACCCCGCCCGGTTTGAGGCCACCCTCGCCACGGTGCAGGAGCGGGTCAACACCATGCTCCAGCAGGAGGGCGCCCCCTTCGCCCTGAGCACCGCCGACACCGGCGAGATGAAGATCCACAGCCTCGCCATCCCCGTGCCCATGCCCTCGCTCGCCCCATCCTGGACCGTCGCCGATGGCAAGCTCTTCATCTCGATGAACCCGCAGGGGGTGATGACCGCCCACGCCGCCGCCACCGATGAGGCCGGTCCCATGGACGGCAAGAAAATCGCCGACGCGATGGGCCGTATTCAAGGCGAAGCCGCCCCGGATAGCGTCGGCTATGTCGACCTTGAGGCGCTGGTGCGGATCTTCTACTTCCAGGCGTCCAACGGTCTGGCGATCCTGGTGCAGACGGCCGAGCTCGACGCCGAAACCGCCGACGCGGTCAAAAACCTTCTCCCGCCGATGAACACCATCCTCCCCCACCTCGGCCCCGCCGCCGACCGCATCTGGCACGACGAAAAAGGCCTCCATTACGAGTCCATCTCCCCCTTCCCCCTCGCCGCCCTCGCCAGCCCCGACGCCGGCCTCGCCCTCGGAGCACCCGCCGTCGCCGTCGCCCTGCCAGCCCTCGGCGCGGCACGGAGGTCGGCGCGGGACGTTGTATCGGTCTCAAATGTTCGGTTGGTCCTTATTGGCACCCACGCTTATGCCGCCGAGCACAGAGGAAATATGCCCGCCGGACTCGCAGATCTGCGGCCCTATGTCGGAGACGAACTTGCCCGAAGCAGTTCGTACGTTTACCTCGGCGGTGGCAAGAATATCCAAGGCCTTCAGAACATCGCGACGCACGTGCTGGTTTACGAGAAGCCTTACATCGACACCCGCGACGGCCAACTCGCCGTCGGGTTCGCCGACGGCCACGTCGAACGCATGTCCCCCTGGGAACTCGCTTCCCGCCTCGAAGAACAAGGCACCCCCGTCCCCGCCGATCTTCAATTCGGCGGACACGGCGATATGGACGTGTTGGAGGAGGTACGCGAAACCCCCCGCACCCCGACCCAAGAAGCACTTCACACCATTCCTTAATCGAGGCCACACAAGCTAGTTTTTCTGAGCTCGGCAAGCCGGGGCACAATGGCGAGCGCCAGCGAGCCACGCCGCCCCGGGTCCGCACTCGCCGTAAGCACCTCCACCCCGAAGATTAACGCCGAATAAGAGTCTCAAAACCGCTACCCCGAAACGCGGTGCCACCCTTGTCGCCCCCGGCGACGATGGTGCCGGACTTGGTGAAACGTCTCTCGGCCCTCAACCGAACCTCATCCTCAGGCACGCCACCATCGAAGCCACCGGCTTCAAAAGTGGCACCGTCAGTGGCACCGACCGTCGCACCGTCAGTCGCACCGCCCGTCGCACCGCCTAGTCCTCGTCCACCCCGCCCACATTCTCCGCGATCCCGCACCCCAGCAGACCTCCATCCGCCGCCCGCATCCGCTCCACCACCTCCTCCATCGCCCGCTTCCGCTCCTCCTTCGTTAACAGTGCCGCGCACGGCGTGCCGAACCGCGGCCGCTGAAAGCCCAGGTGCGTGTCCCCCCGCGCCAGGATGTGGCTCGCGTTGGTCGCCCCCGTCGCCGGGTCGATCGTCTCCTCCCGGCTCAGATGCGGGTGCCCCTTGTCATGCCCCCACGCGGTAAAACTCCGCGCGTTCGCGTAATGCCCGACAAAAGACCTGCGGAACCTGTCGCTCGTCACGTTCTGCTTCGACCGGTGCAGCACGTGCCCACCAAAGAACACCACATCCCCCGCCTTCACCGGCGCCAGCACGTTGTCATAGGTCGCCCCCACCGCCGCCAGCGAATTCTTCGTATCGTCCGGCACCGACACACCCGCCGCACCTTTGATCCCCTTCAACTGCTTGTCCCCAAACCCATAAAACGCCTCCCCCGGGCACGGCGGATGCACCGGCTCCACCTGGCTCCCCTTGGCGAACCAGAGCCCGCCGTTGTACTCATCCGCATCATCAATCGTGATCCATGCCCCGATCAGCGTGTCCGGCGTCGTCGGAATATAAAACGAATCCTGATGCCAACCCTGGCCCGCACTCCCCGGCGGCTTGAGGAACAGCATCGACTGCATCGCCATCACGTCCGGCCCAACCAACGCCTCCACCACATCCAACACCCGCGGATGCAACAGGTATCGCTCGTGCAACGCCAACTCCCGATGCAACATATGGATCCGTAAAAACTGCGCCGCCTTCTCCTGAGGCGACAAATCCTCCTTCGGCTTGAACAGGAAACGCGCCGTCTTCTCCTCCCCCCGGTCCCGCTTCCGCAGGTCGGCCGCAACCGCCTCCGAGTCCGCATCGAACTCCGGCAGGTCCCCCTGCTCCGGCAGCCGCCCCTGCATCATGTCCTGGGTATGCCCCCGCAACTCCGCGACATCCTCCTGCGACACAAGCCCCCGCACCACCAAAAACCCCGACGAACGAAACAGCTTGTACTCCTCCTCGCTGACGCCGTAGTGTTGCGGAGTGCCCGCTTCGTGTCGTTGGCCGTGGCCATTGAATGGTGCGGAGATCGGACGCGATAGTGTGGCGGTGTCCATCATGATGCGGTGGGGGAGAAGTTGGAAGAGATTACGGACTTGGTCCTCAGAGCGTCCTTCAGTCGCCCGACGTACCTGATTCGCAGGTCATTATCGCCTATGAACTCCGCTTCCGCCACCCCCTCCGCTTGGGTTTCTCATGCGCCTGATTGATCTACGCCGTCCGATTCACGCCATGCCGGTGTCTCAGGGGCAGTGGTCCCAAGTGCCCCCCCGCGACGGCTTGCCTCAGCTGGGTGGGGCTGTGGCCGAAGGCGGCCTTGAAGCGTCGCGAGAAGTGATACGGGTTGCTGAACCCCACGCGGCCCGCAATTTCCGCTACAGACTCGTTGCTCCGGGTAAGCATCGCAAGCCCGCGGTCCAGCCGGGCGTGTTGAACCGCCTGCATCGGGCTGACCCCCAACTCCCGGCGGAACAGCCGACACAGATGCTCCCGCGTCACATAGGCAGCCCCCGCTAATTGATCCAGCGTCAGCCCCGCTCCCGCGTCTGCCTCGAGCCGACTTTCGATCATCTGCGTCGCCCTCGCCACCGGCTCACTCATTGCCAGCCCCGCACCAGCCCCCAGGTCGCTCTGCCCCAGCACGAACCCGCTCACCAGCAGCCGAAGGCAGCGACGTGCGTGCTCCTCCTCGCCCCGCCCCGCCAACGACACGAGGTGCGACAGCAGCACCCCCAGCAGCCCATCCCCCGCCCCCTCGCGAACCCTCGGCCAAGCCTCCAGCGGGGCCCAAGCCACGGGCACCGACTCGATGCGGAAATGCGCGTACATGTGCCGACACCAACGCTTCGTATCCCACTGCCATGCGTCCCGGACCGTAGGCCGACACAACGCCATCGCCCCCTCCACGACCGACTCCCGCCGCCCCCCCGCCTCATAAATCGCGTCGCCCCGCACCATCCAAACCAGCTCAAAATCTCTCAACGGCCTGGGCCCATAGCTCGCACCAGGTGGATTCACCACGACACCACACGCCCGCACTCCGCTGACTTCAAGCTCGTCCACAACTGCAGCATAACCCCATTGATCACCCGCCGCAGAAGGTACCTGATCCGACACAGCACCCCTCCTAAACCGCAACCGCAGAAGAGGAACATTCGCTAAAGACACACACTGCTACCTAAACGTCCGCGGACGATACGTCGCGTCACGGTACACTGGCCCAATGGCGAAACAACTCAAATGGCATGACGTGATTTAGAGGGTTCTGGACAAGTCCCCCTCCCTGCTTCACTACAAGGAGATCGCAGAGCGGATCATCGCAGATGGGTTGCGGGGGAAAATGGGTGCCACCCCCGCCGCCACGGTGAGTTCTCAGGTGGCGGTTTCGCTGAAGCGGCGGGGGGAGGAATCGCCCTATCTTCGCGTCGAAAAGGGCATATATACCATGCGATCCAAGATCACCGGCAAGCTTGTCGCCGCCCCCAGATCCACCGCGTATACCCCGAGAAAGCGGAAGAACGTGACGGAACCCGCTTTAGTAGGGCCTGATACGATCGAGGCTGACGACACCGAGCCGCAGTACGACATCGTCACCTCCTTCAGCATGTTCTGGCGACGCGAAGCAGTCGATTGAATTGCTACGCCGACGCTTTCGGGGATGCAGCAGATTGGCGCGATGCCCGTCAACTTCCACGGTCAGATGGGCATCTACCTGCTCTACGACGGCCGCGAGGTGATCTACGTCGGCCGAACCACCGATCGAGCACTCGGAAAGCGGCTCTAGGAACATACACTCGACCGCATGTCCACCCGCCGGGACCGCTTCTCCTGGTTCGGCCTGCTCCCCGTCGGCGATTCGGGCACCCTTGGCACGCTCCCCTCTTCCTTCGATGCGAGCAAACTGCTCCCCGCGCTGGAAGCCATCCTCATCGAGTCGCTCGAACCCCGCCAGAACCGCACGAGGGGAGGCGATCTGGCCGCCGTCGAGTATATTCAACTCGAAGACCCGGAGATTCAGCGGAAACGGAAACGACAACTGCTGACAGCGGCGATCGACAAGGTATAGCCCTTTATCTAGCCCCCAACGGATCAAAATGCAAGGGCCGGTGGCCACGCCTCGATCTGTATCTAGCTCAAGGCCTGCCCTCAAGGAAGGGCACCCTCGCACGCCTTGGACAATGGCCCTAAAGTCGCGGCACCCGCAGCCATGCGTTTGTCGGTGGGGGGGCTAGCTAGAACATCCCGCGGAGCGTGCTCATCGCCTCGGGGGCGAGGTCCTGGACCAGGCTTCGCAGCTCTGCGCTTTGCAGCGCGTACTTCGCGGCACGTTTGGCGAGGTCCTTCACATCAAGTGTGCCGCTGTAGCTCACGGGGACTGACTCGACCATTGGGATGCCCTTGACCGCCATGCGGCCCTCCATGCGGTAGGGGAGTTGGCCGTCCATCTGCATGACCGCTTCGCGGACCGCCTCCAGGTTTTTCCAGGTGACGGGGACGTTGACCATGATGGCTTCTTCGCCGTGGGCTGGGACGCTGCCTTCGAGGGTGGCGACCGAGTCGAGGATCTGTTTGTCGTTGAGGAAGAGGGTGTAGTCGATGGTATTGAGCGGGAGCGAGACGCCGTTGGGGTTTTTGACCAGGCCGTCGAGCTTGAGGTCGAAGCCCGTCTGGGAGACGCTGGGTACGGTGGCGGACTGCATGGTGACCGAGGGCGGCGTGGCCCGCATCTGCTGGAGCGTCGTGCAGCCCGAGAGGAGGAGGAGGGCGGGGAGGAGCGGGAGATATAGTCTCATGGCACAGTGTAGTAGCTGGCGATGATCCGAGGCGGCTGTTCCGCGAGAAGCTCTTCGTACATGCTATGGAGGGGGTTGCTCCCCCCCGCCCCGCGTCTATCATCCGGGCATGAACACACCCGTGATCTTCGCCGATGTCGTAGAAGCCGCGGATGCGCTGACCGTGTAGGAGCAGGAGGACCTGATCGCGATCGTGCGGCGTCGGCTGGCGGAGGCGGGGCGGGAGCGAGTGATTCTTGAAGCGATTCAGGCACGGGCAGAGCACGCCGCTGGGCTCTCAAGGCCCGTCACCGTCGATGAACTGATGGATGAGATCCTGTCATGAGACGAGAGTTACGCAAGACCCCGCAGTTCGTCCGGGCGGCGAAGCGGGTGCTGAAACAACATGCCCAGATGCAGGGTTGGGTCCGTGAGACGCTGCGGCGGCTGGCGGCTGGCGGCGGATGCGAAGGATCCCCGGCTTCGCACCCATGGACTGAAGGGGAGACTCTCGGCATTCCTCGCGTGCAGTGCGGCTACGTCATGAGGATCGTATTTCAGATTGTCGAGCATGAGGGCGAGGACGTGGTCCTGCTAGTGCCCATCGGGACGCACGAGGAAGCCTACTGACAAGTCGACGGAAACTCCCGACCCTCACCCCGCGCTCGACGACAACTGCGTCGCCACGCCGGGGGCGGGGAGTGAGGAGTGGCCCATGAGGTATTGGTCGATGGATCGGGCGGCGCCGCGGCCCTCGGCGATGGCCCAGACGATGAGGCTCGCGCCCCGTCGCATGTCGCCCGCTGCGAAGACGCCGTCGCGGGTGGTGGCGTAGGGGCCAAATTCCGCCCGGACCGAGCCGTGCCGGTCGGTCTCGACGCCCAGTTGATCCAGCAGCGTCGGCGTGTCGGGGCCGGTGAACCCTGCAGCGATGAGCACCAAGTCGGCGGGGAGATTCTCCTCGCTGCCCGCGATCTGGGTGGAGGTCTGTCGCCCGTCGCCGTTGCTGGCGGACCAGTCGAGCCTGGCGATGCGGAGATGGTCCACGCGGCCATCGCCATCAAGGTCCACAAAGGCCTTGGGCTGCACCTGGTGCTCACGGGGATCGCGGTCAAAGAGGGCGGCGGCCTCGGCGTGGCCGTAGTCGACGTAGAACGTCCCGGGCTCTCCTGGCCAAGGGTGGTGCTCATCCCGCACATCGGGTTCCCGCTGCCGCCTCGTGATGTTCAGAAGGCTCTTGCACCCGTGTCGCAGTGCGGTGCCGATGCAGTCCGTGCCCGTGTCCCCCGCGCCAATAACGATCACATGTTTGTCCTTGGCCGAAATATAATTACCATCCCGGAGCGCCGAGTCGAGGAGGCTGCGAGTGTTTTGATAGAGAAACTCCATCGCCATGTGGACCCCGTCGAGCTCCCACCCCGGCAGCATGGAAAGGTCCCGCCCCCGCAGTGCGCCACAGGCGAGGAGCACCGCATCATACTCTTCTAGAATAGTATCAGCGGGAATAGATTCGGCGAAGGTTGACGAGCCGTGGTGGGCGGGGTCGCCCCCGATGGAGCATCGCGTGCGAAACTCGACCCCGCTCTGTCGGAGCAGGTCGACGCGGCGTTGGACGAGGGCCTTGTCGAGCTTCATGTTGGGCACGCCGTACATGAGCAGCCCCCCGAGGCGGTCGTCCCGCTCGAATACGGTGACGCTGTGCCCGACCTTGTTGAGCTGGTCCGCCGCCGTGAGGCCCGCGGGGCCCGAGCCGACGACGGCGACGCGCTTGCCGGTGCGGGTGGTGGGGGGGTTGGGCCGGACCCAGCCCTCCTCGAAGGCGCGGTCGATGATGGTACACTCGACGCTCTTGATGGTTACGGGCGGCTCGTTGATACCAAGCACGCAGGCCGACTCGCACGGCGCCGGGCAGATCCGCCCGGTGAACTCTGGGAAGTTGTTGGTCAGCGCGAGCCGTTCATACGCATCCCGCCACCGGCCGTGATAGACCAAGTCGTTCCACTCGGGGATGAGGTTGTCGATCGGGCAGCCCGTCTCGGACTGGCAGAACGGCACGCCGCAGTCCATGCAGCGGGCCCCCTGCTCGCGGAGCGTGCCTTCGTCGGCCGAGTCGTAGACTTCAAAAAAGTCGTTCACCCTGACCGCCGGCGGGCGGGAGGGCATGGGGTGGCGTTCGTATTCTAAAAATCCGGTGGGTTTGCCCATGGCAGAGTCAGAAGAACCGCTTAGGAACAGAGGAGGCGGAGGCGTGAGGACGAATAAGGGGTGTTATGCAGTCGGGTCTGCGTTGCCCAAATCCGCTGCGACCTCCGCGGCCGCGAGGATCGGGCCGGCGACGACCAGCCTCTTGCCCGCGGGGTCGATCCGCAGGTTCAGGCCGTCAAGTGATCGCGCCCCGAGCAGATTCAGGTCGCCCTCCTCGCCGAAGACTACCTCATCCACGGTCTCCTCGCCCGTGGCCCGCGCGATGGCGTACCCCAAGCGCCGCGTGATCCGCCCGCCGTTGGCCATGGTGAAGGTGCGGTCCTTCTTATCAATCTTAATCTTGATCTGCTCCAGCAGCGAGCGATGCAGCCAAGTGAACTCGGACCCGCTGTCGACCAGAACGCCACGGACTTCGACACCTTTGCTCCGCATTGTCATGTTCGCGACGGTGCAGGTTGTTTGGAAGGTTCCCATCGGGGGTCAATTGTATCGGTGCTGGAGGCGGGGGTAACCGGCTGGGTAACGAAGCGGATGTAGCCATCTTGCTCCGACCACTCACCTATGCCCCACGTCCCCCGCAACCCGCGCGTTGGGGTCGCGGCGTTGGAGGAGGACGCGGCGGTAGTCGACGGACGTCACCTTCGTGAACTCGCCGGAGGCGTCGTGCGACGCCTCATATTCTACATACACTATCAGATGTGCGGCGCTCCGAGGAGATTGATCTGCATGCCGGTGTGGTCGGGG
>PPFU01004733.1_pt1 | contig 15656 bp, 10 predicted proteins | sample 1535991 | NCBI WGS metagenome assembly PPFU01 (sample SAMN04901290, study PRJNA319586) | Hypolithon metagenome, whole genome shotgun sequencing project. | isolation source: Antarctic Hypolithon | place: Antarctica: Miers Valley | collected 2014
CCTCAACCTGCGCGACGCGGTTTTGGGTTTTAACATAGTTGCTAACGAGCGTCTCGAAGAGTGTGGTTGAAATCACACTAATTTCGTCGATCGAAAGTCCGGTGCGCTCGGTAAATGATTCCTGCCGGATATAATCCAGCGGGTTGGTCATGATGGCGCTGATCGATTTCTCCCCCAGCCTCTGATATGGAAATATCCCATCCGTACGAATAGCGACAGCACCGACATCAGCGAGGAGCCCCTCGTCGATCTCAACGCTCTCCAGGGTTGAAATCAACGGGCGCTCAGTAAGCAGAGAGATGTAACGCGCGTTGTCTTGCGGGCTCGGGAGGAACTTGGCATCCAACATCCGGTGGATGATCGCCGATGAGTATTCCGCAATTTCCTGGAGAAGTTCGAGGTCGGCCTCGGTAAAATATCCGTCGGTCCCAGCATCCCTCTCTTTATTAAAAACCTGGATGGCGCCGAGCGTAATCGTTGATTTCAACGGCACGATCATCATCGAATGAACGTCGAGCTCCGATATTTCCGCTCGCGAGTCTGACGTCGATGTTGGCTGACCGTTCCGTCCGACAATCACTGGAAGGGCTGTCTCGATGACGCTGCGGACTAGGCCACCGGGCTGGCAACGCGTCTGGGACGCCAAGGTCGCAACATTCCGGAATCGCTGCTCTTTCACGGCGTCGCTACCCCAAAGAGACGGGGAATGATACACGTGGGGAATCCAAATATGGCTGCCCTCATCGACATGAAACCGGACCGACTGCGCTTGAATGATTCCCGCAAGCTTCGTCGCAGTGAGCTCAACCACCGATGCAACATCCTCGCGGCTCAGCAATTGTCGCGCAACCACCTTGACCAACAATGAGCGCCGCAGGTTGCTAACTAAGGGACAAGAGTGGGTCATGGGAGTTGTGAAGTACTCAAGTTAGCATGAACTCCGCCATCGTCACAAAAAATTTACAATCCCGGCCTAAATTTGAGGGCAATAGCGACTTGCCATATCATGCGGCTTCGCTCCCGCGGCCAGGTGTGCGTCCACTATGTAAGCTTTGCCGACGAAGCACTAGATACGATCAGACGTACCGGTCGTGGCTCCTATATAATTCCGGGCACATGCGAAATCAGATACAAGGTTGGCGAGTGCAGGTGCCCGCCCCTCCCGGATGGGCTGACGAGATTATATAACTGCGTACTTTTGTACTTATCCGTGTTGCTAATACGTACACCGCACGATCCGACTTGCGATCGCCATCAAAATAGACGTACAAGATCAATACATCATCCGATGATGACTGAGCCTGCTTTCAAGGCATTTCAGTCGCGGATGACGTTTTAATCCTGCGCCGTCAGTTAAGAACCAGATGCTATATAAAAACAATACAGGAGAGCGTCCCTTTTTCCCTGATGTGGATGTCGGCCTGTTTTCGCATGTCGGCAACACGATGAACGTGTCGTGGGGCACCGGTTTCAACACCGGTCTCGTTTCCGTCGAGTACACAATCAACGGGGAAAGCGCGCATGCCGCCGGCGCCCCTTGGCGGGGACGCAGCGCGGCCTGTTTTCCTCGCGGGAAGTCTTTTGCGGAGTATCCGGAGCGGTTTTACCCGTCGCGCCGACCGTAATGCTTCTTCAACCACGTTTCCGCCTCGCGCGCGGCCGGCACCATTCCGCGCGGCCCCGGTTCGCCTCGCACGGCAACGTTTCCGGCCGTATTGACGATGAATATCCGTGATGGCCATCCCGCGTACTTCGTATCCGTCGCATCTGTCCATCGTGTCGACCAGGGCGGGAATATTGGTCTTGAAAAACAGACCCGCGTCCTTGGCCACCTGCGTCCGCTCCGCCATCGACCGGGGATCCTTGACCATGATTTCCTCGCGTTGGTTGCGCGGCATCTTCCAGCCGTCTTCAGGATGCGCCTCGCGGATGTACGCGTAGAAAAAGGCCACGTCCTTTCCGTACTGCTGATGAAGCTGTTCCAGTTTCGGATAAACGTCGGGGAACGGCGGACAGGTGTAGCTGCCGAAGATCAGCACCACGGGCTTCTTGCCCCCGCTTCCACCGGTGCCGGAGCGCTCTGCTCTTTGCGGAAACGCAGCCGGATCCGATCCAGCCAGAGATAAACCACCGGAACGGTGTATAGCGTCAGCACCTGGCTGACGACGAGCCCGCCCACAATCGCGAGCCCCAGCGGCCGGCGCATTTCCACGCCCTCGCCACTCGCCAACACGAGCGGCAGGGCGCCGAGCAGCGCGGCAAAATTCGTCATCAAGATCGGCCGCAATCGCAACATGGCTGCCTCGAAGATCGCCTCTTTCGGCGCCAGCGCATTCTGCCGCTCCGTCGCAATCGCAAAGTCGATCATCAGGATCGCGTTCTTCATCACGATTCCGATCAACAGAAACAGCCCCAGCAACGCGATCAGCGTGAACTCCGTACCGGTTAGCCGAAGCGCCAGGAGCGCTCCCAGCCCGGCCGAGGGCAGCGTCGAGAGAATCGTCAAGGGATGCACCAGGCTCTCGTAAAGCACTCCCAAAACGAGGTACACCGCCAGCAGCACCCCGAGGATGAGCAGCGGCTGAGCCTGCAAGCTGCGCTGAAAGGTCTGCGCCGCGCCCGCGAGCTGCACCTGCACCTGGCGCGGGAGCATGATCTTCGCCATCGCCGCATCGATCGCATTGAGCGCCTGCTCCAGTGACACTCCCTCAGCGAGGGAAAACCCGACATTCTCCGCGGCGAACTGGCCACGGTGCCGCACTCTGTCATTGATTAATGAATACTCGTATTTGGTAAAGGCGGACAACGGGACTCGCTCCCCGTTGGCGCCAATCACCTCGACTTGGTCAAGCACGGAAGGATCCTCGGTGTACTTCGGTTCCAGCTCCATGATCACGCGATATTGATTCAAACTCTCGTAGAGTGTCGCAATCCGTCGCTGGCTGAACGAGCTGTTCAATGTCTGGGTCACCATCTGCATGTTGACGCCCAGACGCCGCGCCGCCTCGCGATCGACCTGGAGCATGACCTGCTTGGCGCCCCCATCCCGAGGCGCATCCACGTCCGTCAACTCGGGCAAATCCTGCAACGCGATCGACACTTTCGGAGACCACTCGCGCAGCAGCGCGACTTCGCTCGCCAACAGCGTGAGCCCGTATGAACCACCGTCCGAGCCCCGGGGCATATCGATATCCTGCGATACGCTCATCCAGAAACTGCCTCCTGGAACGGGAGGCGTTTTCTCCCGAAGCCGATTGATCACCTCGGTCGCGGATACGCCTCGTTCCGCCAGCGGTTTCAGCCGGATCATCATCCGGGAATTACTCGTACCCGTACTTCCGCCCGACGTTCCGATCACGTCCTGCACTGCCGGATCGGCCATGACCAACTTGCGGTAGATTTCGATCTTGGGCTGCATCACCTGATACGAGAAACCATCATCACCGCGCGCAAAACCCATCAATTGCCCCGTGTCCTGCTGCGGCAAAAATCCCTTCGGGATACTGATGTAAAGCGACACGTTCAGCGCGATCGTGCCGGCGAGCACGATCAACATGAGGGTCGCGTGCCGCAGCACCCAGCCGAGCGTCGCCGCATAGAACGCCTTCACGCTTTCGAATGCCCGTTCCGATCCCTGACGCAGCCAGCCTGCGGGCCGCTCTTCTCGTCGCACGAGCAGCCGTGCACACAGACTCGGCGTCAATGTGAGCGAGACCAGCAACGACACCATGATCGCAGCGGCGAGCGTGATCGAAAACTCGCGGAATAGGCGTTCCACCAATCCACCCATGAAGAGAATCGAAACGAACACCGCAACGAGCGAGAGATTCATCGCGAGGAGCGTGAAACCCACTTCGCTCGATCCGCGCATCGCCGCCCGATATGGCGACAGGCCACGCTCGATGTGTCGTGAGATGTTTTCCAATACAACAATGGCATCATCGACCACCAACCCTGCCGCCACAATCAGCGCCATCAGCGACAAATTGTTCAGCGAAAAACCATACAGGTACATGATTCCGAAGGTGCCGATCAGCGACACCGGAATCGCCAGGCTTGGGATCAAGGCCGCACGCGCACTGCCGAGAAAAAGAAAGACCACCAACATCACCAATCCACACGACAGCACCAAAGTGATCTGCGACTCCATCAGGGTTGCCCGAATTCCCGGTGAACGATCCATCACCACCGCGAGATCCGCATCAGCAGGCATCAATTCCCGCAAGCCGGGCAGCTGCTCGTTGATCGCATCGATGGTCGCAATGATATTGGCTCCCGGTTGGCGGCTCACCATCAAAAGCACGGCCGGACGATCATTGTGAAACCCACTGCTGTAACGATCCTCCACCGAGTCAGTCACCGTCGCCACATCACCCAGGCGCACCGGTGCACCGTCACGATAGCGAATCACCAGCGATTGGTACTCGTCGGCTTTCCGCAACTGATCACTGATCTGTACCTGCCATTGCCGCTCATCCTGCTCGATGATTCCGCGGGGACGGAGTGAGTTCGTCGCCGACACGGCCCGCCGCACTTCATCCAATGCGATCCCGTAATGCGCCAGCGCATGCGGGTTCAGCTGGATCCGCACCGCCGGAAGCGAACTGCCGCCCACCGACACTTCGCCGACGCCAGAAACCTGGGAGAGTTTCTGCGCGAGAATGGTTGAACCAATATCGTAAAGTGCTCCCGGAGATAAATTCGGCGAACTCAACGCCAGCGCCATAATCGGAGCCTGCGAGGGATTCACTTTCCGGAAGGTCGGATTCCCCGGCATTCCCGCCGGGAGTTGTCCGCGCGACGCGTTGATCGCCGCCTGCACGTCGCGCGCCGCGGCATCGATGTCGCGGTCCAGGGCAAACTCCAAGATGATGCTACCCGCGCCCTGCCGGCTGTCCGACGAGATCCCGGTTACGCCCGCAATGCTTCCCAGCGCGCGCTCGAGCGGAGTCACCACACTCGATGCCATGATTTCAGGACTCGCACCCGGCAGCGACGCACTGACCCGGATCGTCGGGAAATCCACCTGAGGCAGCGGCGCCACTGGCAACAGCCCGTAGGCCAGCGCCCCGACGAGCACCATCGCCACCGCGATGAGGCTGCTCGCCACCGGCCGACGCACAAAGGGACGCGATAGATTCATCGCGGTAGAGCCTCCACCGTTTTTCCACCGACCACCGGAACTCCGGCCGGCCGTATCCGATCAACACGTACGCCACGCGAGATGCGATCAAAGAAGAGGTACACCACCGGCGTCGTAAAAAGCGTGAGCACTTGGCTCACCAACAATCCTCCCACCATTACAAGGCCCAGCGGTTGCCGCAACTCGGCCCCCGATCCGGTCGATAACATCAGGGGCAACGCACCGAAGAGCGCCGCCAGGGTCGTCATCAAGATCGGCCGAAAGCGCAGCAACGCCGCCTGATAAATCGCATCGCGCGGCGCCATCCCCTGACGCCGCTCCGCTTCAAGCGCGAAGTCGATCATCATGATGCCGTTCTTCTTCACGAGTCCGATCAGCAGAATGATGCCGATGATCGCGATCATGTCCAACGGCCGGCCCGTTATCCATAACGCGAGCAACGCCCCGACCGTCGCCGACGGGAGCGTCGACAGAATCGTAATCGGGTGAATCGTGCTCTCGTAGAGCACGCCAAGCACGATGTACATCGTGATCACGGCGGCCAGGACCAGCAACAAGGTGCTCGAAAGCGACGAACGAAACGCATGTGCGGCGCCTTGGAACCGCATCTCGATCGCTGGCGGCACCCCGAGTTCAAGCACCGCTCGTTCGATCGCGGTCACCGCGTCTCCGAGCGACGATCCCGGTTCCAAATTAAACGAGACCGTCACGGCGGGGAACTGCCCCACGTTGTTGATCAAAAGGGCTGCCGGGCGCTGACTCACCTGCGCGACACTCGACAATGGCACCGGTTGTCCCGTCCGTGAGTTGACATAAATTCCGGTCAGAGCCTGCGGACCCACTGCAAGCCTCGGGTCGACTTCAAGCACGACCCGATACTGGCTGGTCTGCGTAAACAAGGTTGAAATCTGCCGCTGGCCAAATGCGCTGTAGAGCGCCTCGTCAATGTCGGCCACCGTAACCCCGAGCCGGCTCGCAGCGTCGCGATCGATTTCGAGAAACGCCTGCAAGCCCTCGTTCTGGAGATCGCTCGCCACATCCGCCAACTGAGGCAGATCCCGGAGGCGATCGACGAGTTCCGGCACCCATTTGTGCAGCAGTTTCTCGTCGGGACTGGTGAGCGCGAATTGGAACTGGGTGCGACTCACACGATCTTCAATCGTGAGCTCCTGCACCGGTTGCATATAGAGTGTGATGCCTGTGATCGATTGGGTTTCCCGCCGGAGACGGTCGATGATTTCGAGCGCCGTGTCGTTCCGCTCTCCGTGCCGCTTCAAGTTGATCAGCATGCGTCCGCTGTTGAGCGTGGCGTTCGTGCCATCGACTCCGATGAACGAGGAGAGGCTCGTGACCGCGGGGTCTTCGAGGATCTTCGCGGCCAAGGCCTGTTGGCGTTCCGACATGGCGGCAAAAGAGATTGACTGCGGAGCATCGGTGACCGCCTGAATCGCCGCGTTATCCTGCACGGGGAAGAACCCCTTCGGCACGGCAAGGTAAAGGACAGCCGTCAAACCGAGCGTGAAAAGCGTAACGAACAAGGCCAACGTTTGGTGCCGTAAAACCCATTGCAGCCAGACGCCGTACTGTTCGATTACGCGGTCAAGAAATCGGCGCTTCGTATGCTCGTGTGGATCGGGCGGAGGCAGCATCCGCGCGCACATCATCGGCGTCAGCGTCAGTGAAATAACCAGCGAGATCAGAATCGAAACGGCGAGCGTGATGGCAAACTCGTGGAAGAGCCGGCCCACTACATCGCCCATGAACAGCAACGGAATCAAAACCGCGATGAGCGAGAGCGTCAGCGACACGAGCGTGAACCCAATCTGCGCCGCGCCCTTGAGCGCCGCCTCCATCGGCGACGCGCCCAACTCGCGATAACGGGCGATATTTTCCAGCATGACGATTGCGTCATCGACCACGAAGCCGGTCGCGACCGTGAGCGCCATCAGCGTGAGAATGTTCAGTGAATAGCCCGCGAGATACATCACGCCGAACGTGCCGATTAACGACAGCGGCACCGCGATACTCGGAATGATCGTGGCGGCGACGTTGCGCAGAAAAACAAATGTCACCAGCACCACGAGGCCCACCGCAAAAATCAACTCGTGTTGCACCGCACGAACGGACGCGCGAATACTCTGGGTTCGATCGGTGAGGACCGCGAGATCCACGGCGGCGGGAAGACTCGCGGCGAGCTGCGGGAGCAACGCCTGTACGCGGTCCACCACCTCGATGACGTTCGCTCCCGGCTGGCGCTGAACGTTCACCAACACCGCCGGCAACTCGTCCGCCCATGCAGCCAGTCGACGATCCTCGGCCGCGCTTACGATCGTCGCGACATCACCGAGACGAAGCGGCGCGCCGTCACGCCACGCGATGATCAGATCGCGATACTCTTCCACGGAACGGAGCTGGTCGTTCGCATCCATGAGGATGTTACGGACCGGACCGTCGAAGCTCCCTTTCGGCTGGTTGACACTGGCCGCGTTGATGGCCGCACGGATGTCGGATAGATTGAGGCCACGCATGGCGAGCGCGCCGGGGTTTACCTGCACGCGCACTGCCGGGCGTTGCCCGCCGGCAATGCTGACCATGCCGACGCCGGGGATCTGCGCGAGTTTCTGCGCGATTCGCGTATCCACTAAATCATGCACCTCAGGCAACGGCAGGCTGGCCGACGTCAGGGCAAGCGTGAGGATCGGCGTATCCGCCGGGTTGACCTTGCGATAAATGGGCGGAGCCGGGAGGTCATTCGGGAGCAGGTTGTCGGCTGCATTGATTGCCGCCTGCACTTCCTGTTCGGCAACGCCCATCGAAATCTCCAACGAAAACTGGAGCGTGATCACCGAAGCTCCGCCGGAACTGGCCGACGACATCTGGTTGATGCCCGGAATCTGACCGAATCGCCGTTCGAGCGGCGCCGTGATCGAACTCGCCGTCACGCTGGGACTGGCGCCGGGATAAAACGTGAAGATCTGAATCGTCGGATACTCGACCTGCGGCAGCGCCGAGACGGGCAGCAGTCGATAAGCCATGATGCCCGACAGCAGCAACGCCACCATCAGCAAGCTGGTGGCGACCGGACGCAAAATAAACGGCTTCGACGGGTTCATGTCCCTTTCTTCTTTCCGCCGCTACCGGATCTGGCTGGAGCCGCTTTGACGGCGGCACCCGGCGCCGTTGCCGGGTCATCGCTCACGAGCGTCACCAATCGACCTTCACGCAGCCGATCCAAGCCCTCGATCGCGACGAGTTCGCCGACCTGCAAGCCCTTCGAAATCGCCTGCAGCATGCCATCGGCCGGCCCGAGCACCACATCTCGCACCGTCGCTTCGTTCTTCTCGTTGACCACGAAAACATAAGTGCCGCGTGAGCCGAATTGCACGACGGCGCCAGGCACGACAATCGCATCCTTCACAGTCCGCACGCGCAGGCGGATATTCACAAACTGGTTGGGAAAGAGACGCTCGTCCTCGTTGGGAAATTCCGCCTTCAACCGCAGCGTTCCGGTGGCGAGCTCGATCTGGTTGTCGACCGTTCGCAACACACCCGTGGCCAACTGGTCAACTTCGCTCCGGTCCCATGCTTCCACGCGCAGGCTTTCGCCGGCACGCAAAGGTCCGACGACTTTTTGCAGATCGATTTCGGGCACCGTAAACAAGACCGCAATCGGCCGCGTCTGCTTGATCACGACGATCCCATCCGGATCGCCGGGCCGAACAAGATTGCCGGCATCCACTTGGCGAAGGCCCAGACGACCCGCAATCGGCGCCTCCACCTTGGTGTAGGCGAGCTGACGCCGTACATCTTCGACCTGCGCCTGATCGGCAGCGACCGCCGCTTCCCGCTCGGCGACAAGCGCGCCTTGCGCTTCGAGTTGCTGCTGGGTCACGAGAGCCTGACCATGCAGTTGCTTGAAGCGCTCGAGATCGTTGCGGACCGTTTGTAACTGCGCCTCATTCTGCCGGAGCTGCGCTTCCATCTGCGCCAACCGAATCCGATAAGGCTCCGCATCGACTTCCGCGAGCAACTGGCCCTTCTTGACCTCCTGTCCTTCGATAAACGCCAGCTTCAATAACTCGCCTTCCACGCGACTGCGGACGGTGACCGTGTTAAACGGTGAGACAGTGCCGATCGCCCGTAAGTAAACGGGGAGATCCGCGCGCTTGGCCGCGACCGCCCGTACCGGAGTTGGCATCGAGTTGCTGGATCGGAAGCTGCTCCGCGCCACCGGGGCCGGCGCCCTCGTTCCAAAATACCAAACCCCAGCGCCAAAGATCAGAATGACGACAGTATACAAAAACCAACGACGGCGGGCGGGAAGATGTGACATATCAACGAATAGGGCGGAATAAAGGGGTTACACCCGCCTGACGACCACGCGTGCGTTGGGTTGCTCGAAATTTCCCAAAACTTATCGCTAATCGCTCTCCGCAAAAGCGATCCCGTTTAATCCCAACGTTCTTGGGCCTCATCCCCGGAAACGGAATGCGGAAATCGTCACGCCGACGGCTGGCCGCGGCAGCGAAACGCCACCAGCCGGTTCGCCACCTCGACGGCATTCGCGAAGCTGGTCGCGCAAGCGATCCCCTTTCCCGCAATCCCAAAGGCGGTGCCGTGATCAGGACTGGTGCGCACGTGGGGCAGACCCAGAGTCACATTCACCGACTCATCGAAATCGATTACCTTGAGCGGCGCCAGCCCTTGATCATGATACAACGCGATCACGACATCGAACTCACCCCGTAATTGTCGGGCAAAAAGCGTGTCTCCGGATTCGCAGAGCGAGAGCCCTGGATACTGCGCCCGTAATTTTTCGAGGGCCGGATTGAGAAGCTCAATTTCCTCGTGCCCCAGCAGTCCGCCCTCGCCGGCATGTGGGTTCAAACCGCACACTCCAATTCGCGGCGGATGCGAAGCCGGAACGAGGATGCGCGCCAGTTCATCAGCGGCGTGCACGGTTCGTTGCAACAGATGCGGCCCGAGCAGCCCGGGAACGTCATAAAGCGGCACATGCCACGTCGCCAGCACGACCCGCAATTTTCCTCCGCCGAACGCCATCACCGGCTCACCGCCCCAACGTGCGGCGAAAAACTCCGTCTGCCCAGGAAACTCATAGCCGATCCGCGCCAGCCATTCCTTGCTCACCGGCCCGGTTACCACGCCCGCAAACTCCCCCGTCTTGCAGCCTGCCGCCGCCCGCTCCATCGCGGCCCACGCCAGCAACGCTCCCTCCCCACTCGGTTCACCCAGGGTCGCCGAAAAGTCCTCCAATCCCACCGCGACCTTGCGCGCCTCCGTATCCAAATTCTGGAGCCACCGCGGCGGACCGATCACGGTGACGGCGCGGGCCGCCTCAGGATTTGACTGCAACCATGCGGCAATGATTTCCGGACCCACTCCGGCCGGATCTCCGCAAGTGAAGGCGAGCTTTGACATCATCCCTCACCCCTTAAACGCAATCCGGAGCAGAAGCCGCAAAATAATGCCAACCCGGAATCCTCTTGAGCGGAACGCGCTCCGATCAGGCCTCGCCGCTGTCCGATGTCGTGCGTCGGGCTCGCGCGAAACTGCGCTTACCGCCCGCAAAGAACTCCAGAAAGCGTTTCGCTTCCGGGGTCTCGAACGCATCCGCGGCGAGCCGCGCCGCCGCCACTTCACGAATGTTACCGGGCGTGAAATACACGTCCTGAAACGCGGCCTTCAGTTCGGCAATAGCCGCGCGCGAAAAACCCCGGCGTTTCAGTCCCACCACGTTGAAACCGATGATGTCGTCGCGTTCCGCCACGATCGTGAAGTGCGGCACGTCTCTCGTGATCGACGCATGGCCCGCGACCATCACACTTTCACCAATGCGACAAAACTGATGCACGGCCGCCCCGCCGCCGAGAAAGCTGTTGTCGCCCACACTGACGTGCCCACCCAGCAGCGCGGCATTGGCAAAGACCACATTGTTGCCCACCTCGCAGTCGTGCGCCACGTGGCTCGACGACATTAAAAAACAATTCTCGCCGATCACCGTAAACTCGCCGGGCTTGATCGACCGGTTGATCGTCACGTGTTCCCGCAACACCGTCCCTGCGCCCACGCGCACCGCTGTTTCACTGGCGCGATCGAACTTCAGGTATTGGGGATCCCCGCCAATGACGGCAAACGGATGCACGACGACGCGATCGCCCAGCACCACATGTTTCGTGATCACAGCATAGGCCATGATTTCGCAGTCCGCGCCCAGTTGCGCGCCCGCTTCGACAATCGCGGTCGGATGAATCATGCCGCAAGGCTCCCCAGCCCGAGGCCCAAGCTCCAGTGCAAAGTCAGCAACCCCGCCATTTAACCACCGGCAGCATGGTCGTTTTGATCGCCCTACGTAACGTAATCCGCGGTCAACCGAATGAACGATCCACGCACGATCCTCACCCGCGGCCCTTGCGCGGGACGACGTCGCGCTGCACCGGCAAATCCATCTGGGTGTCTTTGAGCAAATCGTAATTCTTCAAGATCCGCATCACCTGCAGCGTGTCACTCTTGGTGTAATTCTGGTTGATCTCGATCTTGTCGAGCAGGTCGAGCAACATCGCGCGAAACGAGATAATGGCGTCGACGCCATGTTGCTTCAGCAGCTCGACGCTTTGTGACCGAAACGGCTCAGCCGTCGGCAAACTGGGTAGCACGAGAATTTTTGTCGGCGGATCCGCGGGATCGTCCGTGGTACTCGGAGGAAAGAAACGGGCGGCCTCCTTCATGACACTTTGCTGAAGGAAATTAAAGATCTCCGGACTGCTCTTGAGCATGTTGGGCGTGAACACACCGGTGTGCCAGCCCTTCACTGACACGACGGCGGTGTGCACGTACGGCAGCTCATTCGAAAACAAGAAGAAGTCCGGTTTGCGTGCATTCCGCTGCCAGGCGGGATTCAGCACGAGGAGATCGATCTCTTCGTCGGCGGCCTTGCGTCGCGCCTGCACCTGATATTTCCGCGCTTGCCGCACGAGAAACCCGTTTTGCTCAAAGTATTCGCGAACAATCCCTTCGTCGATGGCGGACATTTTTTTAAGGGAAGCGGTCGAATCCGGGGGTTGGCCATTCGCCCGTTGCGAGCAGCGTTTATGGCATCGCTGCGCTGGCTGAAATCCGCAATCCGAAATCAGCTGGCGCCTACGTCGTGAAAGGTGGTCTTGACCAATTCCGGCGCCACGCCCGATTGCGTCGCCGCTTCCCCGAGCCGTTTCAGCACCACGAACCGCAAGCCGCCCGCCCGCACTTTCTTGTCGCGCGTCATCGCCGCATGCAGTTCCGCATACGGCAGCGCCACGCGCAGTCGCGTCGGCAAATCGTGAGCGGCAATCACCTGCTCCACCCGGCTCACCTCGGAGTCACCGATGTAACCAAGATTCTGTGACAACCGCGCTGCCGCGCACAGCCCGATCGCAACCGCCTCGCCATGCAGGTACTGACCGTAACCCGCGACGTTTTCAACCGCATGACCAAACGTGTGACCTAAATTCAAAAGCGCCCGTCCGCCCTCTTTCGCCGTCTCTCGTTCGTCCGCCTCGACACACCGGGCCTTCGTCGCGCAACAGCGGCGAATCACATCCGCGAGGCTCGCGGATCCAGGCTGCAAGGGTGATGCTTCCAGATCAGCGAAAAGTTCAGGATCACCGAGCAGCCCGTACTTGATCACCTCGGCCATCCCGGCGGCAAACTCACGTGCCGGCAAGGTCGCGAGCATTGCGGTCGAAATGGTGACTTTCCGCGGTTGATGAAACGCGCCGACCAGATTCTTCCCAGCCGTGATGTTGATCCCGGTTTTTCCGCCGACCGAACTATCCACCATCGCGAGCAACGTCGTCGGCACCTGATGGAATTCAATTCCCCGGAGCCAGGACGCCGCGGCAAATCCGCCGAGATCACCGATCACGCCGCCGCCCACCGCGAACAGCACGCCCTCCCGATTCACCCGCTGCTCCGCCAGGAAATCCCAAACTCGGCCCAGACCGTCGAGCGACTTTGCCCCTTCGCCTGGAGCCACTGCGAGCACTGGTGCGGCCCCAAACATGGCCGCCAAGGCCGATGCTTGCGCCGCTTGGAAATTCGTATCCGTCAGGACCGCAAATGGACGCCCCGCGGCTCTGAGTTCTTTCACATCCGCCCGAATGCCAGCGACCAAATCGTCACCGAACAGGATGGGATAGCTCCGCTCGCCCAAGCTTACGGTCAATGGTCCGGACATACCTTCTTAAACGTCTGCTCCGCATGAGCGTCGAGGAGAAGTTTTGGATCCTCGCTGTTTCCGGTGTGCACGGGAGAATGAACAGAGGTAACGGAGGTGCAGAATCATTCCGATTCATTTCAAGATTGAGTCTCAGTTTCTTCTTGATCTGAGAACTCGTCTCATTCACGAATCGAAACGTTCCTCCTCATACTCGCGCAGGAGTCTAATTCTGCCTCTTTGACCACTGTTTTTCTTCCGCATCCGACCTCTTCCTTTCCGCTATCACGCCCGCACCGCACGAAACCTTGATGCCTCATTGGGCAGAAATGAATTTCTGAGCTAATGTCCCCGCACCGTATGAAAACCAACGTCACCTCCACTCAGACATCCGCCTCCACGAAGAGCGATTCCGGCGTCGTAAAAGCCCTGAACCTCTTCCTTGCCGATTCCTACGTGCTCATGGCCAACACCCATTACGCCCACTGGAATGTCGAAGGCCCCGGTTTCTTCGTCCTCCACCAAGCCTTTGAAGCGCATTACAAGAATCTCTTCAACGCCATCGATGAGATCGCCGAACGGGTGCGTGCACTCGACGCCTATGCCTTGGGCGGCCTGCGCAACTTTGCCAACGAGTCCGGCATCGAAGAACTCAGTCAGCCGATTGCCGCCAAGGACTACGTGGCCGCTCTTATCGTCGCCCACGAAAAAACCCTCAACGATGCTTTGGCGGTGCGCGATGCTGCCGGCGCGAGCAATGACCTCGAGTCGCAGGACTTGGCGATCGGGCGCATCCAATGGCACCAAAAAACCCTTTGGATGCTGAAGAGCTACCTCCGGTAACCGATCTGAATCACACTTCCACGCGCCGGCTCGCGCCGACGCGTTTTTAAACCTCTTCAATTGAGACTGAGTTTCGTTCCCATGACTGCCACTCTTCCTTCACTTCGGCTCGCGTCTCCCGCGGCTGCGATGGTGTGCCCCTTCCACGATGGCGTAGCGACGCTCGACTTGCTTCTGGCCGAACTGGACCCGCAGGACACCCAGCTGTTTGATGCCGTCCTCGACCTGCGCACCCAGTCCGCCGCCGCCACCGAGCCCGCGGCCTGCGTGGAGCAGCTGTTGCGGGTCCGCCGCATCTTGGGCGGCCGCCACTATCTCGCTTTTTTCCGCGTGCGCTGCTGGGCTCGTCGCACGTTCCGCATCGAAGTGCGGGCGGGCCGCGCGTTGCCTTGGTTGTCGCGCGAGCTGCCTCTCGATTGCGCGCGGGTCGACGAACTCGTCAACTCCTCCCTCGCTGCCCTTGCCAACGCGGACGGCGAGATCCCCGCGTCAGCCCACATGCGGTTTGCGTTCGCCGCAGTTGAACCGACCGGATCATGAACGTCCGAAAAATTCTCTTTTGGGTTCACTTGACGGCGGGCGTAATCGCGGGACTCGCGATTGGGATCATGTGCTTCACCGGCACTGTTCTTGCCTTCGAAAAGGAACTTATCGCTTGGTCGGAAAGTGACGCCCGCCGCGTCACTCCTCCTGCAGCGGATGCTCCGCGACTTTCGCTCGAAGAGATGCAACGCCAGCTGCGCGTCGCGAAGCCCGAAGCGCGCCCTCAGTCGGCGATCCTTCAGAATGATCCCACCGCAGCAGTCGCGTTCTCCGCCGGACGCTCCGGCGCGTATTACGTCAACCCTTACACGGGCGAAGTCCGCCAGCCCGAGTTCACGCAGATGGCGACGTTCATGCGCACCATGGTTGAATGGCATCGTTATCTGGGCGTCACCGGCGAAGTGAGCCGGCCACGGGGAAAACTGATCACCGGTATCTGCAATATCGCATTCTGCGTCCTCGCGATCACCGGCCTCTACCTCTGGATGCCACGCACGTGGTCCTGGCGCGCCCTGCGACCGACCGTGTGGTTCACCCAAAACCAGACCAGCAAAGCTCGCGATTGGAACTGGCATAACGTCATCGGCTTCTGGTCCGCACCGATCCTCATCGTCCTCACGCTCACGGCCATGCCGATCTCGTTCCGCTGGGCCGGCTCGATGCTCTATACCCTCACCGGCACCGAGCTGCCGGCCACCGGCCCGCAGAGCAGCGGAGCGCCTGGTGCTCCCGTTGACGTGCCGACGCCTGCGCCCAATGCCCGTCTCATTTCCCTGGATACGCTCCTCACCACGGTGCAGCAGCGTCTCCCGAACTGGAAAACCATCACGCTGCGGCTACCCGCCCCGCCGCCCGTGCCGAGTGCGAACGCCCCCGCGCCGCGGGTTCAACCGACCACCTTTACCGTCCGCGAAA
>PPFU01040077.1_pt1 | contig 15652 bp, 13 predicted proteins | sample 1535991 | NCBI WGS metagenome assembly PPFU01 (sample SAMN04901290, study PRJNA319586) | Hypolithon metagenome, whole genome shotgun sequencing project. | isolation source: Antarctic Hypolithon | place: Antarctica: Miers Valley | collected 2014
GCAAAACCGTTCCGCTCAAGCCCACCGCCGACGAAGCGCTCGCGGAGGTGCCCAGCGTGGCCCATGTCATCGTTCACGAGCGGGTGGGAAATGCAGAAACAACCTACGTAGAGGGGCGCGACGTTCGCTGGGACGACCTGCTGCGCGATCAGCCCACCGACGTGCCGACCGAGCAGACCGATGCCGAGGACGTCGTGATGATCATCTACACGAGCGGCACCACGGGCAAGCCAAAAGGGGCCGTCCACACGCACTGCGGCTTCCCCATCAAAGGCGCGCAGGATCTTTACCACTGCATGGACCTCAAGCCCGGCGAAACCCTCTACTGGATGACCGACATGGGGTGGATGATGGGGCCGTGGCTCGTTTTCGGTACCCTGCTCGTCGGGGCCACGATGGTGCTCTTCGACGGCGCGCCTGATTATCCCGACGTGGACCGGCTCTGGCAGATGGTCGAAAAGCATGGCATCACCCACCTCGGCGTTTCTCCCACGCTCATGCGCGTGTTGCGCACGCACGGCACCGAGCCACTCCAGAAGTACGACCGCTCTTCGCTCCGCCTCATCGGCTCGACCGGCAGCCCGTGGGACGTAGACTCGTGGATGTGGACGTTTCAGCACGTGCTCGATGGCCGCAAGCCGATCCTCAACTACTCGGGCGGGACGGAAATCTCCGGCGGTATCCTGTGTGGCAACCTGTACACACCGCTCAAACCGTGCGCCTTTTCAGGCCCGGTGCCAGGCATGGATGCCGACGTGGTAGACGCCGAGGGCCAGTCGGTGCGTGGTGAGGTGGGCGAGCTCGTGGTGCGGCAGCCGTGGATCGGGATGACGCGCGGTTTCTGGAACGATGCCGACCGCTATCTCGATTCGTACTGGCGGCGCTTTCCGGGTGTGTGGGTACACGGCGATTTCGCCGCCATCGACCGCGATAATCTGTGGTACATCCTCGGTCGCAGCGACGACACCATCAAGGTGGCCGGGAAACGGCTCGGCCCTGCCGAGGTCGAGGGTATCCTCAACGCCCACCCCGACGTCCGCGAGAGTGCCGCCATCGGCGTTCCACACGACGTGAAAGGCGAGGAGGTCGTCGCTTTTGTCGTGCTCCGCGAGGGCGTGGCCTTTTCCGACGCGCTTCGGATGGACCTGCTCGGCCGGGTGGCGGCGGCGCTGGGCAAGCCGCTCAAGCCGCGCGAGATCCGCTTTACCAACTCGCTTCCCAAAACGCGCAACGCCAAAGTGCTGCGCCGCCTCATTCGTGCCACCTACCTCGACATAGACACCGGCGACACCACCAGCCTGGAGTTTCCCGAGGCCCTTGACGATATCCGGGCTTCACACTGAGCGCTTTGTTCGCCCGTCTCAACTGCGCTTGCTCCCGAATACCCGGGCGCATCGTCAACCGTACTCAGTGCTGGCGGAACGTGTAGAACAGGCCAAACGCGGGGCGATTGCCGAAAACCTCGTACCCGACCAGCGCGGAAATGCGCGCGCCACGCAACACCGCCCCGACCGTCACCACGGGATCGACCTGCATGATGCCGGCGCGCTCGTGGTAGCGTGCCCCCAGCCCGAGTGCGGGCTGTACCCACCGGCTGCCCCCATAAAAGGCAAGCACCTGGGCACTTATCGACTCGTCGGCTTTTTCCATGCCGAGGGCCGCGCCGTTCACCGATGCCTGAAGTAGCAGCCCGCCTTCGCGGCGGTAGTAGCCCGCTGCCAGCCCGATAGGCTCGCCGCCCTGCGCGGCGTAGCCGGCGGTGCCGCCCAGGACAGCAGCCGCCACCACGCCTGCGCCCACCATGAGCGCCGCAGGGAGCAACTCGCCCGCTTCATCCTCGTCCTTTTTGTCCGGGCGGTCGTCCTCGTCGCGGCTGGCGTCGCGGCGCGTGGCCGTGCGGGGCGTCCCCGCTGCTACGGCGCGGTTCGGGTACGGGTCGTCGCCAAAAAGCCACGTCAGGTTCCAGGCCACGTCTACCCAAACATTGGTATCGTAGGCCCCCCGGTGGACGACCCGCTCACGGGGCCGGTCCGGGAGCGCAGAGGTTTCGGTGGCAAAGACGCCGAAAGCAGCGCGCGCGAGGTGCAGGTTATCGAGCGTAAAGCCTTCGTTTACAATCCGGCGCGCCTGCTCTCCCGACACGCCGTCGAAAAGCGCGGGCCAGTCAGCCTGAGGTTCGAGCACGAGGGTCTGCCCTGCCGCGAGGCGCGTGCTGTCAACGGCAAGCGTCAACCCGGCCACGCGCTCGCCGCGTTGCATAACATCGGCCCGCAGCACAAAAGCGGCGAGCCGAATGTCGGCGGGCAGGGCTTGTGCGGGCACCCTCCGGCCTTTTTTGATGCCCTCTCTTCCCATGCGCCACAGCACCCGCGCCGCCACCGCAGGCCGCTCGCCTGCATCCGACGCTGCCAGCGTCAGCGTCATCGTGTCGATAAAGGGCAGGATGTCCAGGCCGCGCCAGTGGCGGGCAGGTACGGGTGCTTCCAGCGTGGAAAGCGGCCAGTTGGTGAGTTTGGCTGATGCTGTGGATTCCTGCGCGCGGGCAGGCAGGGCCAGTAACAGGCCCACGAGTGCATAACGTAGTTGCATGGCGACACCGCTGTCTATCAGAAAAGACGGGCAAAAGGGGAAACAGGCGCGGCACGCCTCCCCATACAGCAAAAAGCGCGCTGTTCTATCGCGTACAAATGCTGTGCGCAGCGCGCAGGCCTTCAGAAAAACAGGCCGAAAGCATGCTTGTAATGCCGCACCTCCGGCTCTCCCGCCGACCACGCAATAGCGACCACGTCGTAGCGGGCCGGTGCTCCTTCCAGCTTTCGCTCGTACAGGTAGGCCTCGGCCGCTTTCATGATGCTGCGCTTCTTCGCGTCCGTAACGGCGTCCTCGGGCTCGCCGAAAGACGCCCCGCGCCTGGTCTTTACTTCCACAAAGACGAGGTCGCCGCCGCGCCCATCGGGCCACGGCTCGAAACACACGATGTCTACCTCGGCGCGCTCGAAACGGTACTGGCGCTCCATCACCACGTATCCCTCATTCTCGAGAAACGCAGCCGCGAGCGCCTCACCTTTTTGCCCAAGTTCGTGTGGCGTCATGGCTGCGAGACGGTATCGTTGGTGCTGACGGGCCCAAGACTCTCCCGCACGGCACCAAGCATACCCTGGATGGCAGAGGCGTTGCCGCTATGGACGAGAGGCAGCAAGGTGCGCACCACCGTCTCGAAAACGCGCGCAAGCTCAGCAAACTGTTCCAATCGGCTGTCGAACTGCTTTTCTGCTGGTGAAAGCGCGTTCTCATGGTGCAGGATAGCGCGGCACGCCTCGATCTGGGCGACGACCGGTTGCAACTCGCGCCGCTCGCGCTCGCGGATAATCTGCGCGGTGATCTCCCACACATTTTTCTCCGCGCTGTAAAAGTCCTTGCGTGACCCGGCCAGGTGCACCTTCCTGACGAGATTCCATGCCATGAGCGAGCGCAGGTTCATGTTGGCGTTGCCCCGGCTGATCTGTAGCCGCTGCATGATGGTGTCCGTGTCGAGCGGCTCCTCGCTGCAGTAAAGCAGGGCGTGAAGCTGCGCCATCGTGCGGTTGATGCCCCAGTTTGATGCCATTTCACCCCAGAACAGGATAAAACGCTCCATGGCATCGCGGTGCGACGGGCGCAGGGTGGCCCAGGCATCGGGGTGAGCACGAGAAGAAGGCATGAGAGGTGACGGGTTTTCAGCAGGTGATGAAAGTTATGAAAACCAGATGTCAAAGGAAGTTCGCGAAAGGGCCGTGGGCCGCCGCAGTGGTAACGTTACCTTTCGCTGACAACCATCCTCTTGATGCCTCTTATCACGCTCACGACCGATTTTGGCACCCGCGACCCCTACGTGGCTGCCATGAAAGGCGTTTCGCTGAGCCTCCAGCCTGACGTAGGGCTGATCGATGTGACGCACGAGGTGCCGGCGCAGGACGTGATGCATGCCGCGTTTGTGCTGCGGCAGGCGTACCCGTTCTTTCCTGCAGGCACCGTACACGTAGTCGTGGTGGATCCAGGCGTGGGCACAGCGCGCCGCGCGATAGCGCTGCGGGCAGGCGAGCACCTGTTTGTCGGGCCGGACAACGGCGTCTTTGCCCTCGTGCTCGACGCCGACACCCTCAACGAGGTCGTTGTGCTGGACCGCCCTGAGTACTGGCGCGTGCCCCAGCCAAGCCCGACGTTCCACGGGCGAGACATCTTTATGCCTGCAGCAGCTTATCTCGCGGCAGGCTACCCGCTTCAGGCGCTCGGCACGCCGCTCAGCGATATCCGCCCGTTGCGCTGGCCACTCCCGCTGGTCGATGCAGAAGGCGTGCGCGGCTTTGTCATCCACATAGATCACTTCGGAAACTGTATTTCCAACATTCGTCCCGACGATGTAGAATGCCACCGATCTGGTCGCCCCTTGCGGTGTTATGTGGGCACCACCACCGTCAACGCGCTCAGCACTACCTATGCCGAGGTGCCTGCAGGCGACCCGCTTCTCCTGTACGGCAGTGCCGGCCTGCTTGAAGTGGCTGTCAACGGTGGCAACGCGGCCGAGATGCTCGACATCCGCCGGGGCGCGCCCGTCACCCTTATCTACACCAAGCACGCTGCATGAACGCACCCGGCGCCGATGACCTGCTCCGCCACCTCAACCGGGTGTATGCGTTTGCGCAGCTTGTCACCCCCGACCCTGCCGCTGCCGTGCGCCTTGTGCGGGCCACGTACGCCCGCGCTTTCGAGGCAGACGCCACCCTCCCCGATGGAGAAACTGCGCGCCTGTACCTTTACCGCCTGCTGCTGGACGTGCGGCGCGAAGAGCGTGGCGAGCAGCCTGCTGCCACCTTCGACGCGGCGCGCCTGCACGATGCCCCGGACAACCTCGCTGCACCGCGCGAGCGGCATGCCCAGCGCCTTGTAGACCTGCACTTGCCGCCCGCGCTCGTCTCGCTCGACACGGCCGACCGGCTCTTGCTGCTGCTGTGCGATGTGGAAGGGCTGCCCTGCGAAGAAGCCGCGCGCGTGCTCGACCTGCCCGCTGAAGACGCTTGCGCCCGTTTTGAGCAGGCCCGCGCCACGCTGCGCGCCCGCATGCTGGCCTCGGTATCCGTCCACGAGCGCGCGATGATGGACGCGTGGCTCGGACCGGAGGAATTGCGGCAGGGCATTATCCTAGCACTCCAGGATGAGCTTGCGCCCGTGCCGCCGACGCTGCGCCCCCAGATCGTGCCCCCGATGCCGCTGTTCTCCGAGCCTTCTCCCCTGCTCACGGAACCCGCTACGGGGCAGCGCTGGATTCGGCTGGGCTACCTGATGCTCCTCGCCACCATTATAGGCGTGTCGGCTTTTCTCTTTCTGCGACGCCCCGTATCGCCGGGCGAAACCAACCTGATCGTGCTGGCGGCCCGAAATGCCCCAGAAGCTCGATTCGTCCTGAATACCGCCGATGCCAGGGCCGCAGAAGCATTCGTCGAAGACCATGTGGGGTGGCGGCTATCGCTCCCCGAGATCCAGGGCTATTCGCTGGACGGGGTCGGGATAGCTGAGATCGCCGAGGAGGTCACCATTCCTGTTTTCCGCTACCGTGCGCCCGGTGCCGACACTATCACGCTCTACGCGGTCAGCTACGCGCTGCTGGATCAGGTGCCGGGCCGGGTGATGATAGAAGACGACGTGCTCCGCCAGCTCGAGGACGACGCCCATTTCGACCTCCACGACATCGAGGGTACGCAGGTGCTGGTGTGGCGCAACCGCGACGACCTCTACCTCGCCGTCTCCGCAGACGCCGATGACCTCACGCGGCGCGTCACGCCCTGATCTCCCATCACGCCTGGCGTAGCTCAATCCGGAACGTGGTGCCACTGCCCACGCCGGTGCGCGAGGAGAGCAGACGCAGACGACCGCCGTGGTAGTCTTCTACAATGCGCCGGGCCAGACTCAGCCCCAACCCCCAGCCTCGCTTTTTACTGCTGTAGCCCGGCCGAAACACGTTTTTGAAGTTGCGCCGCTCGATTCCCTTGCCGTTGTCGGTGATGTCTACCACGGCCTTGCCCTCCTCTACACGCCCGACCACCGTGATAACGCCCTCGTCAATCTCGATCGCGTCAAGCGCGTTTTTGAGCAGGTTCTCGATTACCCATTCAAACAGCTCGGCGTTGGCCCGCACCTGTATCGTTTCATCAACCTGCACGTGCAGCTCAACGCGCCGCCCCAGATGCGGCAGGCGGCGGCGCACGTAATTGGCCGTGTTGTCGATGATAGTCGCCAGCGATTGCACCTCCAGCTTGGGGACGGATCCGATATCGGAAAACCGGTTGGCTACCCGCCGCAGCCGCTCGATGTCGCGGTCGACTTCGCGGACGGCTTCAGCCTGCAAGGGCGACAGCGACGTGTCGCGCAGCAACTCGTTCCAGCCCATCAGGCTGGATAGCGGCGTGCCGAGCTGGTGGGCGGCCTCTTTCGCCATGCCTACCCACAGGCTGCGCTGCTCGCTGCGGCGGACGTACGAAAAGCTCACGTAGCCGAGCAGCACAAACAACCCGACAAAACCCAGTTGGACAAAGGGAAACAGGCGCAGCTCGCGTACCAGGTTGGATTCGCCGTAGTGCAACCGCTGGCTGAGGCGCTGCGGCGGATCGCCGGGAAACTCGACCTCGATACGTACCGGGGCGTGGATGGCGTCCATCGCGTCGCGCAGCGCTGCAAGCTGACGGGCCACGCCTGGCGGCGCCTCTTCCAGGCGGCCGATGTAAGACGAATCTACCGGCACGTTGCGCCACATCGCCGGCTGGCCGACGGTATCGGTGATAATGGCCGGGATGCCGAACAGGTTGGGCCGCAGAATACGCTCTGTGATGAAATTGACCTCTGACGTGGAAGGCATTCCCTGCGCCCACCGCACGGCGTCGATAAAGCGCTGCCGCTCAGCGTCGGAGAAATTGCCCGGCTCCGCCAGCATCTCCTCCAGTTCCAGCAGCGTTTCGCTGTGCGGATTAAACGACCGCGTCTGCGCACGTGGCACCTCTTCGGCCGCTGCGGCCCACAGCTCGATCAGGAACGCCTCGCGCGTGCGCAGCCTGTCTACGACACGGTTGGTGTAGAGCAGCGACGCCACGGCAATGGCGACGGCAAAGAGAACGAGGCCCAGCTTGAAGTTGACTGTCCAGCGGTAGGCGCGCATACATCGGGTGGAAGCGTGACAGGCGGCGATTAAAGGTACAATCACGCCCGCCTAAACAGAGAAGGGCCGGCCGCCATACCTGGCTGCCGACCCTTCTCGCTCCCTCACCCTCACCGGGTGCTTAGGCGAGGCTGTTGGTAACGTCGTGTTCCCACGCCTGCTGCGTGTTGCGAACAGCCTCGGAGCTTACCGTTGCGTCGACCGCCAAGCCGTCGTGGTCGGTGGCCGTCTCCAGGACGGTCGTGACCGGCACGAGCTTGCTGATCTCTACCAGCAACGGGGTGATGTGTTTGAGATGTGCAAGCGCCATCTCGGCCATTTTAGGCTCTTTGATGGCAAGCGCAAAGCTGTGCATGGCGGTGTACCCCATCGCCGTGAGGCTGAAGGCGGTGTAATCGTCACGCAGCATGCGCGTCATGGTGTCGCTGCGCACCTGGTCGTACAGGCCTGCGGCCACGCCTGCAGCTGTAGTCACGGCTTTCTTGAACAGGGACTCGCCCTCGCCGCCGTACTCTTTGGCAAGCCGCTCGAGATGGTCGACGTGCTCGTTGAGAATGCGCTCGGCTTCGATAAGCGTTTTGTTGACCTCTACATGGCTCCGCACGGTGTCGTTGCCGCGCTGGCGCTCTACGGCTTCGAGAATATGTTTCTCAAGCGCCTGCATGTCGGCGAGATGCTTGGTAATCTGATCGAGACGGGTGCTCATGGTATCTGAAATCGATGGTCTGAAGAACGTAGCTAACCGCGCCATTTCACGGGCGGTTAATGGCACTACGCACTCGCCTTTTCGAATGACCCGAACAGATCGTAAGGAACCGGTGACGTGTCCGCGCGCGGCTGTTATGATCCCGTGACGGAGGGCGGGTGTGCGCCGCTACTCACCACGTGCACGGCACCGGGCAGCACGTAGCGCGCGATAGCCTCGTCAACCTGCTGCCTGGTCACGGCGCGCAACTCGTCGCGGTAGGTATCGACGTAAGTGGGGCTGAACCCCTGCTCGGCCCGGTGCAGCAGGGTCGTGGCCAGGCCCCGGGTGGTGGAGAGCCCGACATCGTAGGTACCCAGCATCGTCTCCCTTACGTTTTCAAGTTCCTCTGCGCGCACCCCACCCGATGCCCACTCGCCCAGCACCCGCACCGAGGCCTCGATACCTGCCTGCAAATCGGGCAGTGAGAACGTAGCGCGAATCTCGACATGGCCGTCGTGCCAGACCTTGGTGTGCTTGAGCGAAGCGCCGATGCCGTAGGTGAGCCCCAGCCTGTCCCGCACCTCTTGCATAAGCCGCGCGGAGAAGTTGCCGCCGAGGGCATACACACCTACCATCATCGGAATAAAATCCGAATCGCCCCGCCGGAGCGCGATGCCATGCCCGATGCGCACGTCGAGGTTGGCTTTGTCCGGTACTTCAACAGGCGTATACCCAGGTACGCGTTTCGCTGGTGGTGGTGTCTCGCCCCCGTCGGCGTCGGCCTGCCGTTCGCCGAAAGCCTCCAGCAATGGCGCAACGTCTATCCCCTCCACGTCTCCCGCGAGGGCCAGCAGCAGCGGCGCCTGCAGCATATGATCGCGGTGGAACGCCACGAGATCATCCCGGGTGAGCGCCTGCAGGTCGGCGCGCTTTTGGTCGAGCGGCCGCATAAAGCCTGGGTGCGCAGGGGCGTACAGCACCCGGCTCAGCGCAGCGTCGGCGAGAAAAGCGGTGTCCACGGCGGCTTCGCGCATGCCTGCTTCCATTTCCACCTGTACTTTGACGATCTCGTCGCTGTCGAAGCGGGGCGTGGCGAGCAGTTCTGCCGCCAGGGCGATCACCGCTGCGGCGTCCTCGTGGAGCGCCCGCCCCGAGAAAGCGATACGCTCATAGTCGCTGTAAAAGTGCAACTGCGCGCCGCGCCGCTCCAGCCACAGCGCGATCTCGAAGCGGTCGAGCCTTTCGCAGCCGCGGTCGAGCAGCTTGCCTACCATGCGCTGCAGGAGCCGGTCAGAGGTAGCAAAATCAAGCCCGGTAGCGATAGAGCCGGCAAAAGAGACGACCTCGGGCACGTCGAGGGCGAGGCTCCAGGCTTCGCTTCCTGCTGCGCGGGTGCGGGCAACGGCGCTGCCGAGCGTGTGTGGGGAAAGCTCAGGCATGGGATTATTCTGCAAGGTGAAACCCGATGGTACGGGCGTCTTCGACGAGATACGTCTGCGCCACGCGCTGCACGTCAGAGGCGGTCACCTGTGCTGCCCGCTCAAAGGCGGTAGCAAACAGCCGCCAGTCGCCCGCCGCGATGGCTTCGTTGAGCCCCGACGCCGCCGAGAACGAGCCGTCCCGCCCGAATGCTTCCTGCGCTTTGAGTTGCCCGAGGGCGCGCTCCAACTCGGACATCTCCACGCCTTCTTGTTGCACCTGTTCTATAGCCGCGTAAAGCGCGTGCTCGACCTCAGCGTGGGTGTGGCCGGGTGCCACCTGCGCCACCAGCGTAAACAGACCAGGGTCGCGCAGGCGGCTCACCATGCCGCTTACAAACGTGGTGAGACTGGTATCGGTGAGGGCGCGGTGCAACCGGCTCGACTTGCCTACGGTCAGCAGCAGGCTCAGTACCGAAAGCGCGTCGGCATCGGGGTGGAGGGCGGGCGGGATCTTCCAGCCTGCGATAAGGTGGCCAATCTGGCCGGACTGGCGCAGCGTTACCCGCCGCTCGCCCCGCTGCTGTGGCTCGCGCGTCTCTACATCAGGAATAGGGTGCGGTGCCTGCGGGATCTTGCTGAAGGCATCATCTATCAGTTGCAGCGCCTCTGCGTCGTCGAATGCCCCGATAAGCGAGGCAGTCGCGTTGTTGGGCCAGTAGTACGTGTCGTAAAAGCTACGCAGCTTGTCTGCCGTTACCGCCTCCACGTCAGAGCGCCACCCGATGGTGGGGTGGCCGTAAGGATGGGCGGCAAAAGCGGCGGCCCAGACCTCGTGGTAAAGCGTCCTCACCGGGTCGTTCTGCCCGCGGTCGAGTTCGTTGAGGATAACGGTTTTCTCGCTCGCCACGGCTTTCGGCGCGATAAGCGCCCCGCGCATGCGGTCGGCCTCGATCTCGATAGCCTTGCCCAGGTGCTGGCTGGGCAACATGGCGTAGTAGTTGGTGCGGTCGAGCCAGGTTGTGGCATTTACCTGTGCACCAAGCCGTTGCAGCACCTGAAACACTGATGTGCCCTGGCCCGCGTTAAAGCGTGCCGAGCCCTTAAACATGAGGTGTTCGAGAAAGTGCGTCGCCCCGGTGAGACCTGTCACCTCGTTGCGGCTTCCCACCCGGTAGGTCACCATAAAAGTGGCCACGGGCGCGGCGCGCAAGGGGTACAGCAGCACCTGCAAGCCGTTACCGGTGTGCTTATAGGCGCGGATATCGCCACAGGCACCTTCGAAATCGAAAGAGGGGTGTTCCATGTCTCAAAAATGGGGTAGCGCTGACGAAGGTGGGTTTTCATTCGTTCCCGTCCGCCAGCTATTGCGTGGCATGGCAGCGAGCCACAGGCAGGCGCTGCGTTATCGAGCAAGATGCTTTTCAGTGCGCATCGAGCCAGTTTTTGCCTGTGTTGACGTCTACCTCAACGGGCACGCCTTCGAGCGGCAGCGCCCCGATCATCTCTTCACGCACGATTGTAGAGAGCACCTCGACTTCATCCGGTGGCACCTCGAAAACGAGCTCGTCATGCACCTGAAGCAGCATCAGCGCCTGTAGCCCCACCTCTTCGATGCGCCTGTCAATGGCGACCATGGCCCGCTTGATCATGTCGGCCTGGGTGCCCTGGATAGGCATGTTGACGGCTACGCGCTCGGCAAAGGAGCGCTCCGTGCGGCTCGACGCGTTGATGCCGGGCACGTAGCGCCGCCGCCCCAGCAGCGTCTCGACGTAGCCTTTCTCGCGTGCTTTCTCGACTTCAAGAGCCAGCCAGCGCGTGACGCCTGGATACGACTTTGCGTACTGATCGATAAGGGCCTGCGCCTCGGAGACCGACGACCGGAGGCGCTGCGCCAGCCCCCAGCCCGACACGCCGTACGGAATACCGTAATTGACCTCTTTCGCCTTGCGCCGCTGGTCGCGGGTGACCTGGTCCGGGGCCACGCCGAATACGCGGGCCGCTGCTGCCGTGTGGATGTCCTGGCCTCCCTGGAATGCTTCCCTCAAGGCTTTGTCGCCGCTCATCGCCGCCAGGATGCGGAGTTCGATCTGCACATAGTCGGCGGCCATGAGCAGCCAGCCCTCCCGGGCTACAAACGCCTTGCGCACCTCGCGCCCCACTTCGGTACGGACGGGGATGTTCTGGAGGTTCGGGTTCGACGACGAGAGCCGCCCCGTAGCCGTGATGGTCTGGTTGAAGCTCGTATGCACCCGGTTCGTCTCCGGGTGGCGCAGCTCGCCCAGGCTGTCCACGTACGTGCTTTTGATTTTGCTCAGCTTGCGCCAGTCGAGCACGAGGCCGGGCAGCGGGTGCTCGGTCGAAAGCTCGAACAGCACGTTTTCTTTGGTGGACGGCTTGCCCGTTGACGTCTTGGAGACCACGCGCAGCCCGAGCGTCTCGAACAGGATCTCGCCGAGTTGCTGGGTGGAGCCGATGTTGAACGATTTGCCCGCCTCCTGATAAATCTGCTGCTCCAGCCTTTTGAGTTCGGCCCCGAGGGTCTTGCTGATCTCGGCCAGCATGGGCGCGTCCACGCGGATGCCGCACTTTTCCATTTTTTCGAGCACGCGTACGAGGGGGAACTCCATCGTCTCGGCGATGTCGAGCAGCTTTTCTTCTTCCAGCTTCTGCCGCAGGATGTCGTAGAGGCGCAGCGTGACGTCGGCGTCCTCGCAGGCGTACGGCCCCACCTCGTCGATGGGCACGTCGCGCATCGTTTTCTGCGTGCGGCCCGTCCCGATCAGCGCGGTGATGGGCACCATGCGATAGCTGAGGTACTTGCGCGCGATAGCGTCGAGGTTGTGCTCTTCCTCGGGCGCGATGAGGTAGTGCGCCACGAGCGTGTCGAATAGCGACCCGGAAACCTGCGCGCCGTGGCGGTCGAGCACGAGCAGGTCGTACTTGAGATGCTGCCCTACCTTAAGTGCAGCCGAGGTCAGCGCGGGCGCGAGCGCCGCCAGCACCGCCTCGGTCTGCGTGCCGTCGGGGAGCGGCGTGGGCACGTACACCCCCTGCCCTTCCTTCCACGAAAACGAGAGCCCGACAAGCGAGGCCATCATCGCGTCGGTCGAGGTGGTTTCGGTGTCGAGGGCAAAGCGTGCCTGCTCGGCCAGCGTAGTAGCCAGCGCGGGCAGCTCACCCGCAGCGCGCACGATGTGATAATCGACTTCGTTCTCTTCGAGGTGGACGACCTCTTCGTAGGGGCCGAAATCAAAGGAGAGCGACGGATCGTCTACCGAAAACAGGTCGGGTGAGGCGTTTTTCTCGCCGCTGCGGCCGCCCAGGGCGCGTCCGATGAGCGAGCGAAACTCGAGCTTTTCGAACGCCTCGCGCACCGCCTGCGCATCCTGCGTGCCCACCTTGCAGCGCTGCCAGTCTACGTCTACGTCGAGGGCGGTGAGGATGGTGACGAGATCCTTGCTCATGAGCGCGTCGTCGCGGTGCGCCAGCAGCCCTTCTCGGGCCCGCTTGCCTTTGACGTCGGCCGCATGTTCGAGCAGGTTCTCCACCGAGCCATACTGCTGCAGCAGCGTGATGGCCGTTTTCTCCCCGATGCCGGGCACGCCGGGCACGTTATCGGAGGCGTCGCCCATGAGCGCGAGCACGTCGATAAACTGCCCGGGTTCGAGGCCGTAGTCGGCCCGGAATGTCTCGTCGGTGGCCATGTCGAACGACTCGCCACGGTGCGCGGGGCGGAAGATGGAGATGTGCGGGCTCAGCAGCTGCCGGAAGTCTTTGTCGGGTGACACGATGACCACCTCGCCACCCTCGCGCTCGACGCGCCGCGCCAGCGAGCCAATCACGTCGTCGGCCTCTACGCCCGGCTGCTCGATTACGGGCACGTCGAGCGCCTCCACGATCTCCTTGATCCACGGGATGTTCTGCTTGAGATCGTCCGGCATGGGAGGCCGGTTAGCCTTGTACTCGGCGTAGAGTTCGTCCCGGTAGGTGGGCGGGCCGCCGAGCGAATCGAAGACGACGGCGAGATAGTCCATCGCGTGGTCCTCGACAAGTTTGAGCAGCGCCGTCGTGAAACCGTATGCTGCCGAGGTGTTTTCGCCTTTTGAGTTGACGAGCGGACGGGCGATAAAGATGAAGTGCGAGCGGTAGGCCAGCGCCATCGCGTCGAGCAGGTACAGGCGACGGGGCGAGTGGGGAGCAGACATGCGGAAGCGTGTGTAGTTTGGGACGCGCGGCGCGGCCTGCGTTAAGAGGTAGGCGTCGCGCTTGGTTCCTCTCTCTGCTGATGCGCGTGCGCTGCGCGGCTCTTTTGCTGCCGCCCGCAGTAGCTTGCCGCTCTGTTTTTCACTTCCTCCTTTCCCATCATCTTTTTGAAGCTCTTTCTCTTCGACATCGACGGCACGATTCTCCGCACCAACGGCCTAGGCCGCAGAGCGGTCAGATATGCCCTCGAAGCCACCACAGGCCGTGCGCTCGACCTCGACCCCATCTCGTTTTCGGGCAAAACCGATCCGCAGATCTTCCGCGAGATTCTTGCCCACCACGGGGTTCCCGACAACGAGGCCGATGCGATGATGCCTGCGCTGCTGGCGCGCTACACCGAGAAAATGCAGGAGACCATCACCGAAAGCACGGTGACCCTTATTCCCGGCGTGGCGCCGCTGCTCGATACGCTCGCCGCGCGGGGCGATGTGGCGCTGGCGTTGCTGACGGGCAATGTCGAGCCCATGGCGTTTCTCAAGCTGGAACGCGTCGGGCTGGCGCATCACTTCGATTTCGGCGCTTTCGGCAGCGACAGCGCCCACCGGCCCGACCTGCCCGCGATCGCCACTGCACGCGCACAGGCCCGTGCAGGCCGCCCTTTTACCGGACACGACGTGGTGATCATCGGCGACACCGAGCACGACATCGCCTGCGGGCGTGGCATCGACGCGTACGCGGTAGCCGTCTGCACCGGCCATTTCGACCGCGCCGCGCTTGAACCGCACGGCCCGCACCTGCTGCTCGAATCGCTTGAAGACCCCGCGCCCCTGCTCGGTCTGCTGTCCTGACCGTGCTACGCCGGGGTATCGAGGCGTATGAATGACTTCTGGTCAAACCTATTCCGGAGCATACCCGCGAGCGTTTGCAGGCCCCATGCTTCGCTTCGTGGCTGCTTCGACACTGCCGAATTCAACCGCGAGCCGCTGCATCCACGCTTCAAGGGGCACCGCCGCTACCGTTCCCACCATCCCCAGCGCCCGCCCGTCGTTCCGCCCGAGAACCCGGATTGCACCCATCTCCAGCTTTTGTGCAAGGTGCAGGTTGAAGCCCAGCGTCAGCCTTTCGTCAAAACTGAGGTGGTGCGCAAGGACAGGAAAAGCCGCAGGTAGCGCGCCTACCTCCACCCCCTACGGGCGGTGCAGCCACAGCGCATCCAGCCCGTGGTGTTCAACCTGCCAGCGCAGATTTTCCGGCGGCGCGAGTGCAAGCCCTACCCGCTCTATGCGCTTCTCGGGACTGCCATGCCAGAGGCCATTGGGATCGTCAGGTGGAAAGCGATGCGTGCCGAACAGGAGTGCGAGAAAGCCTGCAAGGTCGCCCGCGGTCACTGCTCGAGAATGATGTCGCGATGCCCTCGCCAGACCCCGTCAGCGTCGCGTGTAAGCTCGATAATACCCGACCCGCCACGGTCGTCCAGACCCGCCTGGAACGCGCGCGTAAGCAGGGGATCACCTGCAAAGTGGAACGAGTCGATCCAGTATTCCTGCCGGTCTGGCTCTTTCACGGTGAGATGGATGTGAGCCGGCTCCGTGGCGCTCGGATAGGACGCGGGACGAATCGTCTGTATCTCATACCGGCCGGCGGCATCGGTCTTGAGCCAGCCGCGCAGGTAGCCGTGCCGCCGTGCCCAGCCCGCCTCGTCCCCGCGCCGGGGATAGACGCCTTCGGCGTTGGTGTGATATACGTAGAGTACGACGCCGGGCGCTACCGTCTCGCCGCCAGGCTGAAGGACGCGGCCTGTCAGCACGAGCGGCTCGCCCGGTTCACCGGGTGGTGGTATGGTGACACGCCAGTCGAGGCTGTCATGGGGATGCTCATAGATGGCCTCGCAGCCTTCACACGCATAAAGATCGGACCGCGACGGTGGCGAAGCCATATCGCCTGCATCGCGTGGAGGCGTTTGCGAGCAGGCTGACCCGCTCAAGAGCAATATGACGGTGCAGACAGCACGTGTTATCATGGTTCTAAAGCTTTTTCGTTAGCAAAAGCCGCACGCTCAAACGGATTGTCGCGGTAAGGATCGGCACCTTGCAGCCACGCCCACGCCGAGGCTCCAAAATACGCAGGAAGGAAAAGCGGCCCCCAGCGCTCGTA
>PPFU01002416.1_pt1 | contig 15635 bp, 17 predicted proteins | sample 1535991 | NCBI WGS metagenome assembly PPFU01 (sample SAMN04901290, study PRJNA319586) | Hypolithon metagenome, whole genome shotgun sequencing project. | isolation source: Antarctic Hypolithon | place: Antarctica: Miers Valley | collected 2014
ACCATGTCAGCCAGGCATCAATGTCGTTGCTCTGGCTGCCGAGCTGAAGCGCGGCGTAATAGGCTTTGCGATGCCGATAGATCGTCTCCGCGAGTGCCGTCAACGTCGGGGCCGCGAGGCTTTGGGCCAATGCCTTTTCAGCAATGGCGCGCCCGATCCGGCCATTGCCGTCCTCAAAGGGGTGGATGCTCTCAAACCACAGGTGCAAGATTGCGGCACGGGTGATCGCGGGAAGCGGGTTCGGTGACGACGGCGCGCTGTCGTTGAACCACGCAATGTAGCGGGACATTTCTATCGGAATGGTATCCGAAGGCGGAGCCTCGAAGTGAACACGCGGCGCGTGAAGTGCGCCTGATATGATCTGCATCGCGTCTTCATGCGTCCGGTAGCGTCCGACATCGGTGATGTCGCGACGCCCGTTCATCAGCATCGCGTGCCATGCGAACAGAGTCTGATCGTCGAGCGACGCAGCATGGTTGCGATAGACGTCGGCCATGAGTTCGGCGGCCCCGGCCTCCGCTGCACTTGCGCGGCGCTGGTCGGCGGCGAAGCCTAGATGCCGTGCGAGCGACGACTGGACGCTGGCGCGGTCAAGGATTTCGCCCTCGATGGCGGAGCTATCGACGACTTCTTGCGATATGAGTTCGATGGTCAGGCCAGCGCGATCATCGGCGTCAAGATGGTGCAGCGCACCGATGACAACGCCGGAGCCTGTCAGGAATTGCCCTTCTGACGCGCGCATGCGATCCGCATCGAAGCGGAAATCGGACCAGTCGGGAAGTTGCCAGTTCCAGCGCATGATCGATAGGATGCCTTTCTATCAATCACTATATTGCCAAATTATGATTGATAAAGCGAGTGCCAATCAATCACTAGAGGCATATTGTCGCTTCGCGGCGTCATTTTGTGGCGATGGCTGCACCCCGGACGGGCTGCCGAGCGCCAGCATGACAATAGCGTTCGATTGTCATTTCGCGCAGCGGAGTGCGGGCCGTGCGACCCCAGGCGATCCGCTGATGCAGGCTCCTGTCCCGCGTGCGGTGGACTTTTCGGAGCCTGCTATCATAGATGGTGCGGGCGGTGGGAATCGAACCCACACTCCTTGCGGAACGGGATTTTGAATCCCGCGCGTCTACCAATTCCACCACGCCCGCGTTGCGTCGCCTATAGCGGCAACGCCAAAACGCGCAACGGCAAAGGCAAGCGACAGCGCCTATATCGCTGCCTTCGCAGCCTTCTTACGGACGGCGACTGGCTTAGGCCGAGCCTTTCGAACATTGACGGCCGAAGCGTCAATATTGTTCTTCAAATGCCGTCCGTAATATTTCTCGATCATTTCGACACTTGTTCGGCAGTTCTTGGCGACCTGATAGATATCTGCGCCTTCGAGCAAGCGAAGGCAGATATAGGTATGCCGCAGGCTGTAGCAGGTGCGGATGTGGCCATCGCGGTCGAACTTCAGATTAAGCTCGTCGAGAACGGTGTTCATCAACTCGCGCGGCGACTTCCCGAAAACGCGGTCGGTCGGTTTGAGTTGCTTGCGCTTGCGCACCCGCTCGAACGGCAGGATCGCGCCGGGCATCGACTTGCAGAAACCAACACCGCGCTTGCCGCGCACCTCGATCTCCAGAATGCGCTCGCCGGTCGATTCGTCGTTCACGATTTTGACGTCCCGCAGCTCAAGCCGCGACGCCTCATCGGGACGCAGCCCGGTGTTCCGCATGAACAGGACATAATCGTGGAAGGTCTCGCAGACCTCTCGCCAGCGCGGCTTGGGCGGGTTCTTTGCCCGCTCGCGCGTCGCCTCGTAGAGCATCTTGTATTCCTCGGGCGAGAACCAGGCGCGATGCTCCAGCTTGCCGGAAGTCTTGTAGGGCGCGGACATATCCGGGATCGCCGAAATCCAGTCCTTACGATTGGCGGTCTTCAAAATCTGGCGCAGCGTGACGATTTCGTGATGGAGAGTGGCACGGGCAGGTCTCTTCGGCTTGCCGGTCTTGGCATCGACCCGTGATGACTGGCGGTGCAACCGATACTCCTGCACCTTGCCAGCCGTGATGTCCTCAAGGGCTGTCTCGCCGAAGAACGGCATGAGATGAACGCGGATGATGTCGGACTTCGATTTCACATATCCGGCATTGCGTTCGCCAAGGGTGATGACCTCGAACTCGTTGGCGAACGCTGTAGCTGCATCCTCGAAACTGGGGCCGGTTGGCATTCGCGGTCGCCCGCTCTTGATTGGCCGTTCTATCGGCGTTTCGGGTTCGGCGATCTGCGGCTGGACGGGACCGCCCGCCAAGCGGACGCCACCGCGTCGGCGCTGACGATCATCGACGCAACGCTCCATATACCAGTCGCGCGCGAAATCCTTAGCGGCGGCCAGGCTAACTTCTTTGGTCGTCTGCCGGTGGTTGCGGCTGCCGAGATAGGTTGCGCATTGCCAGAAGCGGCTGCCCTCACGCCGGTAAACGTGGAGCGCTCCATCCATCAGCAGATGGCTTTCTGCGGGCATTGTGAAAACTCCAAAATGTGTAAGACTTGTGTAAGTCTTTTTCGGAGTCTCGACCTTGCTCAAACCATTGGTTTTAAGAGGTTTTTGCCTTACTTTTTTAGGTATAACCCAATTTTGAGTCGAGCGCGTCTACCAATTCCGCCACGGGGGCCCGGGCTGGTCAGGCGCGGGCGGTAGCCGGGCGCACGCTGCGGTTCAAGCGGTAGCGGGGTCAGTCCCTGGTCGCGGCGGCGATCAGCTTGTGCAGCCGCGAGTGGAGCGGATCGTTGCCGGCCACCAGCTCGGCATCGCAGATCGGCCGCGAGCGGCCGCGGTAATCGGTGACGAAACCGCCCGCCTCGCGCACCAGCAGGCAGCCCGCGGCGGTGTCCCAGGGCGCGAGGCCGCTTTCCCAGAACCCGTCGAACCGGCCGGCCGCGACCCAGGCGAGATCGAGCGAGGCGGCGCCGAAGCGGCGGATCCCGGCGACCTGCGGGCCGAGCGCGGCGAACACCCTCGTCCATTCGCCGAAATCGCCATGACCTTGATAGGGCATTCCCGTTGCGATCAACGCGTCGGCGAGTTGACGCCGGCCGGAAACGCGCAGACGCGCATCCTGCAGCCAGGCCCCGCGCGCCTTCTCGGCCCAGAAACTCTCGTCGGTGATCGGCTGGTAGATCAGCCCCGCGACGACATCGCCCCAGGCGTCGCCATCGGGTCCCGGCCCACCCAGCCTGGGCTCCTGCACCGCGATCGAGACCGCGAAGTGGGGGATCGCGTGGAGGAAATTGCTGGTCCCGTCGAGCGGATCGACGATCCAGCGCGGCTTTGTCGGATCGCCCTCGATGATGCCCGCCTCCTCGAGCACGAAGCCCCAGTCTGGCCGCGCGTGGAGCAGTTCGTCATAGATCGTGCGTTCGGCCTGCTGGTCGGCGCGGCTGACGAAATCGGACGGGCCCTTGCGGCTGACCTGGAGTTGCTCGACTTCGCCGAAATCGCGCCGCAGCTTGCCGCCCGCCTTGCGCGCGGCTTTCTCCATGACGCGGATGAGACCGGAAACGGGCATCAATAGCTACTCAAGTTTTGCGGCCTGGAAAGCGGGCGGAGCCGCCCTCAGCCCGCCTTGCTCACATAGGTCCGCTCGTAGACATCGACCACGATCCGCGTCCCGCTTCCGATGTGCGGCGGCACCATCACCCGCACGCCATTCTCGAGGATCGCGGGCTTGTAGCTCGAGGAGGCGGTCTGACCCTTGACCACCGCATCGGCCTCGACGATCACCGCCTCGACCTGCTCGGGCAGATGCACCGAGATCGGCTTTTCGTCCCACATCTCGAGCGTCACGTCCATGCCGTCCTCGAGGAACTCGGCCGCATCGCCGATGAGGTCGCGATCCAGGTTGATCTGCTCGTAGCTGTCCTTGTCCATGAAGACCAGCATGTCGCCCTCGGCATAGAGATACTGGAAATCCTGGGTGTCGAGCCGCACCTTTTCGATCGTATCGGCGCTACGGAAGCGGACATTGGTCTTGCGGCCGTCCTGCAGGTTCTTCATCTCGACCTGCATGTAAGCGCCACCCTTGCCCGGCTGGGTATGCTGGATTTTGGCAACTTTCCAGATGCCTTTTTCGTATTCGAGGATGTTGCCGGGACGGATGTCCACGCCGGAAATTTTCATCGAGGATGCCTTGTTAAGCCGGAGCGGGTGATGGGACGAGGCGCTTGCCCTAGCCGGGGCTCGCTCGATCGGCAACCGTACCGGGGCGCGACGACTGGCCAGTTAATCGTTGAGTAACGCTCTTTCGGTTACGGAGCGGCCATGACCCGTGCCTTCCTCCAGGCCCTGACCGCGCTCGGCCTCGCAATCCTTGCCTTCGCCGCCTGGCCTGCCCTCGCGCAGGGGCAGATCGGTACGCTGGCGCGCGGCGCCTATATCTGCGAGCTGCCGGGCGACGCTGCGGGGCGCGCGGGCGAGGTGCAGGACGGCGCGAGTTTCACCGTGCTGACCTCGTCGCGCTATACCGCTAACGATGGCGGCGGTACCTATCTTCGCCGCGGCGACGTGGTCGAGATGACTTCCGGGCCGCACGCGGGCAGGCGATTTCGCGTGCTGTCGGAAAATTTTCTGCGTCTGATCGAGGACGACAAACCGAGTCGGATGCGCTGCGTGAGGCGGTAGCGGCGCTCGAGATCAGCTACGGCTCTGCGTCGCTCGGGGTGAGGGCGATAGCGGCGAAGCCGGCTGCCCGCGGAGCAACGGATAGGGATTGAGCGAGGTCGCCGGTTCCCACCATTGCGCGTTCGCCGAGGTGCGCATGATCGCAAAATGAAGATGCGGCGCCTCCGGGTCGGCATTGCCGCTCGAGCCGACGGTGCCGAGCCGCTGACCGCGGCGGATCTTCTGCCCCTCCTTCAACCCGGGCTCGTATTCGTCGAGATGGGCATAGTAAAAGATGGTCTCGCGGTTGTCCGAACGGACATAAACCGTCCGCCCGCCGACCTCGCTCCGGAACAGCCGCTCGAGCGTGCCCGGCCCGGCGGCGACGACGCTGGTGCCCGCAGGCGCCATGATGTCGAGCGCCGCGTGCAGCCGCGTCGCGCCGCCGCGCTCGTCGCTGAACGTGTCGACGAGATCGGCCGGGCGCACGCCCAGCACGGGGACCATCAGCTGGCGGAATTGGCCGCGTCCGGGCGGCAGAACGTCTCGGCCCAACGGGGCGGCGAGATCGGCCGACCTTCCCGCATTGTCCTCCGCTTCGCCCGGCTCGGCCACCTCGCTCCTGGCATCCGGCGCGCTCTCCCGGGGCCGTTCGACCCCGTCGCTGCCCGTCCCGAAATGCATCGTCCCGAACACGATCCACGCAGCGGATGTCAGCGTGGCAGTGACGACGATCGTCAGCAGGCGATCGGCAAAGCTCATCAACGTGACGCGGCGCTCGGACGTCTCATCATGCCTGGTCTATCACTTCCGTATCCCCGCTGACCATCTCCGCGCAGAGAGGAGCGGGGCAAGGACGGGGCTGAGGCGGCGCATCGGCCAAATCCGTTCCTTGGGATGAGCAAGCGGACGAGGTGCTATTCCTGGCTGGCTTCGAGCAGTTCGGCAAAGGCGCGGACCGCCGCCGGCACGTCATCGGCGCCCCAGACCGCGCCGCTGACGGCCAGAAAATCGGCCCCGGCCTCGATCAGCGGGGCGCAGTTGGCGGGCGTGATCCCGCCGATCGCCACGCACGGGATCTCGAACAGATTGCTCCACCAGGCGAGGATCTCGGGCTCGGGCCGGTGCTCGCTCGGCTTGGTGGGGCTGGCAAAGAACGAGCCGAAAGCGACGTAATCGGCGCCCTTCTCGCCCGCGTCCATCGCCAGGTGCCGGCTCGCATGGCAGGTGATGCCGATCTGCGCCTCGTGCCCGAGAGCCTCGCGCGCTTCCCTGATGTCCCCGTCGCCCTGGCCGAGATGCACGCCATCTGCCCGCAACCGCTTCGCCAGTGCGATGCTGTCATTGACGATGAACGCCACTCCGTTCGCCGCGCAAACCTCCTGCAAGGGGCCGGCAAGGCGGGCGGCCTCATGCTGGTCTGGCCCCTTCACCCGGAACTGGAACGCGGCGACCGGGCCGGCGGCAAGGGCTTGCTCGAGCCGCTCCGGGAAGGCGCCCCCGACGTCGAGCGGGGAGACGAGGTAAAGCTGGCAATCGGGAGCGGCGGTCATCGGCCGGCGACCTACTGCGAGTGGCGCTATTCGCCAAGTCTGCGCTTGCCCATCGCGATCGCGGCCAGCAGGGAAGGCGCATGAAACCCCTCGCAATCGCCCCCGCTTTTGCCTTCCTCGCCGCCTGCGCCACCATGCCCGATGCACCAATCGTCGAGGGTGGGCCGCCTGCCGCTGCCGGCACTCGCGTTACGCTCGGCCAGCCGGTGTGGGCGGGTGCGGTCGCGGTCACGCCGCTGGCGGTGATCGAGGACAGCCGCTGCCCCGAGAACGCGCGCTGCGTCACGGCCGGGCGGATTGTCGTCACCACGCGGATCGACGGCGCGGGATGGCGCGAGACGGTGCCGCTCGAGCTCGGCGAGCCGCATGTCGAACGCGGTCGCACGGTCACGCTGGTGTCCGCGATCCCCGAGCCCCGCGCCGGAGTGGAGACGGCGCCGGGCGACTATCGCTTCGTCTTCGAACGCGGTCGCTAGCCTCTGGCCAGCGCCGCATCGAAGGCTGAAGGATCGTCCAGCCGGATGAGGATGCGTCGCCGCCGGCCAAGCGGCTCGGCCAGTTCGATCATCCGATTGGGATGCGCGATGAGCGCCAGGTTGATCGCATCGGCACCCTTGTGCGCTCCTGCTTCCCAATCGGCCGAGATGCGCGCGATGTTGGCCGTGGGAATGACGAGGTGGCGCAGACTCCCGGCGTAGAGGTGCAGAACCCCCTCGCACAGCCGATGCGGGCGACGGGAGAAGGAGCGGATCAGCGCCACCACCCAGACGAGGCCCGCCGCCGACAGCAACGAAAGCGGCCAGCCGATCATCGGCCAGCGCAACGCGACCAGGAGATGAACCACCAGCAGCTCGATGCTCGAAAGCGCAGCGAGCGCCCACATCATCGGGGCGATGGAACGGTGGTAGGCGAAGGTGACGCGCCCCCTCCTGCCTGCCGCGCGCTCCTCAGGCCGCGACCTTCTGCGTGCTCGCGCAGTGAATCGCCTCGATCGCCTCGCCCAGCGCCTGGTCGAATTCCTCGTCCGACATGCCGGCGCGCAAGTCCTCGAGCAGCGCACGGCTGAAGCTGGCGATCATCCCCGGGTTCCTCGCCAGTTCGCGGCAGGCCTCGTCGCGCGAATATCCGCCCGACAGCGCCACCACCTTGAGCACGTTCGGGTGCTCGATCAGCTCGCGATAGAAGCCCGGCACCACCGGGATCGAGAGCTTGAGCATGACCTGTTCGCCCTCGCCGAGCGCGCCGAGATTGTTGAGGATTTCCTCGCGCAGGATCACCTCGCCCTCTTCGCGATCATCGGCCTTCAACGAGTATTCGGGCTCGAGGATTGGCATCAGGCCGTGCGAGACCACTTCGCGCCCGACCTCGAACTGCTGCGCCGTCGCGCGGGCGATCCCCGAGCGGTTCGCCGCGTTGATCACCGAGCGCGCCTTGGTGCCGAACACGCCGAGCTTCTTCGCGCGCGCCAGGGTTTCGGCAAGCCCGGAAATCGGCTTCATCAGCTGGACGCCGCTGGCCTCTTCGGCGAGCCCCTTGTCGATCTTGAGGAACGGGACGACGCGCTTGTCGGCCAGCGCTTGGGGCACGGGGGTGCCGCCGACTTCGCCGTCCATCGTCTTCTCGAACAGGATCGCGCCGACGACCTGGCCCTTGCCGAAGGCGGGCGAGCGGATGATCCGGCAGCGCATCTCGTGGATGCGGGCGAACATCTCGTCATCGCCCGACCATTGATCGTCGGTGACGCCGTAGGCGCTGAGCGCCTTGGGGGTGGAGCCGCCCGACTGGTCGAGCGCGGCGATGAAGCCGTCGCCTTCCTGGATGCGGTCGGTCATCTGGTCGTGGTTCATGGGGGCCTCCGTCGAGCTATCGCGTTGATTGTTGGCCGCTGCCTAGCGGACCTGACGCGGATCGACAATTGTGCGCGGCAGGGCTCGGTCGGCGGGCGGAGTCCACACGTTCGGAACATTTCCGCGGGCGACGCCACTCCTGGATTCTTTCGAGAAATCTTAAGCAAATCATTGATCTGGAATAGTTGTGTCGGTAATCGTCCCTTGCCTCAGGATCCTTCCAAGGGATCGACGGGCATGACATAACGTGGCGCGGGACACAGCGTCCGGAGGATCGGTCATGCCACGCCTCAACATGCGCGACTGGAGTTTCGCGACCTTCAACCTGCTCAACCTCCAGCGCCCCGGCGGGTTGACCTATACCCAGACCCCGCCCTTTCCCGACACCGAGGAAGGCCGCGCGGCCTACGCCCGCAAGATCGCCTGGTGCGCGGCCGCGGTGCGGCTGCTCGATGCCGAGGTGATTGGCTTTCAGGAATTGTGGTCGGCCCAGGGGCTCGCCGAGGTGTTCGCCGCGGCGGGGCTGGCGGACGCCTACGATCTCGTGGCGCGCGATGCGCCGGGCCTGGGCCGCCCGCAAGTGGCGCTAGCTGTGAGGAAGGATCGCAACGGCAACTCGCAACTGCTGCCGGGCGCCGACTGGATCAGCGATTTTCCGCCCGGTTTCCGCTTCGACGAACTGCGCGAGACCGAGGGGGCGGAGGAGGAGATCACGCTGACGATCAGCAACTTTTCGCGCCCCGTCCTCAAGGCGCGGATCCAGTCGGAGGGCAGCGGCCCGCGCCCGCCCGTGGTGACCTGCTTCGTCGCGCATCTCAAGTCCAAGGGCCCCGCGCGGCTCAGCTTTGCCCGGCCGCTGCCCGACGCGCTCGAGGCCTATCCGGCGATCACCCGCTCGGCGGTGGCGCATATCCGCCGGATCATGGAGGCGGGTGCCTTGCGCGCGATGCTCGACGAGGTGATGGTCTCACCCGGCCCCGACGCCATCTCGCCGACCGTGGTGATCGGCGATCTCAACGACGATTCGCTCTCGGTCAGCACCGAGCTCATCACCAACCAGCCGACCTACAAAGTGATCGAGAAAGGCCGCGCGGGAGAAACCTCGGATCGCGGGCTCTATTCGGTCGAGCAGCTCCAGCAATACCGCTCGCTGCGCCACGTTTACTATACCTATGTCTACAAGAATAAGCGGGAGAGCCTCGATCACATTCTGGTGAGCGAGGAATTCTACGACCATTCGCGCAAGCGCCACTGGTCGTTCCGCGAAATGGAGGTGTTCAACGATCACCTCAACCGCGAGGCTTTGGAGAGCGAAGGCGCGAGCGATCACGGCCTGGTGCGCGCCTATTTCGACTGGAACCCGATGCCCGCGCAGATCGAGGTGCCGGAAGGTTAGGCGCTCCGCCCCGAAGCGGGAAGGCCGCCAGGCGGAGCGCGCAGCAGGTCCCTGTTCGGTCAGCCCCCCTGCTGGCCGTCGATCCACAGATCGACGCGCTTCTGGAGCAGCGGCAGCGGCAGCGCCCCGCCGCCCAGCACCACATCGTGGAAGGCGCGGATGTCGAAATCATCGCCAAGTTCGGCCTCGGCCTTGGCGCGCAGGTCCTCAATCGTGCGCATGCCGACCTTGTAGCTCGTCGCCTGGCCCGGCCAGACGATGTAGCGCCTGACCTCGGAGCGGATCGTCTCGGGCGGCTGCGACGAGTTCTCCTGGAAGTAGGCGATCGCCTCGTCCTCGGTCCAGCCCTTGGAGTGCAGCCCGCTATCGACCACCAGCCGGATCGCCCGCCACATCTCCGAACCGAGCCGGCCGAACCTGGAATAGGGGTCCTGATAGGTGCCGGGGATCTCGGTCGCCAGCTTCTCCGAATAGAGGCCCCAGCCTTCGGAATAGGCGCTGTTGCCGAGCTGCGTGCGGAAGGTGGGCAGCCCCTCAAGTTCCTGCGCGATCGAGAGCTGCATGTGATGGCCCGGGTTGCCCTCGTGATAGGCGATCACCTCGAGCATGTTCTTGGGCATCCCGCTCATGTCGGCAAGGTGTGCGTAGTAGATGCCCGGCCGCGAGCCGTCGGGCGTGCCGCTGCGATAATGCTGCGCGCCACCGGCCTGCTCGCGGAACGGCTCGACCCGGCGCACCTCGAGCGGCGCCTTCGGCAGGCGGCCGAAATAGTTGGGCAGCTGGGTGGACAGGTTGTCGATCGCCGCCTTGGCATCGGCGATATAGGCCTGCCGTCCCTCGTCGGTGTTGGGATAGTAGTTCCACTCGGCGTCGCGGACGTGCTCGAAGAAGGCATCGAGATCGCCCTCGAAGCCGACCTCGTCCCTGATCGCCTCCATCTCGGCGCGCAGCCGCGCGACCTCGGCGAGGCCGAACTGGTGCACCTGTTCGGGCGACAGGTCGAGCGTGGTGGAGGCGCCGAGCCGGCTGCGGTAGTAGTCCTCGCCATCGGGCAGACGGCCGACGCCGGTCGCCACCGCGGGCGCATTGGCCCGGTCGCCCTCCATGAAGGCGAGCACGTCCTGGTAGCCGGGCAGATGGGAGGCCATCAGCGCCTGCCGGAAGGCCTCGCGCAGTTCCTCGGCCCGCGCTGCGTCGATCTCGCCCGCCTCTTGCAGCGCGGCGATCTTGGCCTTGCCATCGGCCCACATCGCGCTGTCCGGCCCATCGGTGAAGGGCGCGCCGGTGATCAGCTTGCGGGTCTCATCGATCACCGCATCATAGGCGAAATAGGGCGGGCGAACGCCACGCGCGGCGTTCGCCTTCGCGCGCTCGACCATCTGGCCAAAGGCGCGCTCGAACTGGCCGATGCGCGAGATGTAGGCGAGCATGTCCTGCTCGCTGTCGACCCGGTGCATGCTGATCAGCACGCTCGGCAGCGCGGCATGGGCGCCGTGCATCTGGTGGAAGACGTACTCGTTCCCCCGCCAGCGCGCCGCCTCGGCCTCGCGTTCGTATTCGTCCACCCACAGGTCGTAGGACATCTGATCCTGGGGCGAGAGCGCATCATAATCGAAGTTGCGCTGCAATTCTTCCACGGTCCCGCGATGCCAGTCGAGCTGTTCGGCCTCGCCCGCATCCGAATAATCGGGCAGCTCGCCATAGCGCTCCTTGCGGCCGAGCTGGGTCAGCCACAGCGGCTCGAAGGCGAGCATCTCCTCGAACTTCGCCTCGAACCACTGGTGCAGGCGGGCGCTTTGGTCAGGCGCGGGCGTTGCTGCCTGATCCTGCGCGAGCAGCGGGACGGGCGCGGCGAGCGGCGCGATGAGGGCAGTGGCGAGGAGGAAGGCAAGCGAGCGGCGCATCGGCAAGGCTTTCAGTCTGGAATCAATGACCTGTCGCTAGCGCCGCACACGCAGATGGCAAGGGGCCTCGGGCATGGGGGTGATCCGCCCGTCAGCGCGTGCGCATGTCGTGGCTCTCGCCCGGGATCGCCACTTCGAGCCCGTCGAGCGCCTCGTCGAGCACGATCTGGCACGAGAGGCGGCTGGTCGCGCGCACGTCGGCGGCAAGGTCGAGCATGTCCTCCTCCTCCTCGCTGGTCGGGGCGAGGCGGTCGAACCAGTCGTGCGCGACGATCACGTGACAGGTCGAGCAGGCCATCTGCCCTTCGCAGGTGCCCTCGAGCGGCATCCCCGCCGCTTGGCCGGCGCCAAGCAGCGTATCGCCCGGCTCCCCTGCCGCCTCGATTCTGTCGCCGTCGCGCGTGGTGAAGGTGACCTGGACGATTGCCGCCTCGCTCGTAGGCCGCCGTTCAGCCCTGCTGCATTGCAGCATCATTAATCGCGTCACAGGCTTTGGCAAGCTCCCGGGCGTCGGTGTAGCGGCCGAAACCCAGGCGGATCGAGGCGCCGGCCTGCCGCCGGTCGAGGCCGATGGCGTTCAACACGTGGCTCGTCCGCCCTGACCCGCTGGCGCAGGCGGAACCTGCGGAAAAGGCGATCGTGCGAAGGTCGGAGATCAGCCGGGTGGCATCAAGGCCCTCGCGCCGGATGTTGAGATTGCCGTGCCAGCGCGCTTCGGCGCTGCCGTTGAGCGCCCATCCTGCGAACTTGTCACGCGCAAGCTGCCACAATTCCTCGACGTGGCGCGCATCCTCCTCCATCCGCGCGAGCGCCACGCGCGCCGCCGCGCCCATCCCGGCGCACAGGGCCGGGCTGAGCGTGCCCGAGCGCAGAGCCGCCTCCTGCCCGCCGCCGGTCGAGACGCAAGCGAGCTGCACCCCGTCGCGCACCCACAACGCGCCCACGCCCTTGGGACCGTGGAACTTGTGCGCCGAGATCGCGACGAGGTCAGCCTCGGCGATCGGCAGGCGCCCCGCCGCCTGCACCGCATCGCACAGGTAGAGCGCGCCGATCTCGCGGGCGCGGGCGAGAAAGGCGGCGGTCGGCTGGATGGTGCCGATCTCGTTGTTGACCTGCATCACGCCGATGAGGCGCGTGCCGGGCGGCAGCGGGGTGGCAGGATCGGCGATCCCCTGCTCGTCCACAGGTATTTCCACAGCCTTGTCTACCAACGCGAAGGCGGTATCGCGCACCGCGGCGTGCTCGATGACCGAGAACGCGATCGGCCGCGGGTCGCCCGCCGGAGCCGAGCCGCGCATCGCAAGGTTAATCGCCTCGGTCGCGCCGCTAGTGAAGATCACCCTTCCGCCTGGCGGAAACAGCGCCGCGACCTCGTCGCGCGCAACCTCGATCGCGGCGGCGGCCATCCGCCCCATCCGGTGCGGGGAATGCGGATTGCCGAACGCCTCGCTCTCCGGCCCGCCAAGCCAGCGCAGCATCGCCTCGCGCGCCTCGGGTGCGAGTGGGGTAGTGGCCTGATAGTCGAGATAGATCATCGCGCGCGTTTACGCGATCTTTACCGGTGCGAGGCTAGACCATGCCTCGAGAAAGGCGTCGAGATCGGCCGGAGTAGTGGTCCAGCCCAGGCTCACGCGGATGGTGCGCTGAGCGGTCGCCTCGTCGATGCCGAACGCGGCGAGCACGCGGCTGGGCTTGAGCGATCCGGACGAGCAGGCGCTGCCGGCCGAGACCGCGATGCCTAGCGCATCGAGGCGGATGAGCAGGGCCTGCGCGCTCATGGTGGAGTGCGTGAGGGCCAGAATATAAGGTGCCCGCTGAGTCGCCCGGGGCAGGATCGGATCGGCCGGGTCGTGCATCGGTTCGTGGGCTGGATGTCGTAACCGCTCTTTGAAATCGGCCATGTCCGCTTCTGCGAGCGGCCAGGCCTCCAATCCCCCCGCCTCCAGCGCCGCTGCGAGGCCGAGAACTGCCGGCAGGTTCTCGGTCCCCGTCCGGTAGCCTCGCTCGTGCCCGCCGGTGGGCTCGAGCATGGTGAAATCGCGCACCAGCAGCGCGCCGATGCCGATCGGGCCGCCCAGTTTGTGCGCGGACAGAACGAGCATGTCGGCGCCGGGCAGCACCAGCCTGCCCGCGCTTTGCGAGCAGTCCGACAACAGCAGCCCACCGGCTTCGCGTACCTGCGCCGCCAGTGCCTCGACGGGTTGAATGACGCCGGTTTCGGAATTGACGTGCTGAATGGCAACGATCGGCTTTCCCGGCATGGCGAGCTTGTCAGCCAGCGCATCGCGGTCGATCTCGGCGAAACGCTCGGCAGCCACGCGCCCGGCTCCGCCATGCGACCCGTCGATGATGACGATCTGTGCATCCGGCGCCGCGCGGAATACCGCATCGTGCTCGACCGACGAAACGATCCGCCGATCTACCGCCTTCCCGCCGATCCGCGCCCGCCCGAGCCCGATCGCCAGCGCCTCGCTCGCGCCGCTGGTGAAGATCACCTCGCCATCCCACGCCAGCGCCGCCTTCACCCGCGCGCGCGCTTCCTCCAGCGCAGCGCGCGCCCGCCGTCCCTCGGCATGCGGGCTCGAGGGGTTGGCCCACAGGCGATAGCCCTCCTCCATCGCCGCCTTCGCTTCGGGGCGCAGCGGCGTGGTCGCAGCATGATCGAGATAGATACGGGCCATCAGCCAAGAATTGCGAAAGATCGGTCACGCTCTATATAGTCGGCCACCCCCGGCGCGCCACACCCCGCGCCAACGATGCCGATCACCCCCCGCAAAGAGCACCAGAGCCATGCCGTCCGTCATTTTTCCCGGCCCCGAAGGCCGCCTCGAAGGCCGTTTCTCACCCGCCCCCCCGCGCGCGCCGGTGGCCATGATCCTCCACCCGCACAGCGAGGGCGGCGGCACGATGAACGACCGCATCGTCCAGCGGCTCTACAAAACCTTCGTCGATCGCGGGTTCGCCACCTTGCGGTTCAATTTCCGCGGCGTGGGTCGCAGCCAGGGCAGCTTCGACAACGGCATTGGCGAACTGTCCGACGCCGCATCGGCGCTCGATTGGGTGCAGGCGATCCACACCGAGGCGCAGACCACCTGGGTCGCGGGCGTCAGCTTCGGCGCGCTGATCGGTATGCAGCTGCTGATGCGACGCCCGGAAATCCGCGGCTTCATCTCGATCGCGCCGCCGGCGAACATGTACGATTTCTCCTTCCTCGCACCGTGCCCGGCGAGCGGCATCTTCATCCAGGGGACCGCCGACACGGTGGTCCAGCCGCTGAGCGTGCAGAAACTGGTCGATAAATTGCGCACCCAGAAGCACATCACCATTCATCACGACGAGATCCCGCGCGCCAATCACTTCTTCGAGAACGAGACCCAGCAGCTGATGGGAGCGGTCGACCGCTATCTCGACTTCCGCCTCGATCCGGCCTGCAAGATCAGCTGATCGCCGCGGATTTCACGCGCTACCGCTCGGCGCGCGCCCGCTCTAGCGGCGCGTCGCCGGTCTCGTCGGGCACCGTCCAGATCGCGACATTGGCGATGAGGATGAGCACGAGGACGGCCATCATCCCTGCCTGCCTGCGCGCGCCACGCCGCCACAACAGCACCGCGCCGGCGACCAGCGCCACCAGGCCGAGCATGACGAGCGAGAAAACGAGGTCGAGCATTGGCGTGCACTTTCGCCCAGCCGGAGCGGTTTTGTCCAGCCGCGCGGATCCCGCGACGCGATCCGCACGTTGCCCGTGCAACGCCGCGACAGGCGATAAGCAGGAAGGATGGTTCGATGGGTGTGTTCACCTCGTTCAAGGAAGCGATCTTCGGCAAGGATGACGGCGACGACAAGCCGGCCGCGCGCTCGGCTTCAACCACCGGCGCCGCGCGCCCCGGCAGCACCACCGGAACCGCTCGCGGGCCGGGCCAGCCAAGCATGCCGGCACGGCCCGCGACAACGGCCAAACCCGTCCGTGAGGTCGATGTCGAGCAGCGGCTCGACGAGATGGATGGCGCCGAGCGGCTCAACTGGCGCAGCTCCATCGTCGACCTGATGAAGCTGATCGGCATCAATTCGAACTACGAGAACCGCCAGGAACTTGCGCAGGAAATGGGCCGCGAGGATTACGAGGGCTCGGCCGAAGACAATCAATGGCTGCACAAGCGGGTGATGACCGAGCTTGCCCGGGCCGGCGGCAAGGTACCAGCGAGCCTGCGCGACTGACGCCGACGCCACCGACACTGGCGCGAGCGACACCGACAACGGCGGGGCCGCACGTGCCCTGCCGATTTGACA
>PPFU01001861.1_pt1 | contig 15627 bp, 15 predicted proteins | sample 1535991 | NCBI WGS metagenome assembly PPFU01 (sample SAMN04901290, study PRJNA319586) | Hypolithon metagenome, whole genome shotgun sequencing project. | isolation source: Antarctic Hypolithon | place: Antarctica: Miers Valley | collected 2014
GAAGGCGATCGCCCGCCGCTCAAAGCCGGTTTTTAGGTTTTTTATGATGCGCTGGAGCCGGAAACACTGCCCCCATTTAATTGCTAGCTGGCTACGGAAGCAGGTTGTGTTTGAGCCGAGCGAGGTGGTTTTACCAGAAGTCATGAGCCCAGAAGAAAACGCCCTGGAAGGGATGACGGAGGTTAGACGTGCCGCAAAATAGCGTTTTGCAAATCCACCTAAGTGAATAGACGGTTTAGCTGAGAATTGGACACTACAGTTCAGCAAATATTGCCTTACCTTAAGCCTTACCTTAAGATGACTTAGCCGATGACCTTGTAGACGAAGACGGCAGCTTTGACGCGGGTATGCCGCTACCCTTCTCAGTGGGCCTTGGCGATGTAATGGGGCAAACGGGCCTGATTCTCAGCACCGACTTTTAGCGACTTTTAGCGGCAACTCGTCCGATAGAATGAGGTGTCGTTACCGCGCTGCCAGGTTTCATAATGAATGAAGACACCCTCTTTAGCAAAATCATCCGTCGAGAGATTCCTGCCGATATTGTGTACGAAGATGACCTCTGCTTAGCCTTCCGAGATATTACGCCTCAAGCACCGACTCACATTTTATTGATTCCTAAAAAGCCGATTCCTAAGCTTTCAGAAGCCCAGGAAGAAGATAAGGCGCTGTTAGGCCATTTGCTATTGGCTGTAGGTGAAGTCGCCAGGCAGCAAAACTTAGACAACGGCTATCGAGTTGTGATCAACACCGGGGAAGACGGTGGGCAGACCGTCTTTCATCTGCATCTGCATTTGCTGGGCGGGCGAGCGTTGGGATGGCCACCAGGTTAGAGGCGGAGGGCATCCACAAGGAGAGCCCATACGTTGAACGGAGGCCGGATGATTTTTTATTCATCGATGCGCTCGAGCTGCCATAAAATTTGATTGCCTTCCCGGCGAATGCGGGAGACTGTCCAGTTACGCCAAGGCCAGTAGTCGCCTCGGCTAGTGACGGCGCTCGCGTTCACATCCATTAAGTCGGCCAGTTCGGCGCTCGTGATCAAATAGCCTTGCTTTGCCAGTTCGTCAGTCACTTGCAAGGTTTTCAGTGCGTCGGTGATTCGTTCTATCCTGCTGACCCTTTTGCTGGTGTCGAGGGAGTCGCCTTGTTTTTCTGAGGGCGTTACCATGTCAGGCTGCTGTCCTTCTGGGGGATCTTCTTCCGTCTCGTAGAATATTAGCGTCGGTATCGAAGATAGAGCCTGCGTATTGTCAGTATTTATTTCTGAGGTATTCGATGAGCCATCTCTATGAATCTTTTTGTCTGTTTCTACGTCTGTCGCTGCGGGAACCTCTGAAGAGGGGCTCTTTTCTGCTTCATGTTTTGTTTTATTCGCTGCTTTTTTGCAGGTAGTGGCTTTAGCAGCTCCTTTACTAGAGGCTTTGTACTGCTTGAGGCTAATAGGACTGCTGTGCGTAAAAGCGCGGGCGATCGCATCACAGCGCTCGTTACCAGGATTGCCGATATGGCCGCGTACATAGCGCCAGTCGATGGTGAGGTCTTCGCTGCTGAGTGACTCGGTTAGCTCATCAAGCTGCTGCCACAGGTCTTGGTTGAGGACGGGTTTACCGGCTGAGGTTTTCCACCCTTTGCGCTTCCACCCTTTGATCCATTTGGTGATGCCGTTTTTCAGGTATTCGCTGTCGGTGTGAAGAATCACAGAGCCGCCATCCAGATCGGCTTCGCTATAAAACTTTAGGAGAAATTCTAGGGCGGCGATCGCAGCCTGCATTTCCATCCGGTTATTAGTCGTTGCTTTATCCCGACCGCCTAGCTCATGTGCCTGTCCGTCGGCAAATTCTATCAGCGTACCCCAGCCACCCGGCCCTGGATTTCCAGAGCAGGCTCCATCGGTATAGATCCCTTTGACATTGGCCCCGGCGGTTGACATACGTTGTAAATATTTTGAATGAGAATAATGGCCTTAGCCGAAGGGTAGTTTAGCGCGGATGTACTCACGGCGCATTTGGGCGATCGCATTAATCGAAATCCCCTTAGGACACACCGACTGACACTCGCCATGATTCGAGCAGTCGCCAAACCCTTCAGCCGTCATCTGCTGCGTCATTTTCACCACCCGCTGCTGACGTTCAGGCTTGCCTTGTTCTAGTAGCGCCAAATGCGAAATCTTCGCCGCTGTAAACAGGGAAGCCGATGCGTTAGGACAGGCCGCGACGCAAGCCCCACAGCCAATACAAGTCGCGTAGTCAAAAGCCTTATCAGCATTGGGTTTAGCCACTAGCACCGCGTTCGCTTCTGGAGCCGCACCCGTTTTTACCGAGATATAGCCGCCTGCCGCCGAAATGCGATCTAGCGCCGATCGATCAACCACTAAATCTTTAATCACAGGGAAAGCCTTTGCTCGCCAAGGCTCCAGCGTCACTGTGTCACCCTCTTGAAAATGGCGCATATAAAGCTGACACACTGCCGTACGCTGCTGCGAACCGTGCGCTTGGCCGTTAACCATCATGCCGCAAGAGCCGCAAATGCCTTCTCGGCAGTCGTGATCGAATTCTACAGGGAGCCCACCTTCGGCAATGAGCTGTTCATTGAGAATGTCTAAAACTTCTAAAAACGAGAGGTCAGGTTGAATGTTCTCTACAGTGTAGTTAGCAAAGTCACCCCTTTCTTTAGCGCTAGCCTGTCGCCAAACTCTTAAATTAATTTTCATGGGATAGTTTTGGAATAGAGACCCAACATTATTATTCTCTAACATATCAAGGGCTGAGCGCAGTCGTAATGCCATAGGCGTAGTAAAGCCAACACGCAGTGTCTTTGAGAAATAGGCCGGATATTAGAGGGAAAGCCGTACTATAATAGTTCTTTTGATTGTCGGGCCGATTTCGCTGGCCTCATTTTGCTATGGTTTTACCGATTGTCGCTATTATTGGTCGCCCTAATGTGGGCAAGTCGGCGCTGGTGAACCGTTTGGCGGGCGGGCGGCAGTCGATTGTGTTTGACCAGCCGGGGGTGACGCGCGATCGCACCTATCAACCCGCATTTTGGAAAGACCGTGACTTCTTAGTAGTGGACACTGGCGGCTTAGTATTCGACGACGATACTGAATTTTTACCCTTTATTCGCGAGCAGGCAATGGCGGCGCTCGTAGAAGCTTCCGCTGCGATACTTGTGGTAGACGGGCAGTTTGGCCCCACTGAGGGAGATCATGAGATTGCTTCCTGGATGCGGACGCAGAAGGTGCCGGTACTGCTTGCGGTCAATAAATGTGAGTCGCCCGATGAAGGCATCATTCAGGCGGCGCAGTTTTGGGAGCTAGGGATGGGTGAGCCTTATCCGGTTTCAGCAATTCACGGCAGTGGCTCTGGGGATCTGCTCGATGAGCTAGTGGAACTTTTGCCGCCGACTGACGAGCTAGAGGAAATTGAAGAGTATAAGGTTGCGATTATTGGCCGGCCCAACGTGGGTAAGTCGAGTATGCTGAATGCCTTTGTAGGCTCGGCGCGATCAATTGTGAGCCCGGTTTCGGGGACGACCCGCGACTCTATCGATATGGTGGTGACCAGGGATGATAAGCGCTACCGGCTGATTGATACGGCGGGCATTCGTAAAAAGAAAAATGTGGACTTCGGCCCAGAGTTTTTTGGGATTAACCGAGCGTTCAAGGCGATCAAAAGGGCAGACGTGGTGCTGCTGGTGATAGATGCATTAGATGGCGTGACTGAGCAAGATCAAAAGCTAGCCGGACGAATTGAGGAAGAAGGTCGAGCCTGCGTGATTGTGGTGAATAAGTGGGACGCTGTGGATAAGGATTCTCATACAATCTATGAGTTTGATAAAAAAATTGAGGCGAAGATTCACTTTTTGGGCTGGGCAAAGCGCCTGTATGTGAGTGCGCTGACCGGTCAAAGGTTACCGAATATTTTAGACGCGGTAGATGCCTCGGTAGAGCAGCATCGTCGCCGGGTGACGACCTCGGTTGTGAATGAAGTCATTGCAGATTCTACGAGCTGGCATACGCCACCGACGACCAGGCAGGGACGGCAGGGACGAATTTATTACGGGACTCAGGTTCGCGCTCAGCCGCCTACGTTTGCGATGTTTGTAAACGATCCTAAGCTGTTTGGTGAGAGCTACAGGCGCTATATGGAGAAGCAGTTTCGGAAGAATCTGGGCTACGATGGTACGCCGATTCGGCTGCTGTGGCGCGGCAAGAGTATGCGTGACTTAGAAAGGGCGGCGGGTGCGAACCGGGCGACTAAGGTATCGCGAGCGAATTAGACGGCCAGTATTAGAACTGTTAGTAGGGTGGGCTTTCTGGCCATTTGGCGCTGGATAGGCAAAACGCCTGTCCTACAAGAGAATTGGATAAATGGATTTACTGCGATCGCTTCCCATCGGCCTATACATGGAGCAGCCCGTTACCTGGCTCCATCGGATCGACGCGCGCGTAAAAGTCGCCTGGTTGATGAGCCTGCTGCTGGCTCCTATCCTGGCTAATATTCCTTGCCGAATTGCCATTGTTGTACTTTTGGTGCTGCTGACGATTAGCGCTCGTATTCCGCTGCGGGTGTGGCGACAGCAAATGGGCTGGCTACTGCTAATCGGCGTGATGGTGACCGGGCTGCTGCTGGTGATGCCCGATGGCATAGCGATTTCTCAGCAGCCTCGGCTGCCGACCGCTCAAACCTTGGAGAGCTGGCCGGACGATTTGACGCCGCCAGAAGGGCTGCCACAAGTGCCGTCTGCAACCAGCTATCGGTATGACATTGTAGATGTTGATATAGCCAAGCGGCCTTTTAATTTGGGGATTCATATCACGCAGCGATCTCGCCGAATTGCGATCAGCTTTAGCACCCTAATATTTACGCTAATTTACGCATCTACCTTATTTCTATTGACTACAGCGCCCGAAGAAATGACCGAAGGCATCGAAGATCTGATGCAGCCGCTCAGACGGTTTGGCCTGCCGGCAACTGAAATTGCGCTGACCTTGACGCTGGCGCTGCGGTTCATTCCACTGGTGTTAGAGGAAGTTCAAAATCTGGTGAGATCGGTCACCACGCGAGCGATCAAATGGCAAAAGTTAGGCGTACGCGGGGCAATTCAGATTTGGCTAATGGTGGCCGAAAGGCTGATTGAAAACCTGCTGCTACGGGCCGAGCAAATCGCTAGTGCGATGCAGGTACGAGGGTTTACAAGTCCTAACGAGCATCGGGTGGTGTGGCATCAGCTACGGCTGCACTGGTGGGATTGGCTGGTGCTGAGCGGGTTGGGCCTGTTTTGGTGGGGTCGAATTATGTTTGGAGGGGTTGCTTGAAGTTGCGCCCCTGCAAGCGTTTTTTTTGGCGATCGCTCCCGCTAAAACAACGAACGGGATCAGATATTTTTGCAGCGCTGTTTCAACCTCAAACCAGGCGGACAGGCGCAGCCGGCATTGCTACCTTGCTAGAGAGCCCCTATCCACTGCCGCCCGATTCACTGCCTGAGCAAGCCACCGAAATGGCGCGTTATTCCGTCTGTGCAGGTGCGCCCAGAATGGTTAATCGTCAAGCTCAGCTATGGACGCCCGGTATCGGTCAGGTATTGCCGCTATTAGAAGAGATAAGTCAGCATCATCCGGCCCAGGCGGCGGCTGAAGGGACAGATGAGCTACCTGAAGACTTACCTTTTACAGGCGGTTGGTTGGGCTGGCTGGGCTATGACTGTGCCTGGGAGATTGAACGGCTGCCCTGGCTAAAAGAAGACGCTTTACCGTTTCCGGTGGCCTTTTGGTACGAACCGTCTGAGTTTGCGGTGTTAGATCATCACACTCAGCAGCTTTGGCTAGCAGCCGAAACGACGGACGGTTTAGCAAATATGGCCACACGATCTGCTAGCGCTCCTCTATATATAGACGGAAATAATATAGACGGAAATACAGACAAAAATGATTTTCACAGTGAGCACACCTACGACCTAAGGTTTGAAACGGAGCAGGCCGAATTTGAACAGGCAGTCAGGCGGGCGAAAGCGCATATCAAAGCGGGAGACGTATTTCAGGTGAATCACTCGCTGCGGTTTCAGGCGCAGACGACGCTGCCAAGCTGGGAAGTGTATAAGGCTCTACACGGCATCAATCCCTCTCCTTTTGCGAGCTACTGGCATACGCCTTGGGGTGCAATAGTGAGCTGTTCGCCTGAGCGGCTGGTGAGCCTGAAGGCGGGGATAGCACAGTCGAGGCCAATTGCAGGGACTAAGCCTCGTGGGAGAACAGCCGAGGAGGATAGGGCGACAACACGCGAGCTGAAGGGCGATCGCAAAGAGCGAGCCGAACACATCATGCTAGTAGATTTAGAACGCAACGATTTGGGCCGCGTGTGCAAATGGGGTTCTGTAAAGGTTGCAGAGCTGATGACTATTGAACGCTATAGTCATGTGATGCATTTGGTGAGCAACGTGGTGGGTGAACTCGCGGGCGATCGCTCAGCCGCTCAGCTCATTGCCGCCCTCTTTCCAGGAGGAACCATCACGGGCTGTCCAAAAGTGCGATGCATGGAAATTATCGAAGCGCTAGAGCCTGTACGACGCAGCTTATTTTATGGCTCCTGTGGGTACTTTGACCGACGCGGACGGTTGGATCTCAATATTTTGATTCGCACCCTATTGATGTCTCCTGCTGAACCGACTGGCGTAGCGAATTTGGCCAGTGGCGTAAGCACTGTGTGGGGTCAAGTCGGGGCGGGTATTGTGGCCGATAGCGAGCCTGAGCTAGAGTGGCGAGAATCGTTGCAAAAAGCCAAAGCGCAAATGCTAGCGCTAGGACTATAGCCCTACAAAAAATTGGAGCTGATCCGGACGAATTTACATAGGAATTTGTGAGCATTACTGTAACGCCTATGATCGTATTTATTTCCTGATCACAGGCAAATTGTGACGTAGATCACCTGTTAAGCATTAGCGCCCTGATGTCCGGCTTTTCACGTTATACTCCAAGGGAATCTCTAACGCAATTGCCAGTAAAACGCTGTAGACTCGTCATGTGGAGCACCAACCAACCCCTGAATGAGCGCAGAAACCTATCTAAATCATCCTAATTTTGGCCTGCTTTTCAGGATTTGTCTTGTCGGCGAGGGACAAGAACTTTTTGCCACACTCTATGCACATCGCCTGTTCTTCTTAGTCAAAAACGACGCTGGCGGTCTGTCTTTTGAGCCGACCGGCCGAATAGAAGCCAAGCAGCTAATAGAACAGCGCCTGAGAATCATTCGTCGCACGGGACAGCAGGACGAATATGATCAGTTGCAAAAGTCTTATAAGCAGGCCTTTTGAACCCGAAGAAATACTCATCGCCTAGCATTTTGTCATCCCGCCTTTGGAGAAAAGACTATAGAGAAAAGACTATGGCGGAAAGACTATGAAAGAAACCAGTGCTCAAAAAACGATAGATGGTACAGTGATCGCTGATGCCATTCAGTCGCGCCTGCAAAAAATAGAGCCTCTTATTCCCGCTAATGTAAAACTGGTTGCGGTCACTAAAACCTTTCCAGCAGAGGTCGTGAGAGCCGCTTACGCCGTTGGCATCCGAGATTTTGCGGAAAACAAGGTGCAAGAAGCTATAGCAAAGCAGGCAGAGTTGGGTGACCTTACGGATGCTATCTGGCATTTCATTGGTCATGTACAGTCCAACAAATCTCGAAAAGTGCTGGAGCATTTTGACTGGATTCATTCGATTGACAGCCTGAAGCTAGCGACCCGGCTTGACCGACAGGCCGCAGAACTAGATAAGCGCCCGACCTGTTGCTTGGAGGTGAAGCTGGCCTTAGACCCCACCAAAGACGGCTTTGAGCGCGATGAGCTGATGGCTGCTCTGGCTGACTTAAATGAGCTGACGCACTTAAGAATTGTGGGGCTGATGGTGATTGCACCGTATGGACTGCCCGCTGAAGAGACGCAGGCGATCTTTGAGGCAGGGCAGGCTTTGGCCGCTGAGATCAAGACGGTTGCTAGAGAACAGGGTTTAAGCCAGATCGCGATGGACGAACTTTCGATGGGAATGTCAGGAGATTTTGAGTGGGCGATCGCCCAAGGTGCTACCGTAATAAGGCTTGGTAGCACCTTGTTTGGGCGTCGGCAGACGCAGGCCAATCGGTAATGCTGCAAGATTCGCTCAAGCGGCCTGTAGCAGGCAAGTTCGAGCAATCTGGAAAATTACCTCGAAAAAGGTAAAAGGGTTGACACAATCCCCGAACTATGGGGTAATGCTTGTGAATCTAATTTAATGATTAGATGAGGCAGAGCTGTTGATTTCGGTGACTGGCTTTGGAACGATTTTGATATCATCAATCCGCTTTTATTTCGAAGCATTTATTATTCGATATCGCAACCTTAGTTCTTTAGCCATGAATTCTTTTTGAGCTTGTTTTTAAAAAGGATTGAACTTTTACCAGAAATGCCTTAGGTTAATTGCCACAACTGAAGCGGTGGCACGTTTGTATGCATCGGTTGATTAGTACAAATGTCTGCATAGTTTTGCCAAGTCGTCAAAATATATATCGTGTTGGAGCACAGGTGAATGAGTGGCCTTTTCGAAAAGATAAAGGACTTTGTTGGATTGAACGATCCGGCTGATTACGAATACGAGTACGAGGAAGAAGGCGAAGAGTACCAGAGCCTTTATGAAGAAGAAAATAGTGAGCCCGAAGCGCTAGTTCCGCCAATTCCGCCTGAGGAAACGGCTCGGCCTGCCCGTCGTCGCATCCGCGAGAGAGTTTTGTCAACTGATTCTGGAATGGTGTCAATGAATAACGTGATTGGAATGCCTGGTGCAATGAATGGAATGTCGGAAGTTCTGGTAATGGAGCCTCGCACGTTTGAAGAAATGCCTCAGGCGATTCAGGCTTTGCGCGAGCGCAAGTCGGTTGTGCTGAACCTTACCATCATGGATCCTGACCAGGCTCAGCGGGCTGTTGACTTCGTTGCCGGCGGCACCTACGCCATGGACGGACATCAGGAGCGCATCGGTGAGAGCATTTTCTTATTCACGCCCAACTGTGTGCAGGTGAGTATGCCTTCTGAAGGCGAAGATGGCTTCACAGGTCAAGAGCCTGTAAGCGCCCCCCGCCAGGCGGCTCCAACGCCTGCATGGGCTACCGAGCAGATTACTCGTATGGCTTAGGGCGAGTAACGCCTCTGTAAAGTCTCTGGGACGATCTCTGGGACGATTGAATGCAGGTAATCAGCGGTGCGGTGCTTTTAATTTTTGAAGCAACTTCTTGAAAATCGCGTTTGCAATTCTAGAAATACACTTCATTTTCTTGTGAACCATTCGCGGTATGCTGTGAAGAGAGTTATTAGAGCTGTGATCTTTTGCCTGTAAGACTTGGCATGATTGGTGGCGGGGTAATGGGCGAAGCTCTGTTATCCCGCCTTCTTTCTCAGGGGCTGTATGCCCCTGATGAAGTTATGTTGGGCGAGCCTTCTCCCGAGCGTCGGCAGGTGCTCTCTGAGCAGTACGCCGTGAAAACGACGGGCAGCAACCGAGAAGTGATTGAAGCGAGCCGGGTGATTTTGCTGGCTGTTAAGCCTCAGATTTTCAGTTTGGTGGCTAAGGATTTTCAGGGCGTGCACTGCGAAACACCGCCCTTGTTACTTTCAATTTTGGCAGGGCTACCGCTGGCCAAGCTGGAGGACGCGGTGCCTGGCTGGCCGGTTGTGCGAGCAATGCCCAATACGCCTTCTACGGTAGGGGCTGGGATGACAGCGATCGCACTCGGTAGCCGCACCTCACCCCAGCATGGCAAGCTAGCTCACGAAATATTCTCAGCGGTCGGTCAGGTGGTGCAGGTGCCGGAGAGCATGATGGACGCGGTGACGGGCCTTTCGGGCTCTGGCCCTGGCTATGTGTCGATTGTGATTGAGGCATTAGCGGATGGCGGTGTGGCCTCAGGTCTGCCACGCGCTATTGCCAATCAGCTTGCAGTGCAAACGGTGCTCGGTACCGCTCAGCTATTGCAAAAAACGGGTATGCATCCGGCAGAGCTTAAAGACCGGGTAACCAGCCCTGGCGGCACAACCATTGCTGGAATTGCCTGTTTGGAAGAGCTGGGGATGCGTTCGGCCCTGATAGAAGCGGTGAGGACGGCGAGTTCGCGATCGCGCGAACTCGGAAAACCTCAAGATTCCATCCAGAGCCCGCCCACCCAAACAAACTGACCGTAACTGCCCTGCGCCATGCCTCCCGAAGATTCCAACCGTTCTGAAAATACAGAAAAGCCTAACGGTTCTGGCTATGAATACTCGCCAGCAGAGAGTTCTGCGGGTAGTTCTGCCAGCAATTCTGCCAGCGCCGGACGCAAAGAGGTGCCTGCTGAGAATCCTTCAAACCTTAACGAGACTCTGCCCAAAAGGCCACTAGGCCTTCAGAGATCTGATCGGAGCGGTCGCTTTTCGGCCTCTGTTCCGACCGCTGGCATACCGCCCGCTTCTACTTCTACCTTTGGCAGCTCAAGCGACAGTCCCGCTCGGCGCTCAGGCGCTCAGGCTGACATAGAACAGCTAGTCAAACAAGGCCTGAGAGACTTAGAGCGGCAAAAGCAGGCTTTGCAGCGCGACGTAGAACAGCTAGAGCGGCGAAAAGAGCGCTTGGAAGCCGAGATGCGCTCTAGCTTTGCCGGCGCGTCGCAGGATATCGCTATTCGAGTGCAGGGCTTTAAGAACTACCTGGTAGGCAGTTTAGAAGACCTAGTGACCACGGCTGAGGAAATGAATTTAACGCCATTAGCACCCGTAGCTCAGGAGCCGTCTGTGGCTGCCGTATCTTCTGTGCCTGATGAAGCTGAGATCGTGCCTTTGGCAGCTCAGCGGTTTGCTCAGCAGCGCGATCGCATCAACAGCCTGTTAGACCAGTACCGTACCCGCCCCGACTACTACGGGCCGCCCTGGCAGTTGCGCCGCACCTTTGAGCCTATTCATGCTGACCGTACCTCCAACTGGTTCTTTACTCAGGGCGGACGGGGCGCTGTAAAAAGCATGGGCAGCCGCCTACAAAATGTGTTGGTAGCCTCTGCGGCCATTTCTTGCTTGCACGCCATTTATAGCCAACGGCTGTGCGTGCTGGTGCTAGCAACCACACCCGAGCGGCTAGGCGAATGGCGACGCTGGCTGCAAGACTGCTTGGGCATCGCCCGTGCTGACTTTGGCACGAATCGTGGGGTCATGTTATTTGAGGCGGCTGAACCCATGACCCAGCGCGCCGAAAGACTGCTCGACAATGGCAGAGTTCCGTTTTTGATTATGGATGAGGCTGAGGAAAAGGTCAGCCTTTCCTTGCTCCAGTTCCCGCTTTGGTTGGGGTTTGCGCCAGATCCGGCGAACCCCTCTGCTGACTACGATTACTACTGATAATGACCTTTAAAACTTCTTAGAAACCAATAGCCATGTCTGCGCTTACTGTTGTGATCGTGCTGTTAGGGCTACTAGCAGCTTACCTACTAGGTTCTATCCCGACCGGCTTTTTGTTGGCAAAAGCGATCAGGGGCATTGATATTCGCGAACATGGCTCTGGCAACACAGGTGCAACCAACGTGTTTCGTGTGATTGGTAAAGGGGCTGGCATGACAGCCTTAGGAATTGACTTAACCAAAGGGGCATTAGCCGTACGGGGCATGGTGGCACTCGTTAGCACGCTGCCATCGGCGTCCGTCACGACAAACGACGCTTGGACTCACTGGGTCTACATTTTGGCGGGGCTCTTAGCCATCCTTGGACATAGCAAATCGGTATGGCTCGGATTTACCGGGGGCAAATCAGCGGCATCTGGCTTAGGTGTGTTGCTGGCGCTCTCTTGGGCAGCAGGCTTGGGCGTCGCGGCGGTGTTTGGCGCGGCGCTGGTCATTTCTCGAACTGTTTCTGTAGGTTCAATCGCAGCAGCGCTGTCAGTGCCAATATTTATGGTGGCTCTGCAACAGCCTGTGCCCTATGTTTTGCTGGCAAGCGCAGGCAGCTTTTATGTAGTGTTTCGCCACCGTAGCAACATTAGTCGCCTGTTTTCTGGCACCGAGCCTAAGACATTTGGCAGCTAATTTGAAGTCAATCGCGTTCTCGCCAGCCTCTCATCTTGCCGGGGTTCAGCAGGGCATAGGGATCTACTTGTTCTTTGAATCTGAGCTGCTTCTCATCGACGGTTTTGCGTCCGCCGTCTTCTAGTAAGTAGGTGTGAGGGTTCGCAATAAACGCGCCTTTCTCCTCGTGGTAGCGGATGATTTCATTTAGGCGCTCTGCTGATGAGTAGCGGACGAGCTGTAGCGCGGCTGGAAGGATTTTGCCCTGCATTCGGATATATTCTAGATGCATAATGACCTCATCACCAAAGTGCTCGTGCATGTGCTGCATAAGCTTTAAGTCGGGGTCGTAGGGGAACACCGTTTGTAGATAGGTGAGGCGATCGTCTACGTGGCGGGCGTGAAGCGTGGTGTGATTCCAGGTGAATTCGGCGATCGCGACACCTTTACTCGCGGCTTGGGCGTCTTTTTGATAGGTGATCGTGCCTTTCCATTCTTTAACGATGTCATTGAGTGCTGTCATGTCGCCTTCAGAAACAATCAGCAGCGCGGCAGCTTTTCCCTCGGGCAGCGCTTCTTGTAAGGCTATAAAGTAACTAGGAATAGGCCAAGCGTGAATGCTGATGAGCTTTTTGATAATGCCGTCGGCATTGCCTAATGCTTGGCCAAAGCGAGCGGCCTGCATGAAGCTATCAAAGGTGACGACGACTTCGGCCCAGGGATAGGCAGGCCCTAAGGGAATTTCAAGTTCGGTGATGATGCCGTTAGTACCGTAGGCGTGGCTTACCTGCTGGACGGCATCGCCGCGTAGTTCTATGACTCGGGGAGTGTCTTGCAGGGTAACAACGCGGACGGCTTGGAGATTGCCTCGGTCGGCTAGCTGGCCGTACATAATAGAGCCAATGCCGCCGCTACCACCGCCAATGAAGCCGCCAATGGTTGCGGTTTGATAGGTGGAAGGAGACATCCGAATTTCCCAGCCCTGGGGTCGGCTAATGCGATCAATTGCAGCGAGCTTTGCGCCCGCTTCTACGCAGGCCACGCCCGGTTTTATCCACTTCACCGCGTTCATTGCACTCAGATCCAAAATGACGCCGCCAGCTAAGGGAATGGCTTGACCGTAGTTGCCGGTTCCTGCACCGCGCACCGTAAGCGGCACCCTAGCCGTGACACAGGCTTTAGCGACTGCCAACACCTCGGCCTCAGTTTTAGGCCGCACTACTAGGTCACCTACTTTGTCTTGGAGCTGCTTCGCCAAAATAGGGCTGAAATAGTAGTAATCCTTAGAAAGCTTATTAACCTGAGCAGGGGCTATCAGCGTTTTAATCGGGCTTAACGCATCAGCAAACGCCTGCCAGTTAGTCGATTGGGATATGGACTTAAGCTGCGACAGAGAATGTGCTGATAAAGGCATACAAGCAGGGGGGAGGATAAAAGAAAATTATAGTCGCCCTGCAAACTTGAAAAATCATCAACTCAGCTAAACCTGCCTACGGCTATCCCATAGGCTGTAAGCGACCAAGTTGTCCAGATATTCGGAGAAACCCTAGCTATGAACCAGAGCAGAGGCTTTTTTACCAAGCTATTCGACTTTTCATTTTCCTCATTTATTGCACCGCAAATCGTCGGCATTCTTTACGCGCTAGGGCTGATTGCCGGCGTTTTGTTTGTGCTCTCTTCTGTTCTTACGGTCATCCGCTACAGCTTCACCGCAGGGCTAGGAACTTTGGTGGTCTCTCTCTTTGGGCTGTTGATTTACAGTATTCTTCTAAGGATTTCTTTGGAAAGCTTTATAGCGCTTATTCGCACGGCAGAAAGTACGCGAATACTGGCAGAGAATGTACTTAATAATACGGTAACCGATGACTTGAACACTTAATTGACGTGGTTGTACGGAGGGAGAAACTAGAGCATATTGCCAATTATTGATAGGTAAGCACACCGCTTCGCCACCCCTTTATCTCCCGTACTTGTCGCTTGTATAAAGATTATGATGTCTGCTAATCCTATCTCTACGTTTCCGCTGTGGCAGTATTTACGTCAGCCTATTGGGCGAAGCGATCGCAAGCTAATCGTTAGCCCCACGAAGTTTTGGCACGCTCAAAAGGTGCAATACATCGAGCGCTGCTGGGTAATGTCTTATACCCCAAAAAAGCACGCTTCCTAAAGCTTGCTCAGCGCTGAACTCCAGCAAGAATTCCTGCCAACAACAAATAGAAATACAACAAGAATTCCGCCAGTCAACGTTTGACTGGCGGTTTTTTCGGGGGACTGGTTTTTTGGGGACTGGTTTCTTGGGGGACGGTAGGCTACTCAGGAAACCTAACGCAAGGACTGGCTCAGCTCTTGTTTTGCTTTTGACCAGTCGGCGATCGCAGGACTCAACCATAGCCAATTATCACCTAGCGACTTCTCGTTAAAGTCAGCAGGCGATTCGTCAATTACCTTCGTATAGGCGGCTACTGCCTGATTCAAAAGCCGGTTGCGCTCATTGGGATTGGTTTCTATTTTGGATAGCGCTAGTGACGACATAGCCACGCCCGCATAGGCGTTGAGGATGTACTCATTAGCCGGCTGATCAGAGAAGTAAACGTAGGGCGCGTCGGACTGGCGAGCGGCCAGATCAATCGCCTGCTGCCAGCTTTCTAAAGCGAGTTCTTCGCGACCAACAGCATACTGGGCAAATCCGAGCGCCATGGAGATTTCCATCCAATCAGGCTCGCTCTCTAGTGCTGTTGTCCAAGAGCGCAGCGCATCGGCAGCAGAATACTCAAGGCTACCTTGCTTTACTAAGCCCCACTGCGATCGCCCTTTTAAGAAAGACACAATCACATCTTGTTGCTGTTGGTTGCTAGCGGCGTTTAAGGCCGTCAAGGCAGTACTATATTCGCCTTTGTCTATCAATGCCTTAGTCGCAACACTTGCTGCATCAAGGTTGCTGTTATTGAGCGCAATTTCCACTTGGGCAGGTAGGCTGAGTTCTCCCACCGCAGCCGGTATCTCGGGCGCAACCGGCCGCATTTGGCGAGCCTGCTGAAACCAGCTAATGGTAATAATGCTCAGCAGCACAACCATCGCTATTGAGGCAATCCCTGGCACCGTCAACATCTTGGTGTGCAGCGTATGGCTACGGGTAAGGCGTTCCCCTACTAGCTCAGGCTCGCCTTCGTTTCTAGAGCGGTCTATTCCTTCAGCGGGTGGAATCGGTCTGTTTGAAGATGGTTGAGTCCTATTGGCTGACGGTTCAGGCGATGATGGCAGGGAGACAGCCGTCGTCTGCTCTCCGTAAAATCCACTAGGGGTTTCTATTTCTTCTGGCACGCGCAGTTCTCCATCTATCTCCAGCTCACTGGTCTCCGTTTGCGCCAGGGGCGGCGTTCCAGGGGGCGGCGTTCCAGGGGGCATCAGAGGCGTTGAGAGCCTTTTTACCATAGCGTCGTCGGCTGGGGCGTCGGCTGGCTCGGCATCGGGGTTATTAGTCAAATCTGCGTCAGGTGACCGTTTTTCAGGTAACCGTTTTTCAGATAACCGTTTTTCGGATAACCGTTTTTCAGGTAACCGTTTTTCGGATAACCGTTTTTCAGGTAAC
>PPFU01017351.1_pt1 | contig 15626 bp, 16 predicted proteins | sample 1535991 | NCBI WGS metagenome assembly PPFU01 (sample SAMN04901290, study PRJNA319586) | Hypolithon metagenome, whole genome shotgun sequencing project. | isolation source: Antarctic Hypolithon | place: Antarctica: Miers Valley | collected 2014
AGTTGAAGATGGTGTAGCACTTCCACAGGCCCTCTTTCGAGTCTACCACCGACAAACGCTCGTCCGCCCCTTCGTCGCGGGTGTCGAAGGTGTAGCGGAACGCTTTGAGCATGGCCGCCGGGCCGAGGTAGGTGGGGTCAGCCCAGGTGCTCGGGCACGAGTGCGTGCACGCGCCGCACATGATGCACTTGGTGGCCTCCTCGATAATCTCGAAGTCTTCCGGGCGCTGCAGGCGTTCCTTCTCGGGCGCCGGGTTGTGGTTGATAAGCCACGGCATTACCGCGCGGTACTTCTCGAAAAAGCGCGTCTGGTCGATCACGAGGTCTTTAATGACGTACGAGCCGGGCAGCGGCGCAAACGAGATGGTGTCGCCCTCGCCCTTGGCCAGGTCTTGCACGAGGACGGAGCACGCCAGCTTGTTCTCGCCGTTGATCTGCATGGCGTCCGAGCCGCAGATGCCGTGCGCGCAAGACTTGCGAAACGTGAGCGTGCCGTCGAGGTGCCACTTGACGTAGAGCAGCAGGCTCAGCGCGCTGTCCATCTCGTCGGCGGGCACGCTGTATGTTTCCCAGTGTGGCTTCTCGTCCACCTCCGGGTTGAAGCGCTTGATCTTGACGTTGAGGTTCATAACGGTATGGGGAGGTGAGGGGCGAAGCGGGCGCGCGGGCATGGCATAGAAGCGACCTCTTGCAGATCCCGCACGGCTCTGCCGCTCAATACTTTCGCACTTTAGGTTCGAAGCGGCCCAGCTTGACGGCTTTGTCGCCAAACTCGAAATGGCCTTCGCCGTCGCTGCGGTAGAGGATGTGCTTGAGCCAGTTGTCGTCGTCGCGGTCGGGATAATCCTCACGCGAGTGCGCGCCGCGGCTCTCGGTGCGTTCTCTGGCGCACGCGGCGATAGCCTCGGCGTAGTCTACCATGAAATCTATCTCGACGGCATCGAGCAGTTCGGTGTTGAACCTTTTGCCTTTGTCCATCACTACTGCAGCGCGCGCGCGCGGGCGCAGCGTTTTGAGGTCGGCGAGGGCCTGCGTGAGCGTTTCTGCATTGCGGAAAACAGAGACATTCGTCATCATCGTTTCCTGCAGATCGGTGCGCACTTTTACGACGGGCTCACCGCTCGTGCGCGCGAGGATGTTGTCGAGCAGGTCGCGCGTTTTCTTTTCTGGGGCCTCGCCGAGCGGCAGCTTCTTTTTGTCGGCGGCAATGCTCTCGGCCATGTGGATGCCCGCGCGGCGACCAAAGACGACGAGGTCGAGCAGGGAGTTGGTGCCCAGCCGGTTGGCACCGTGCACGCTCACGCACGCGCACTCGCCCACGGCGTAGAGGCCGGGTACAAACGTGCCGCGCGCGCCGTGCTCGACCTGCGCGTTGGCGTCGGTCGGGATGCCGCCCATCGCGTAGTGCGCAGTCGGCGCAATCGGGATAGGCTGCTTGACGGGATCGACGCCCAGGTAGGTGCGCGAGAACGTGGTGATCTCGGGCAGCTTTTTCTCCAGCACTTCCACGCCCACGTGCGTCATGTCGAGGTGGACGTATTCCTTGCCGTTGATGCCGCGCCCTTCGCGGATCTCTTTATAGATACACTGCGAGACGAGGTCGCGCGGCGCGAGGTCTTTGACCGTGGGCGCGTAGCGCTCCATAAACCGCTCGCCGTCACTGTTGCGCAAAATGCCGCCCTCGCCGCGCGCGCCCTCGGTGATGAGGATGCCGAGCCGGTAGAGGCCCGTCGGGTGGAACTGCACAAACTCCATGTCTTCAAGTGGAAGCCCGGCGCGGAGGATGAGGGCCAGGCCGTCGCCGGTGCCCGCGTGCGCGTTGCTCGTCGTCTTAAAGGCGCGCCCGTAGCCGCCCGTGGCAAAGCACACGATCTTGGCGTGGAAAGTGTGGACGTCGCCCGTAAGCACCTCGTAGGCGACGACCCCATTACTCGCGCCATCGGGTGTCATGAGCAGGTCAATCGCCTGGAACTCATCGTAGAAGCGCACGCCTTTGCGCGTGCACTGGTCGTAGAGCGTGTGCAGGATGGCGTGGCCGGTGCGGTCGGCGGCATGGCAGGCGCGGCGCACGGCCGCTTCGCCGAAGTTGCGGGTGTGGCCCCCGAAACGGCGCTGCGAGATCTTGCCTGCCTTGTTGCGCGAAAACGGCACACCGTAGTGCTCCAGTTCGATGATGGTGCGCGCCGCATCGCGGCACATAATCTCGATGGCATCCTGGTCGCCCACGTAATCCGACCCTTTCACGGTGTCGAAAGCGTGCCAGAGCCAGTGGTCTTCTTCCTCGTTGCCGAGTGCCGCGCCGATGCCGCCCTGGGCCGCGCCGGTGTGGGAGCGGAGCGGGTGTAGCTTGGAAACGACGGCTACGTCGGCGCCGCCTTCTTTGGCGTAAAGGGCCGCCATGAGGCCCGCGCCGCCGGCACCTACGATCACGATATCGTGCGAGAAAACCATCTTGTCGGTTGCAAAGTGTTGAGGTCGGAAATCGGGTTTCCGCTTGCGGGGTGCCGGCGTTCAGCCGCCCCTCCGCTGATGTGAACGCCCTGACCCTCTGGCTACAAAATGCCCCACCCGGCGGTGATGACCGAGTAAAGCCCGATGATGAGCAGAATGAAAGCCACCGTCCACGAGAGCGTGATAGCCAGCACGCGCGCCATCGGATGGCGGATGTAATCCGTGAGCACGTTGTTGAGCCCGTAGAAGCCGTGGTGCAGCGCGAAGATGAGAAAGAGGATGTTGAAGCCTTTCCAGAGCACGGCATAGACCGGGTCGGCCAGGCGCACCATCGATACGTCGTAGCTTGTCACCGGGTCGCCCACCGCGCCGGGCAGCAGCCCTGCCGCACGCCGCTCGTTGACGGCGCGCACGGCAGGCTCAGGATAGGTGGGCAGCACGCCCGCCTCGATCAGGTCTTCGTCGAGCGTGTCCTCGCCCGTGTCGGAGGCGCTCGTGGTCACGCTGTGCGTGACCGAGGCCGTGGTGGAATCGTAGTGCTGAATCCAGAAGTGCGTTAGCAGCAGGAAGACGAGAAACGTGCCCGTGATCCGGTGCAGAAACCAGTTGAACGCGCTGGAACGGTGGTTTTTTCCGTACGTCATGAGTCCGGCGGGATCAGGAGGTGAAGTGGGTGACGAGCGCGTAGAGGCTCGGGTAGCCGCCGGCAATGATCATGAGCACCGCGAGAGCGCCCAGCGTCCAGAACAGCTTTTTCTGGTGCGGACTCCAGCCCAGAAAGTCGATCAGCACGATGCGCAGCCCGTTGATCATGTGGTAGACGACGGCGCACCACAGCAGAAACTCGCCCACCTTGAACACCGGCGCGTGGTACGATGCGATAAGCGCATTGTACGCGTCGCGGTCTGACAGGGCTTTGAGCCCCCAGATGTGGAGGATCAGGTAGACGACCAGGGCGACGCCGCTGAGGCGGTGCGCCATCCAGGCAAACATGCCCGTCCGCACTTTGTAGGGGAGCAGAATCTTGCGCTCGGCGGTGGGCGGCTCCAGCATTTCGAGGGCCATAGGGCAAAGGGTAAGAAAGCGAGCAAAGCGGTTCCGGCAGGCCAATATAGGGATGCCGGACCCCTCTACCCGGAGCGCTGATGACGTTCGCGGGCAATCTACAATGCCACGCGCTCCTGCCTGTTTCAATAAAAAATGAAAGTTCAGACCTGCAACGTGGCGGCTATCACGCGCCCGGCTGTTGGACCCACGACACGCAGTAGCCTGTAGGTGCAACAGGACCCCTGAAAAGTGTGCACCCGCCGCAGGGTGAACCGCTGTGCGGCGCTTTGTAGAGCTGGCAGTTCTGGCACTGTTTCTCGGGGTACGACGATACGTCTACATACTGGAGCGTCTGCCGGACGTTGAGATCGCGCGGTGTCAGCGTCTCGTAGCCTGCGCATTCCGAGGCGACGGGGCCGGTTTGCGGAAGTGTAGATGCGCTGCCGGGTTGCGGGGGCGGCGTGGTTTCGCCTCTGCAGGCGCTTATCCCTGGCCCCAGCACAACCAGTGCGCCCAGGGGCAGTAGGCGGGCGAGAAATGCGCGGCGGTTCTGCACGGAAAGCGCACCAGGAGCGTCGGGTAAAAGGGTAGGCATAGCCGGAATAGCCAGAGAAGAATAAAGATCGACTCCAAAATAGCCCCCTCTCTCTTCTCCTGATACCCGGTTGTGCTGTGGGGGAAATGCCCACACGCATGTGGTCTGCTGTAGCGGAGGGCAGAGCGCTGTCGCTGAACTCGGCAGTCGCGTTGTCCAGATTGCGTAGCTCCACTTAACCTGCCGGCAAAAAGAAATCCTATGCGCGCCAGAAGGAATCCATTAGACGAGGAATTGGTGTAACGAAAAGCCGCTGGTCAACAATCTATTAAACAACTAACAGGTTGACCGGTAGCGCAGTCGAACGATCTCCAATTTTCTGCCATCGCTCTGGGCATCCTCTAAAAGCGGTCAGCGCGGCCTCTCATAATACCCCCCTATCTATGAGTAGTAATCACCTTGTTCCTCCCCCCCTACTCCAGCAGACGGCGCGTCGGTTCAAGCTACTCGGTGAACCCCACCGGCTTCAACTGCTGAATTTCCTCAACCAGCATGGTGAGATGACTGTGCAAGCGCTCGTTGAAGCGACCGGGCAGACGCAAGCCAACGTGTCAAAGCATCTACGGCTACTGCTCGACCAGGGCATGGTAGCCCGGCGTCAAGAGGGTTTGTACGCGCACTATTCTATTGCTGACGCCACGTTGAACGCGCTCTGCCTGCTTATGTACAACCGCGTCACTCAGGACAGGGCGCGCCTTGCTGCTGACGTAGCCTGATTTTTCTGCGGCCACCCGCTGCCACGCACGCGCGGGACATAAAAAGGGGGCCACTCGGTAAAACGAGGCGGCCCCCCCTGAAAAGCATCAATGCAGGGCGTACTCAGCGCTGCTTGATAGGGGTAACGGTAAGATCCATCTTGCCCACATAATCTGCGCTCGGGCGGATCAGGCGGTTGTCTTCCCACTGCTCCAGCAGGTGCGCCGTCCAGCCGGTGATACGCGCGAGGGCGAATATGGGCGTATACAGGTCGGTGTCGATGCCGAGCATGTAGTAGACGCTGGCCGAGAAAAAGTCCACGTTAGGGTCAAGGTTCTTTTCCGCTTTGACAGTGTCCATGATCTGGACCGAGAGGTCGTACCACTTGCGTTGTCCGCGCTCTTCGGCCAGGTCTTCGCTCGTCTCGCGCAGGATGCGGGCGCGGGGATCGAACGTTTTGTAGACGCGGTGGCCGAAGCCCATGATCTTTTCCTTGCGGTCCAGCTTTTCCTTGACGTACTGCGCCGCATCGGCTCCGCTGCTGTCGATCTCGAGCAGCATTTTCATCACCTCGATGTTGGCACCACCGTGAAGCGGGCCTTTGAGCGCGCCGATAGCGCCTGCGATGGCGCTGTACATGTCGGAAAGCGTCGAGCCGATCACGCGGGCGGTAAACGTGGAGGCGTTGAGGCCGTGCTCGGCGTGCAGCACAAGGGCGGCGTCGAACACACGCTCGGCCTGCTCACCCGGCTCTTCGCCGTTGAGCATGTACACAAAGTTGAAGGCCGTCGAGCCGCGGTCGAGCGGGGCGACAGGTTCCTGACCTTTACGAAGCCGGTCGTAGGCCGCGATAATGGTGGGGATACGGGCGGTGAGGCGAACCGACTTGCGGTAGTTGGCCTCCGGGCTCATGTCGTCGGCCTCGCTGTCGAACAGGGCGAGGCTGGCCACGGCTGTCTGCAGAACCGCCATCGGATTGGCGTCTTCGGGAGCCTGGCGCAGCAGGTCGAGCACAAAAGGCGGCAGGGCACGCTCGGCGCGTAGCTGCGCGTTGAGCTCGTCGAGCTGCTGCTGGTTGGGCAGTTGCCCTTTCCACAGCAGATAGGCCACCTCCTCGAAGCGCGTATTCGAGGCGAGGTCGTCGATATCGTAGCCGCGGTAGATAAGCAAGCCTTTCTGGCCGTCTATCTTGGACACCTCAGTGTCAAGTGCGACGACACCTTCGAGGCCACGGGATTTGATGCGCTGCGGCGCGGCGCTGGAAGTCTGGGTTTCCTGCATGAAATAGGCGGGACGTTCGGTGAGAGGCGGCCACGCCGCCTGCAGATAACAGGGTCTAAAAAGCGGTTCCGTAACGCGACGGCCTGCGGATAGTGCCGACGTATCGCATTCGTTCCGTGCAAAGAACCCGTTAATGCCTCGCCACCGCGCGCCCTGCGCTGCGCTGTGGTTCCCTTGCTCTACAGCCGTTACAGGATCTTGCGGGGTTTGCGCGCGTGTGAGTGCTGTCTTGATTTATCGGGCGGCGCGCAAGGGCCCGCTCTCCTCTTTGCTTCTCGGCGCCCGCTGGTATCTGTTACCGGGGCAATACGAGCCTGCGAGTTGTACTGTACTTCTGCTGCGCTCCACGGCCTTTTTGGCCTACTGGCAGCGCTTTCCACATTATCCCATCCATTCAGGTGGCGCCTGCGGCGTCCCCTGAGCCTGTCTGTGGCTGGTGCTTTGCGCAGCCTCGCACGCCTTTTTGTTTCTATGCGTGCAGGCCATTCAGAACCCGAGCGCGTCCTGCGCTCCCGGTTCGCGCTACTCCACCCCACATCCCGAATGCCTCGCGGCCCTGCCTCTAGCAGGCGCGCCGCCGGGCCTGCTCAGGAGGCCTGCGGGGCTACCCCGCACCTGCCTTATCTATGGCAAAAGAGATTGTTATCAGTGCCGACAAAAGCAACGGCACCACCCGCATCGCACTTGTCGAGAACGGCGAACTCGTCGAACTCCACGTCGAGACGCCCCACCACGAACGCACCCTGGGCGACATTGCGCTAGGGAAGGTCAAAAAAGTGATGCCGTCTATCCGGGCGGCTTTCGTGGACATCGGGCAGAAGCAGGACGCGTTTCTGCATTATTCTGACCTCAGCGACAACCTGCCGCAGCAACTCGCTTTCGTTGCGCAGGACAAGCCCGAGATTGCCTCGATCCGCATCAAGCGGCAGGTTCGGCTGGCGCGTATCAAGCGCCACCGCGTCAACGCGCGGCGCATAAAGCGCAAGGGTTCTATCGAAGAGGCCCTCGACAAGCTTTTCGCCACGCGCCGCCGGGCCATCCGGCCCCGCCCTGTTGCTACAGGTTCCAAGAAAGCACAGTTGCCTGCCGTTGCCAGCACCGACAGACCCGAGGAATGCTTGCAGCGCGACCAGCGCATCCTGGTCAAAATCGTCAAAGAGCCTATTTCCTCGAAAGGCAGCCGCGTCTCGACAGACATCTCGCTGGCAGGGCGTTTTCTGGTGCTCGTGCCGCTGGCAGACTACGTGGCCGTCTCGAAGAAAATATCGTCGTACAAAGAGCGCCGCCGCCTCCGCGCCCTCGCGCGCAGCCTCGTCCCCGATGGTTTCGGGGTGATCGTGCGGACGCAGGCGGAAGGCAAAAACGCCCGCGCCCTCGACACCGACCTGCGCCTGCTGGTCGAGAAGTGGCGCAAGATCGAGGAAAAACTGGCCGGCAAGCCCAAACAGCCCCTCACCCTCCACGAGGATGTCAACATGGTTTCGTCGATGATCCGCGACCTGTTCTCGGACGACTACGACCGCATCCTTATAGACGACCAGAAAGTGTACCGCAATGTGAAATCGTATGTGCAGGCCGTGGCACCGTCCATGGCTGACGCGGTGCAACTCTACGAAGGCAGCCGGCCCGTTTTTGAGACCTCTGGTCTGCAGGCAGCGGTGCGCAACGCGTTTGAAAGCCGGGTGAGCCTGCCCACGGGCGGCTACCTGTTTTTCGAACGGACTGAGGCCATGCACGTGGTGGACGTGAACTCTGGCCGCAGTGGACGTGGCCTCTCGCAAGAGGAAAACTCGCTGCGCGTCAACCTGGAGGCGGCCCGTGCTATTGCCCTGCAGATGCGCTTGCGCGACCTCGGCGGCATTATCTGCGTGGACTTTATCGACCTGCGCGACGAGAAAAACCGCCGCAAGGTTTACGAAGAGTTTAAAAAGGAATTCCGCAAAGACCGTGCAGTCACCAAGCTGCTGCCCATGAGCGACTTTGGCGTGATGGAGATCACCCGGCAGCGCCTGCGCCCTGCCCTCACTACGCTCCACACCGCCGACGAAGTGGCGGGCGACGGCGGTGTGATGGCGGCACCGTTGCCCCCCATCGAACTGCCCCCGGCTTCTGAGGCCGTCCCGGTGGCCGAGCGTGCCCCGCGCGCCGCGCGCGCGCCCCGCACCGACACGCCCCGCGAAACACCCGACGCACTCGTGGCGCGCATGGGACAGTACGTGGCCGACTATAAAGCCGGCGGCGGCAAAACGCCCCTCACGCTTCGCGTGCATCCTTTCCTGTGCGCTTATCTCAACCGGCGCGTCCCCAACTGGCCTACGCGCTGGAGCTTCCGGCACCTTATCCGCATCCGAACGGAAGAAGACGAGACGATGAGCCCGTACGAGTTTGCTTTCACCGCGCCGCAGGCTATCCCGGAAAAAGCCGAACTCTCTACCCCGAGGGCAACCACTCCTTTGCCCCCCGCGAGGCGTGATGCCCCTGCTGCGCAAACTGAAAAGCCACCTGCAATAGAAAAAACAGCACCTGACAGCGCCAGGGACCAGGCTGAACCTGACACCGCTGACACAGACCAGCGTGCTGCTCCTCGCGGAAGAGGAAGAGCAGAAGGCGAACGGGACAGTGGACGGGGCGGCGCGCGGCGCGGTGAGCGTGGAAACGAAAGGGGTGGCGGTCGTGGAAACGAGCGGCGAGGCGGGCGAGGCAGCGCCTCTAAAGACAGCACGCCCGAACGCGAAGGCACGCGGCAACGGTCGCAGTCGCGTCATGCGACGCCCGCTGAAACACCGCAGTCTACCGACAACGCATCGGGCAAGCCTGCCGGCACCCACCAGAACAGTGATGCGGGGCAGGAAGAAGCGCCCAAGCGCCGCCGTCGCCGGGGCGGGCGCAACCGCCGCCGCCGGGGCAACGGGCAAAACCAGAATGCAGAACACACTGACGGTTCTCCCTCTGCCTCCAACAGTTCGCCCAGCGATGGCTGAGGTGTCGCACGCTGCTGTCTGCCAGGTGCTGCTCGCGCTTGTGGTGCTGTGTCTGCCTGTGCAGGCCCAGCCCCGCGAGGCACCCGCGCAGGCTGCGTGGGTGCAGGTGCAAGATGCCCACTTCCGCCACACAGGCGACGTGCCCGGCTTTGCCCCGTATACCTTCGACGCCCCTCTCGTTGGCATCGGGTATGCGCGGACCGCGCTGCGCGCCGAGATTGCCGTGGGCAGGGCTACCGCTCCTGCCGGACGCGTGCGCATCTTCGACGCCGACCTGAGCACCGGCAGCACCGTGCCGCTGGTGCAGACCTACCGGTACGCGCTCGGCATTCCGCTGCGGCTCGCATTTATGTACCGGCGCGTGCAGCGCAGCAGCGGCGGTGGTCCCACCGACTTCGACGTGACGGTGCTGGGGCTTCAGTCCGGGATAACGCTCCAGCCCGCGCCAGGCACCACCGGCTTTACCGCCGCCCTCACCGGCGGCGCAGGACTTGCTACCCGCAATTTTGACGGCACGCCGGGCTACGGCTACCATGGAGGCGCAGAGGTAGGGGGCAACGTGCCCCTGCGCGGGCGCTTCTGGCTTACCGCCGGCTACCGCTTCCGGCTGCAGGGCTGGGATCTCGGCTCTGGTGCCTTTACCGGAGCCCGTGAGGGCGATCTCTACGACTACCGCGCCTTCAGCCATGGCCTCTACGCTGGCCTGCTTTTCTGATGAAACCTGATCAGATCGTGCAAGAGCTCGAAGGCGTCGCCCGCCACTTCGGCGTGCAGGTACGCGTGGAAAAAGGGCGATTTCGGGGCGGACGCTGTACCGTAGAGGGCGAGGCATTTGTGGTGCTCAACAAGCTCCACCCGCCCGAGGTGCGCGTGGCGATCCTCGCCGAGAGCCTGCGTGACCTCCCGCTCGACACCGTTTTCATCCGCCCTGCCGTACGGCGTGCCCTCGAAGAAGCCTGGAGCGCTTCAGCACCCGACGCCAACGCTGACCCAGCAGCATGACGGTAACGCTTCTCGGCACAGGCACCTCCACCGGCGTCCCCGTTATTAGCTGCACCTGCCCGGTATGCGTGTCGCCCGACCCGCGCGACAAGCGGCTGCGCTGTGCGGCTTACATCGAAACAGACGGGGTGGCCCTGCTCATCGACGCCGGGCCCGACCTGCGGCAGCAGGCGCTGCGTGCCGGCCTCTCGCAAGTGGATGCTGTCCTGATCACCCACCACCACTTTGACCACGTCGCTGCGCTGGACGACCTGCGCCCTTTCCTCTTCGACGGGCAGGGCGCCATTCCCCTCTACACGGGGCACGAGACGGCGGCGGTGCTGGAGCAGATGTACCCCTACGCCTTTCACGACACCGGCTACCCCGGCGCGCCCGAGTTGCGGCTGAGACGCATTGCCACCGATGCTTTCGAGGTGTACCCGCGCGGCAGCGGAGCGGCGGTACAGGTGCAGCCCATACCCGTTTTCCACGGCGAGATGCCCATCCTCGGCTATCGCATCGGGCGTTTCGCCTACCTCACCGATACCAGCTTTATCCCGGAGGCGTCGTTCAGCCTGCTGCACGACCTCGACGTGCTCGTGCTCGACGCGCTGCGGCCTACCGCCCACCCGACCCACTTCACGTTCGACGAGGCTGTCGCAGCCGCCCGGCGCATCGGCGCGCGCCAGACGTATTTCATCCACCTCTCGCACAATGCTTTCCACGCCGATGTGGAAGCCGCCCTGCCCGAGGGGATTGCGGTAGGCTACGACGGCCTCTCGTTCGATGTAGCCTTTTAGCGCGCTACCACGAACGGGCGCGATACACGGTGGAGCCCCGCCTCTACCTGTAGGAAGTACAGCCCTGCGGCCAGATTGCTGGTGTCGAAGCGAATACTTTCTGCTCCCACAGGCACTTCCACCCGCCGCACGCGCCTGCCGAGCAAATCGAAAAGTGCAGCCGTGGCTCGCTGTGGAGTAGAGACGTGTATGCCGATCAATACCTCGTCTCGCGCAGGCTGCGGAATGAGAGCTGTGATGGCGACGGGAGCGTCAGCCAGATCAGCTGGATGGTCTACCGAGGTGCCAATGTATTCCTCAAAGAGAGCCGCTGCATGGAAATTAAACTCGCCGTTAAACTGCGTGTCTGTGAGCAAGCGCCAGCCTTGCCCTGCTACGCGCGCTGCGGCCCGGAAGAGAGGGGGGTCGGTTTTAGGCCCCGTCACCAGTACCAGCGTGTCAGCAATACCGGCAGGCACAAGCTCAAACGTAGCCCATACCTCTTCGCCTGGTGCCAGCAAAAGCGCAAGCCTACCCAGGTCAATCCGGTTAGTCTGCCCCGGGGTTAGCTCGGCAAACTCAAGGTCAAGCGTTGCCGTGATGGCACGATCCGGATCCGGCGTTCCGTCAGGCGTCGCTCTGTAGAAACCGATACGAAGGGTATCGTTGAAATTGTCTGCAGAGCGAGAAGTCTCATCTACACGCAGATCAACTGCAATAAGGGTAGCATTGAATGGTGCGGTAAAACGCACCGCCTGCGCCTCGAATGTCTGTGGCACGTGCGCAAACGGCTGCGGCCATAGAAAAGCGCGGCTGTCGGTGTAATACGACACGAGCGAATCGGGACGCTGCTGTGCCTGAACCGCCGTGGCACACAGAACAAGGAGCAAGAGCAGAAAGCGCATGGCAGGTGATGGAAAGACGCCAGCAAGATAGTAGATGGACACAAAAAGGCGCTGCCGGAAAAACCGACAGCGCCCTGAATTTGCTACCGCTCGTGATCAGCGGTCGAACTTGTAGCGGAGTTCGCGGGTGAAGCCGTCGAGCTTGCGGCGCACCTCTTCACGGCCTTCGCCGGTCTTTTCTTCGAGATGGCCTTCAAGCTGGTCGCGGCGACCTTCGTACTGGTCGAGCTCGTCGTCTGTGAGCGCGCCCCAGGCTTCTTTCATTCGGCCCTTGAACTGCTTCCAGTTACCTGATGCCTGCTGCTCGGCAGGTGATTTGCGATCGTCCATTGCGTGTACCTCAAAGGGTTGGTTGTGGGAGATACCGCCTCCCACCCGGAAGCGCTTTTCAAGATTCTGCTAACAGGCTGTGTTGCAACGGGTTTACGTGTAATACAAAAGCGCTACGCCGGAGCCTGCACGGCCCGCTTCTGGCTGAGGATGAGGCGAGCGGTAGCCGCATTCGTCGCCAGCGGCACGTTGTGGACGTTACACGCCCGCAGCAGCGTCTGGATGTCGGGGTCGTGGGGATGCTTTTCGAGCGGATCCACGAAAAAGAGGACGGCGGCCACGTCGCCTTCTACCACACGGGCCGCGATCTGAACGTCGCCGCCGAGCGGGCCGGACGCGTAGCGGCGCACGTCGAGGCCGGCGTGCTCGTTGAGCAGCAACCCGGTCGTTCCCGTAGCCACGAGTTCGAACTCGGCCAGCACGTCGCGGTGGGCCGTGGCGAAAGCGACCATCTCAGCTTTCTTGCCATCGTGGGCGATAAGCGCGATAACCATGAGCATCTCAAAAGTGAACCCGTCGTACCCTTTCAGCCCTACCGGGTTTTTGCCCGCACGGAATACACCGAACTTTTTAGATCGGTGTGCCTACCAGACGCCGCTATGGCTGCTACTTTAGTAGCCCGACCTGACCGACTATTTCTCCGCTATGCCCTACGTCGTCACCGAAGCGTGTATCAACTGCAAGCACACCGACTGTGTGGAAGTGTGCCCGGTAGACTGCTTCTACGAAGGCCCTAACTTCCTCGTCATCAACCCCGACGAATGCATCGACTGCAACGCGTGCGTGCCTGTCTGCCCCGTCGAGGCTATCTATGCCGATGATGAACTGCCCGAGAGCCAGCAGCACTACGCGCAGTGGAATGCCTACCTCTCCGGCCAGTGGGCCGACTACAACCTGACGGAGAAAAAAGACCCGCTGCCGGGCGTCGAGTCGTGCACCGAAGCGTCCAAGTCGGAAGAAGACATTCTTACCTGGGACGCCTGAGGCATACGACGCCTTTTTCCTCTCCTTTATGTTCTGCCTGCTATGCGTTCGCTTATTCTGCTGCTCATCCTCGTCGTCCTGCTGGCCATTTTCAACCCCGGCATGGAGGACTTCCAGGCGTTTGCCCGCGACATCACCGGCGAGATGATCTCAGGCCAGGTGGGCGACAGCGGGCTGGGCAGCATCCTGTCCGGGCTGGGCGGCTCGCTGGCCGCTTCCAACATCGACCGGCTCACGGTGCGCGACAATTACTACATCTTCAGCACCTACACCATCGACCTCGACGGCCCCAGCCGCGAGGGCAACGAGTGGAAGTTTCTCGGCATCGCCACGCAGTTTATCGAACTGCACCGCCCCGACGCGCTCGACCGGGCAGAATGATCTCGGGTTGAGGCTTTCGCCTTTCCCCGCATCAGCCCCTCTTCCTGCCACCTTTCCAGCGCCGTGTGCGGTGCTGCCTTTTGCTACCGCACCCTCCCGCGTAATTCCGCCATATTTATGACGCCGCTCCAGCAGCACGACCCCGAGGTTTTCGCCGCCATCCAGCAGGAGACGCAGCGCCAGAACGACGGGCTCGAACTGATCGCTTCCGAGAACTTCGTGTCACCTGCCGTGCTCGAAGCCGCCGGCTCTGTCCTGACCAACAAGTACGCCGAGGGGCTGCCGGGCAAGCGCTACTACGGCGGCTGCCAGTTCGTGGACGTGGCCGAAGACTTGGCCCGCGACCGCGCCCGCCAGCTGTTCGGGTGCGACTGGGTAAACGTGCAGCCGCACTCGGGCGCCTCCGCCAACGCCGCGCTCTACCTGACGCTCATGGAGCCGGGCGACACCTTTCTCGGCCTCGACCTCGCCCATGGTGGCCACCTTACGCACGGCTCACCGGTCAACTTTTCAGGGCTGCTCTACCATCCCGTTTACTACGGCGTGGAAAAAGATGGCCCCCTCGCCGGACGCATCGACATGGACCGGGTGCGGGATCGCGCCCTCGAAGTCCGCCCGAAGATGATCTCTATCGGCGCGAGCGCCTACGCGCGCGACTTCGACTATGCCGCCTTCCGCGCTATTGCCGACGAGGTGGGCGCGGTTCTGTGGATGGATATGGCGCACACGGCGGGCCTCATCGCGGCCCGGGTGCTCAACGACCCGCTTCCGCACGCGCACGTGGTGACCACGACGACGCACAAAACGCTGCGCGGGCCACGCGGCGGCATGATCCTGCTCGGGCGTGACTACGAGAACACCCTCGGCAAGGTGGCGCCCAAGAGTGGCCGCACCAAGATGATGTCGGAACTGCTCGACAGCGCGGTGTTTCCCGGCACGCAGGGCGGCCCGCTGATGCACATTATCGCAGCCAAGGCCGTCGCCTTTGGCGAGGCGTTGCAGCCGTCGTTCAAGACGTACGCGCAGCAGATCGTCCGCAACGCGCAGGCGATGGCCGAGGCGTTCGTCGAAAAGGGCTACACGCTCGTCTCGGGCGGCACCGACAACCACCTCGTCCTCATCGACCTGCGCAGCAAAGGCCTCACCGGCAAGCAGGCCGAAGAAGTGCTGGGCAGCGCCGAGATCACCGTCAACAAGAACATGGTGCCTTACGACACCGAGAGCCCGTTCGTGACGAGCGGTATCCGCGTGGGCACGCCGGCGATGACCACGCGCGGTTTTGGCGAGGACGAGTTCCGCATGGTGGTCGCGCTGATGGACCGGGCGCTTTCCCATCCCGGCGATGAAAGCGTGCTCGCCCGGGTACGCGGCGAGGTGCACGACCTCTGCGCGCGTTTCCCGCTCTACGAACTCGCAAAGGCGTAGCGCTTACTGGCCTGTCCCGCTCCGCGCCTGCTGCATTAACGCGCTGCTCAGAAAGATCAGGTCCGCCTGGATCAGTTGCAGGTGCCGCCGAACCGGGTTGTAAATGTCGAGCAGTTCATACCCGAGCGGGGTGAGATAAGCGAGGTAGTCGCTCAGCGAGCGCTGTCCTTTATAGGTAGGCGCGACGATCAGTTCGGTGTAGATCAACCCGATCGCCTGGCGGCTGAGCATCTCGTGGGCGCCGCTGAGGACGGCGTATTCGTGCCCCTGCACGTCGAGTTTGAGGATGTCCACCCGCGCAATCTCGTGTTCGCGGCAAAAAGCATCCACGGAAGTCATGCCTACTTCGACCTGCTCTTTCGTCTCCAGCAGGCCTTCTCCCCAGAAGCGCGCGCCCTCTGCGCTGCTTGGAAGCAGCGAGTTGGTGGCCGATGCCTCGTTCACGTTGAGCACCGACCTGCCTTCGGAATCAGAGAGCGCGAGATTATGCGCCAAGATGTTTTGATCTTTGCTCGTTCGGTGCTGGAGAATGTCGAAAGATGCTTTGAACGGTTCGAAACCATGGATTGTGGCACCAGGAAATAGCTGCCGGTACGACTCGATAGTCTCTCCGTGATGGGCCCCGACATCGAAAATGACGGGCTTGACTCCAGCAATTAGCCGGTGCTGCACTGTGAAAGGATCCGGCACGGCCCGCCTCACATCGTACCCGACCTGCCTGAGCAGCTGTTGGACAAAACTTTTCATGGGATTCGTGTCATGCGCCTCTGTCAGCGCACCGGCGTTTCCGG
>PPFU01000948.1_pt1 | contig 15619 bp, 9 predicted proteins | sample 1535991 | NCBI WGS metagenome assembly PPFU01 (sample SAMN04901290, study PRJNA319586) | Hypolithon metagenome, whole genome shotgun sequencing project. | isolation source: Antarctic Hypolithon | place: Antarctica: Miers Valley | collected 2014
AACACACTCGCCTTCGCAAGACAATTGCGGCAGACCTCGACTGACAGCGAACAGCTGCTCTGGTCAATGCTGCGCAGCCGCCGCATGCATGGTCAGAAATTCCGCCGTCAGTTTGCCGTCGAGCCATACATCCTCGACTTTTACTGCAAGGAGCTGAAGCTGGCAGTGGAAGTCGATGGTGGTCAAGACAACATCGGAGAGAACCTCTCACGCGACAGCAGGCGTGATGCTTTCCTCGTGCAGCATGGAATCACAACGCTGCGGTACTGGAACGACGATGTGCTAAAGCGTATGGAATACGTTCTAAGCGACATTTGGCGGCATGTGGATGCGCGGCTGTCGGAAAGTGAAACCGTGATCGGAGAGTCCACGCCCTCATCCGCCCTTCGGGCACCTTCTCCCGAAGGGAGAAGGGAACAGCCGACTGCCGCTTCTGACGAAATTTATTTGGCGCCAGGACATGCCGCGTTCTGGGACCATGAGTCCGCACTGCAAACCTTGCGATTACTCGCAGCGGCGGAAGCGGCCCCGATGATGCTGGCACTCCTGCGCGAAGCCGTAGCACGCAATCTCCCCGCCCTCCCCGACGACGAATTCCTGAGCATCGGCGAAGGCATCGGCAGCCGGACCTGGCCGATCGACGCGCTGCCTTCTCCAGATGCCGTCGACTGGGACGCCTTGCACGCCATCCCCACCGCACTCGTCACCGGCTCCAACGGCAAGACCACCACCGTCCGCGCACTCGCTGCGATGTGCCGCGCGCATCGCTGGCGCACCGCGCACAGTTGCACGGATGGGGTGTTCGTCGATGGCGAAGTCCTCGAATCCGGCGATTTCTCCGGCCCGGGCGGCGCGCGCACGGCGTTGCGTGTGCCCGATGTAGAAGCCGCCGTGCTGGAGGCCGCACGCGGCGGCATTCTGCGGCGCGGGCTTGCGGTCTGCCATGCGCAGGCGGCGATCGTCACCAACATCAGTCCGGATCATTTCGGCGAATACGGCATTCACACGCTCGACGAGCTTGCGCAGGTCAAGCTCACCGTCGCGCGCGCGATCCAGGCGGACGGCCTGCTGGTGTTGAACGCGGATGACGACCTGCTGGCGGGACATGCGGATGCCCTGCACTGTCCCATCGCATGGTTTTCGCTGGATGCGCGTCATCCCCGGCTGCTTGCGCACACACATGGAAACGGCACGACCTGCGCGCCACGCGACGGACATCTGATCCTGAATCACGAAGGCGTCGAACACGATCTTGGCAACGTCGCCGACATGCCGCTGAGTTTCGGCGGACACGCGGCCTACAACGTCGCCAATCTGGCCGCCGCCGCGCTGGGGGCAATCGCGCTTGGCATTCCGGCCGACACGATTGCAACGACCTTGCGTCATTTCGGCGAAGCGCCGGGTGACAATCCCGGCCGCATGCAGCGATGGACGCTCGGCGGCATGCGCGTGGTGCTCGACTATGCGCACAACGTCGACGGCCTGCGGGTGCTGATGCAAAGCGCCGATGCAGCGCGCGGCGACGGACGCCTCGCGCTGGTGCTGGGCCATGCCGGCAATCGCGAGGATGACGACTATCGCGCGCTCGCCGCCATTGCCGCGCAACACCGGCCGGATCTGGTCGTGCTCAAGGACATCGACGATTACCTGCGCGGCCGCGCGCCCGGTGAGATCGCAACGATCATGCGCGAGGCGCTGCTGGCGCATGGCGTGCCGGAAGGCAACATCGTCGTCGAGCTGGATGAAACGCAGGCCGCGCTCACCACAGTGCAATGGGCCCGGCCCGGCGATCTGCTGGTGTTGCCGATCCACAACACGGATGCACGCGAGAAGCTGACGGCCGTGCTTGATGGCCTGCAACACGGCGGCTGGCAACCCGGCGCACCGCTCGATAACGATATATCGCCTTGAGGTGAAGCATCAGCTTGCAGCGTCGCCTGCTTCTCTTGACTTGACGGGGAACGCCTGTCCCAGCTGAACTGCACGCCCTCATCCGCCCTTTGGGCACCTTCTCCCGAAGGGAGAAGGAAAAGCACGCCGCCACCCGCTAAAATGAAAGCCTGCTCCGCGTCATCGCGGCACACGCATCCCAGGAGTCCCCATGTCCCACAACATCCTCGAGGCGCTCGGCCTCGATGCCGCCCATTCGGGTACCGCGCATTCCGGCACCTACCTCGGCGGCGGCGAATGGTCGAAAACCCGCGATGCGGGTGTCATCGAACCCGTCAATCCCAGCACCGGCGAGATACTCGCGCGCGTCCAGGCGTCGTCGCAGGAGGATTACGACACCATCGTCGATCGCGCGCAGGCGGCGTTCAAGATCTGGCGCACCACGCCCGCGCCGCGCCGCGGCGAGGCGATCCGTCTCTGTGCCGAAGCGTTGCGCGTCAACAAGGACGCGCTCGGCTCGCTGGTCGCGCTGGAGATGGGCAAGAGCAAGCCCGAGGGCGACGGCGAAGTGCAGGAAATGATCGACATCGGCGAATTTTCCGTCGGCCTGTCGCGGCAGCTGTATGGCCTGACCATGCATTCCGAACGACCCGGTCACCGCATGTACGAACAGTGGCATCCGCTCGGTATCGTCGGGGTAATCTCCGCGTTCAATTTCCCGGTCGCGGTGTGGGCCTGGAACAGTTTCATCGCCGCGGTCTGCGGCAACATCACCATCTGGAAGCCGTCGCCGAAAACGCCGCTGTCGGCGATCGCGTCGATGAAGATCTGCAACGAGGCGCTGCAGACAGGAGGTTTTCCGGACTTGTTCTTCCTGTTCAACGACGCCGGCAGCGAACTCGCCTCGCATTTCGTCGACGACAAGCGCATCGCATTGATCAGCTTCACCGGCTCCACCAGGATCGGCCGCATGGTCGGCGAGCGCGTCGCGCGCCGCATGGGCCGCAGCCTGCTGGAACTCGGCGGCAACAACGCGATCATCGTCGATGAAACCGCGGAGATGAAACTCGCGATCCCCGCCATCGTGTTCGGCGCCGTCGGCACCGCGGGCCAGCGCTGCACCACGACGCGCCGCCTGTTCGTGCACGAGAAAATCTACGACGACGTGCTGGCAAAACTCGTCACCGCCTATGCGCAGGTCGAGAAAAAGATCGGCGATCCCACCGACCCGGCCAACCTCATGGGTCCGCTCAACAGCAGCGATGCCGTTCAGGGGTATCTCGATGCGGTGGCAAAGGCGAAGGCTTCCGGGGGAAAAATTGAATCCGGCGGCAAGGCGCTGGACGATCGCAAGGGCAACTTCGTGCTGCCCACCATCGTGACCGGTCTCACCAACGATGCCGAAGTCGTACAGACCGAAACCTTTGCACCCATTTTGTATGTCATGAAGGTGAAGGACGTCGCTGAAGCGCTGGCCTTGCAGAACGACGTGCCGCAAGGCCTGTCGTCTTCGATCTTCACCACCAATCTGAAGGCCGCGGAAACATTCCTGTCCGCAGCAGGGTCGGATTGCGGCATCGCCAACGTCAACATCGGCACCAGCGGTGCTGAAATCGGCGGCGCGTTCGGTGGCGAGAAGGAAACCGGCGGCGGGCGCGAGTCGGGCTCGGACGCCTGGCGCGCGTACATGCGCCGGCAGACGAACACGATCAACTATTCGGATGCATTGCCGTTGGCGCAGGGGATCAAGTTCGATCTTTGAAGCTGGGAGTCTCGAAAACATATCTGCCCGTCATTCCCGCCTTCGCGGGAATGACGAATCTGGAAAAATCACGCATGACACTGACTCCCGCATAGACGCATGTATTCACTGGCCCGCCCCTTCCTCTTCGGCCTGGATCCCGAACGCGCCCACGCGATCGGGCTTGCATCGCTGGAAATGGCGTACCGCAGCGGCATGAATCCCCTGCTGGGCAAGATGCCCAAGCCGTTCCCCACCAGAGCTTTCGGCCTCACCTTCGACAACCCGGTCGGCCTCGCGGCCGGGCTCGACAAGAACGGCGCGCACATCGACGCGCTGCTCGCGCTCGGGTTCGGCTACATCGAAATCGGCACGGTGACGCCGCGCGCGCAACCCGGCAATCCGAAGCCGCGCATGTTCCGCCTGCCCGAGCACAACGCGATCATCAACCGGCTCGGTTTCAACAACGACGGCGTCGATGCGCTGGTCCGCAACGTTGAAAAGTCGCGTCGCCGCAGGGGCATTCTCGGCATCAACATCGGCAAGAACAAGGACACGCCCAACGATTCGGCTGAGCGGGATTACCTGGTCTGCCTCGAGCGCGCGTATCCGCTGGCGGACTACATCACCGTCAACATTTCCTCGCCCAACACCGCAGGCTTGCGCGAATTGCAGGAAGAGCAATCCTTGCGCCGCCTGATCAGCACATTGCGCGATGCGCAGGAAAACCTCGCCGTCCAGCATGGCAAGCGCGTACCGCTGCTGGTCAAGGTCGCGCCTGATCTTTCGGACGACGACATCGATGCGGCCGGTCGCGTGCTGGGTGAATTGCATGTCGACGGGGTCATTGCCACCAACACCACCGTCTCGCGTTTCTCCATCCAGCAACATCGCCTTGCGCGCGAATCGGGCGGCCTGTCCGGTACACCGCTGCTCGGAAAATCCACCGCAACGCTGCGACGCTTGCGCACGCGCCTGCCGGACAGCATTCCGCTGATCGGCGTCGGCGGCATCGTGTCGGGTGCAGATGCCGTCGCCAAGACAGCGGCCGGCGCGTCGCTGGTGCAGATCTATACCGGCCTGATCTACCGCGGTCCCGGATTGATCGGCGAATGCGTCGAAGCGATCCGCCGGCGCAAGGAAGCACCGAGCATAGGTCACGTTCCAAACAAATGAACGCGCCGCAGCCGTACCGCGTCGTCCACAACGCCCCGTTGCAGCAGCGCAATACCTTCGGCATCGCAGCGCATGCCAGCCATCTCATCGAAGTTGCCGACAACGCGGCATTGCCCGACGTGTTCGCGTCGCATCCATCGGCAGCGTCGGCGCTGGTTCTGGGCGGTGGCAGCAATGTGCTGTTCGCCAGCGATCCCGACGGCGCGGTGATTGCGCTGGACAGTTCGCGCATCGAGATCATCGAGGACCGTGGCGGACACGTCGTCGTACGTGCCGATGCCGGCGCCGACTGGCATGCATTGGTGATGTGGACCCTGCAGCAGGGCTTGTCCGGACTGGAAAACCTCGCGCTGATACCCGGCACCGTCGGCGCGGCGCCGATCCAGAACATCGGCGCCTACGGCGTAGAAGTACGGGACTGCATTCATGCGGTCGAAGTCTTTGCACGCGCGACCCGCAAGTCGCTAAGGCTGGATCGCGAGGCTTGCGAGTTTTCCTATCGCGACAGCCTATTCAAGCGACAGGCGGATCGCTTCATCGTGACCGCCGTGGAGTTTGGCCTGTCGCGTGCCGCGCACGTGAACCTGGACTACGCTGGGATCGCCGATGAACTTTCACGGATGGGTGTTGGGGCTCCGTTGCCAGCGCTGGTAGCCGAAGCAGTGATCCGTTTGCGTCGCCACAAGTTGCCCGATCCGGCCCTGATCGGCAACGCAGGCAGCTTCTTCAAGAATCCAATCGTTACCGGCGCGCAGGCGGATGCCCTGCAGCGCGAACATGCGTCGCTGCCGATGTTCCGCGGCAGCAGCGAAGGCCATCGCAAGCTGTCGGCGGCCTGGCTGATCGACGCGTGCGGATGGAAGGGATATCGCGACGGCAATGCCGGCGTTTCGGATAAGCATGCGCTGGTGCTGGTCAATCATGGCGGTGCGACCGGTGCGCAGATCCTTGGTCTTGCCCGACGCATTGCGGACTCGGTGCATTCGCGTTTCGGAGTTTCGCTGGAGCCGGAGCCGCGTGTGATCGGTGCGGCGTGGTAACGACGCTCACAAGTTTCAGCAGCGCCTGCTTTCTTCTGCCTTCGGGAGGGCCTCGCAAGCCGCACGCCTTCACCCGGAGGGGAGAAGGGAAAAGTCAATGACTCGCGCAGTCTCATCACACAGCCGCGCCGCGCTCCTCATGCTCGGCAGCACCGTCTTCTTCGGCCTCATGGCCATTGCCATCCGCCTAGCGTCCGAAACGCTGCACACGTTAGAGATCGCCTTCTTCCGGAATTTTTTCGGCTTGATGGCCGCGCTGCCGCTGTTGTTGAAGCACGGCCCCGGCCTGCTCAGAACCACCCAACTCCCGCGCTATTTCATCCGCTGCCTGATCGGCGTGACCTCGATGTTCTGCGGCTTCTGGGCGATCGGCCATCTTCCCCTCGCACAAGCCGTGTCGCTGTCGTATTCCACGCCGATCTTCGTCACCATCGCCGCCGTTATCTTCCTGCATGAGCAGGTGCGCGCACGACGTTGGGCCGCAGTCGTTCTGGGATTCATCGGCGTGCTGGTCATCGTGCAACCCGGCAGCGCCAGCTTCAGCACCGGCACGTTGATCGCCCTGGCGGCCGCCGTGCTCAGCGGCATCGTGTCGATCCAGATCAAACAGCTGTCGTACACCGAACCCGCCGACCGCATCGTGTTCTACACGACGCTGTTGTGGGTGCCGATGTCTATCGTCCCGGCGTTGTTCGTCTGGGAATGGCCGCAAGGCATCGCATGGCTGTGGGTGATCGCTGCCGGCGCCCTCGGCACCGGCGGCCACATGCTGTGGACGCGCGCATTGAAACTCGGCGACGTGTCCGCCTTGACGCCGATCAGCTTCATGCAGCTGCCGCTGGTCGCCATCGCAGGCTGGCTGCTGTTCGACGAAGGCCTGAGCCGCTGGACCGCGCTCGGCGCCGCGATCATCTTCATCGCCAATGCCTACATCGCACATCGGGAGGCGCAGCTTGCGAGGCGCTCAGCGACATCCGCGCCAGTCGAAGCCGCCAAGCCTGGCGAATAATCTGCCAGGCAGCCCGACACTGCGCTTTCGTGTCTGTTGGCGATGTGTTATCACTCCGATTCAAATCAGAAAAAAGCGTTAGACCCCTATGCGAAGAACTGCGTTTGCCATTGTTCTGACTTTTCTGGCGTCGTGCGCATCATCGCCTGAGCGTGCAAAGTTTCGTGCTTGGCCAAAGACCGATAAAGAATGCGCCGCACGTGGCGGCCACATGCGAAACCTTGCGTTCTTCTCCCAGGGGTGTGTTTTCCCATCGAAGGATAGCGGCAAGACTTGCTCCGACAATTCTGAGTGTGAGGGTCGTTGTGATGCTCCGCAGGACTCGTTGGCCGGCTGGGAGGGCACGGGTAAGTGCAGTGCAATGGGCGGCCCTGCAAGTTCAGGCAATATCATGATTGACGGCAAGGCCTCCGGTCGGTTCGTCTTTGATTGATCAGGGGTCGGGGGCCTAACAATTCATTCAAGCCGCAGCCGCTTCGCGGCTCGGCTTAATTCAGGCGTTAGTCCTTTCAGAACGTTACTGGAAAAAACTTGCCGCCTGCGCCGGAATGAAGATCAAAGGCGACTTATTCAAACCTTCCTAGCCTGACGGGATGTAATCCGCGACATCGACGAGGTCGATCTGCTCCGGCCTCATGTGTCGTTTCGCATAGTCGCTATGCACGCCGGACTGCAGGAATACCTCGAACAGCTCCGCGTCGATATGTCGCTCATCGCGCATCTTCGCCATGATCGCCAGCGCCTGCGATAGCGTCTTACCTGATTTGTAAGGTCGATCCGCCGCAGTCAGCGCCTCGAAGATATCGGCGATGGCCATCATCCTCGCCAGCGGGCTCATCTGATCGCGCGTCAGGCGTTTTGGGTAACCGGTGCCGTCCATTTTTTCGTGATGCCCGCCGGCGATCTCGGGAACGGATTGCAGGTGTTTGGGAAACGGCAGGCGCGACAGCATGATGATGGTCTGGAGCATGTGTTCGTTGATCTTGAATCGTTCCTCGTCTGACAAGGTGCCGCGGCTGACGGTGAGGTTGTGGAGTTCGCCGCGGTTGTAGAGCAGTTCGGGTACGTCGATGCGGAAGCCCCATTCGTTACCCGGTTCGATGCCCTCTGCTTCCGGCCGCGGGATGCGATGTTCGGGTTTGTCGGCCAACAATGGTTCTGCAACGGGTAGCTGGGACGGTGCGGAGTGCTGTTTGCGCTGAAGTTCATCGCGGGATATGCCGAGTCTGTCGTCGAGGGTGCGTGTCCATGTCCGTGCACCGATTTCGCGCAGCCGCGCCTGCTGCTCGGGCCCGAGAAACTCGCCGCCGATGTTGCAGCTGGCAACGAAGGCGAACTCTTCGTCCAGGCGTTCGCATGCCGCATCGCGTACCTCGCGCAAGACGGCTTCATCGCCACCGTTCGCACGTCCATGCCAGTAAGCGATCCCGGCATCGCGCTTGAGCACCTCGAAGCGCATCCGCACTTCGTGGATGCGGTCGCAGATGGTTTCGAGCTTGGTGGCCTTGTCGACGACGTATTCGGGCGTAGTGACCTTGCCGCAATCGTGCAGCCAGCTTGCGATGTGCACGGCTTCCCACTGGTTGGCGTCCAGGGTGAAATCCGCATATGGGCCGGTGGTGGCGTCGCATGCCGCGCGCGCCAGCAATTTGGTGAGTTCCGGCACGCGCTCGCAGTGGCCTCCAGTGTAAGGACTCTGCGCGTCGATCGCGCCGGCGACCATGCGGATCAATGCCTCGAACAGATCCTTCTGGTCCCGTACCAGCTCGCGCGTTTCCAGCGTGAGCGCGGCGCTTGCCGAAAGCGTGGTGACGAAACTTCGGCGCGCAACCGATAACGCGCCTTCGCCGAACAGCAGCAACGCGCCGACCACGCGATCGTGTCGGTTCATCAGCGGAACGGCCAAGGCTTGCATGTTCGCAAAGACGGCTTGGAGTCCGATGGCGCGCAGTTCGCCCGGCGTCAACACGCCGTTGGCATCGTGCATCGATGCGATGGCGTCGCGCAGCAATATTGGCGCGTCCGCAAGCGGCAACTCCGGCAGCGCGGGCCGTTGCGTATCCGTATCGTCGATGCGCAACGCACCGGGCAGCAACACGTCGCCGTCGGCGTTGACCAGGTACAGCACTCCGGCGCGCGCATCGCCCGCCAGCGCCAGCTCCGACAACAGGCGCGGCAGCAGGATCTCGAAATCGTCTTCCCCGGCCAGCACGAGATTGAGGTCGAGGAAACGCCGCACCGTGTCGCGCAGAAGATCGACGCTGTGCGCGAGCTGGTCGACTTCGCGCACGGAGGAGCGGATCACGGGCCGATCGCGGAAATCGAACCGGCGCACTGCTTCCGTCTCGTCCGCCAGTCGCGACAACGAGCGCGACATCAACCATGCGACGCCAAGCCCGAGCAGCGCTGCTGCGGGTAGAAGCGGCGCCAGTAAGGACAACGTGGCACGCCCGCCGCCGAGCCAGCGCATCGCAAGCGCACCAAGCAGCACCAGCAGCACGGACAGTGCGGCGATGTGCAGATAAAGCGGGAATGTCGGCCGCTGCAAGGTCATGTCGTATCCTCCCCCGTCCCGTATGGCCGGATCTTTCCCGTCCGGACGCAACCGGAATATACGCGTTGCTTCGAACGATCCGGTCAGCACCGCTTCTGTTGAAGTGCCGCTTCGGCGCGACAGGGCTTTACCGGCAAAGACTGTCGCGCCGAAGCGGCGCTCCTACGGTTGCGGGGATTGCGTGTCTGGTGCAGCGCGTTCCCCGCGCAACTGCCACGGCCTCACATGGCCGCGGAACATCAATCCGTAGCACCCCACCACCCACACCGATGCGGCCGCCCAGCCAGCGAGGATGTCGGACGGGTAATGCACGCCGAGGTAGATGCGCGAGAGGCCGACCATTACCACGAACAAACCCATCGCGGCCATTGCGATCCAGCGCCACCGCGACGGCCATGCGAGCAGGACGATGGCGACCGCGATGGTCATCGATCCCATCGCGTGTCCGCTCGGAAAACTGAAGGTCGTTTCCGGCGAAATCGATTCCCACAGGTTGGGCCGCTCGCGCGCGAACGCATATTTGGCGGCGATGTTGAGCAGCGCGGACCCGGCAGTCGCAGCGGCGACGAAGATGCTTTCGCGGAAACGGCGGATCAGCGCGAGCGCGACCACCAGCGCGATGTCGAACGGCACCACACCGTACTCGTAGCCGATGGCCGAGAAGAACAGGAATGCATGATCAAAACCGTCGCGTGCCATGCCACGCGCGAAATGCAGGATCGGATCGTCGAAGAAGAACACATTGGCGTCGCGGACTTCGTCGCCGAGTTCGGCGAACGTCCACAACGGCAGCAGCAGGCCCGCGAAGAGCAGCAGCAACCGCCAGCGGTGCGTATGAAGGAAGGACGCGCCGGTGCGCGCTTCCTGCTTCGCGACCTCCGCGACTTCAGCGGGGTTGTGCGGAAGGTCCGTATCTGTTTTCGACATACGCATCGATAAGCGCAACGAATTCCTGCGCGATGTTGTCGCCGCGCAACGTGACGGATTTTTCGCCGTCGATGAACACCGGCGCGGCAGGCGCTTCGCCGGTGCCCGGCAGCGAAATGCCGATGTTGGCGTGACGCGATTCGCCCGGTCCGTTGACCACGCAGCCCATCACAGCAAGCGTCAGGTTTTCCGCACCGGGATGGCTGATTTTCCACTCCGGCATGCGTGCACGGACGTGTTCCTGCACAACCTTCGCCAATTCCTGGAAGAATTCCGAGGTGGTGCGGCCGCAGCCGGGGCATGCCGTGACCATCGGTGTGAACGCGCGCAGGCCCATCGTCTGCAGCAGCTCCTGCGCGACGACCACCTCCGTGGTGCGCGAAGCGCCCGGGTCGGGGGTGAGCGAAATGCGGATCGTGTCGCCGATACCTTCCTGCAACAACACCGACAAGGCGGCGCACGATGCGACGATCCCCTTGCTGCCGATGCCGGCTTCGGTCAATCCCAGATGCAGTGCGAAATCGGAACGCGTGGCGAGATCGCGATACACCGCGATCAGTTCCTGCACGCCACTGACCTTGCAGCTGAGCACGATCCGGTCGGCCGGCAAACCGAGTTCGACCGCGCGATCCGCAGAATCCAGCGCCGAGCGGATCAAGGCTTCGCGCAGCACACGCGACGCATCCCAGGGATCGGCGCGTAGATGGTTCTCGTCCATCAAGCGCGTCGCCAGCGACTGGTCCAGCGAACCCCAGTTGGCGCCGATGCGCACCGGCTTGCCATAGCGCATCGCGAATTCGATCAGCTGCGCGAACTGCGTGTCGCGCTTTTTGCCGAAACCGACGTTGCCGGGATTGATGCGGTATTTCGCCAGCGCCTCGGCGCATGCTGGCTCGTCGGCGAGCAGCTGGTGCCCGTTGTAATGGAAATCACCGATGACCGGCACGTTGACGCCCATCATCAGCAGGCGATCGACGATCCTGGGCACCGCGGCAGCGGCTTCCGGCGTGTTGACGGTAACGCGCACGAGTTCGGACCCCGCGCGCCACAATTCGGCCACCTGTTTCGTGGTCGATGCGACATCGGCCGTGTCGGTGTTGGTCATCGACTGCACCACGACTGGCGCGTCTCCGCCCACCGCGACGCCGCCGATGCGGACCTGACGCGTCATGCGGCGCGGGAATGGGCCGAAAGACCATTCCGTGAGGGTCTGGATGAGATCCGGATCGTGGTTGGCGGCAGCATGGGCGCTCATGTGGACATTGTAAGGCGTCCTTCGACAGGCCCAGGATGAGCGAAGCCCGATGGGCTTATGCTCATGCGATGGAAACAGATACCGCCCACGACATCCTTACCCCCAGCCAACTCAACGCGCTGGCGCGCGATCTGCTGGAGGGAAGCTTTCCGCTGATCTGGGTCGAAGGCGAGCTTTGCAACGTGTCGCGGCCGGCGTCCGGGCATCTGTATTTCACGCTCAAGGATGCGCGCGCGCAGGTGCGGTGTGCGTTGTTCAAGCCGAAGAGCCAGTGGCTGAAATTCGCGCCGCGAGACGGATTGCGCGTGCTGGCGCGCGGACGGCTGACCTTGTACGAGGCGCGCGGCGATTACCAGTTGATCCTCGACCACATGGAGGAGGCCGGAGAAGGCGCACTGCGTCGCGCGTTCGAGGAACTTAAGGCGCAGCTAACGGCCGAAGGACTTTTCGACGACGCGCGCAAGCGACCGCTTCCGGCGTATCCGCAGCGCATTGCGGTGATCACCTCGGCCAGCGGTGCGGCGGTGCGCGATGTGGTCAGCGTGTTGTCACGGCGTTTTCCATTGCTGGATGTCGACGTGTTGCCCGTTCCGGTCCAGGGCGAGACGGCGGCAGCGCGGATCACGGCCATGCTGCGGGGCGCAGATGCGTCGGGCCGTTACGACTTGCTGCTGGTCACGCGCGGCGGCGGCTCGCTCGAGGATTTGTGGGCGTTCAACGACGAACATCTTGCACGCGCGATCGCCGCGTCGGGCACGCCTGTCGTTTCCGCCGTGGGGCATGAAACCGATTTCAGCCTGGCCGATTTCGCGGCCGACTTGCGCGCGCCGACGCCTTCGGTGGCCGCAGAACTGATCGCCCCCAATGCACAGGATCTCCTGGTCCAGTTGCGAACGGGACTACGGCGGCTGCATGGGCTGCAGGCGAACCGGCTGCGGCAACTCGCACAACGCGCCGATCGCGCGGCGTTGCGCCTGCATGCTCTGCGGCCGCAGGCACGGCTCGCCATGCTGCGGCGGCGCGAGCAGGAAGCCAGACGCAGGCTTGATGCCGCGCTGCGCAGGCAACTTGAAGCGCGCCGCACACGCTTGCGCCATGCCGACGCGGTACTTCGCGCGATGCAACCGCGACGCCGGCTTGCGCTGCTGCGGCAACGCATCGCCGCGCTTGCGCTGCGTCCGCAATCGGCGATCGCGCGCCGGCTGCAGCGCGATGCATTGCGCCTGCGCGGATTGGCGCGCTCGCTGGAAACCGTCAGCCCGCTTGCGACCGTGGCGCGCGGTTATGCGATCCTTCAGCGCGACGATGGGCGGATCGTGCGCAATGTCGATGAGACAGCCATCGGTGATGTGCTGGATGCGCGACTGGCCGACGGAAAACTGCGAGTGCGCGTCGAATCAAAATCGTAAGACGTGATTTTTGTGGAACATCAAAAAGCGTAGGGTGGGCCTCGGCCCACCGCACTTCGCTACGAACGCGGCGATGGCGGGCCCGGGGCCGCCCGGCATTTTTTAGGAGCGCCCCTCGGGTGCGATGAAGCGTCACCGGAAAAGTCCCATCGCGCCCATGAGGCGCTCCTGCACAAAGGAGACGCGCATGCTGAAGAAATCCTACCCCTACTACCTCGCCAACAAGCCGGTTGCGGCCAACCGCGATCTGGAGGTACTGGATAAATACTCGGGCAAGCGCGCGACACGTGTGGCGTTTGCCGATAACGCCACCGTGCGCAAGGCGATCGTCGCGGCGGACAAGGCGCGTGGCGCGATGGCGGCTTTGGCGCCGGATCAACGCCGCGATGTGCTTGAGCACTGCGTCGCGCAATTCACCCGGCGCAGCGAGGAACTGGCACTGGCTCTGTGCATCGAAGCCGGAAAGCCGATCAATGACGCACGCGGCGAAGTCACGCGGCTGATCGACACGTTTCGCATCGCCGCCGGCGAAGCCACGCGCATCGGGGGCGATGTGCTCAATCTGGAGATCAGTGAACGCACGCGCGGTTATCGGGGCATGGTCAAGCGCGTGCCGATCGGTCCCTGCGCGTTCATTACCCCCTTCAACTTTCCGCTCAACCTGGTCGCACACAAGGTTGCGCCCGCGATCGCGGCGGGTTGCCCGTTCGTGTTGAAACCCGCGGCGAAAACGCCGGTGGGCGCGCTGATCGTCGGCGAGGTGCTGGGGGAAACCGACCTACCCAGCGGTGCATTCTCGATTCTGCCCTGCTCCAACGACGATGCGGGATTGCTGGTCGAGGACGAGCGCATCAAGTTGCTGTCATTCACCGGTGGGCTGGTCGGCTGGGACCTGAAGGCGCGGGCCGGACGCAAGAAAGTGGTTCTGGAACTCGGCGGCAACGCAGCGTGCATCGTCGATGAGGATCCCGGTGCGGATCTCGATCATGTCGTCGAGCGTCTGGTCTTCGGCGCGTATTACCAATCCGGCCAGAGCTGCATCAGCGTGCAGCGGATCTACGTGCATGCAGCGATCTATCCGAAGCTGCGCAAGAAGCTGATGACGGCGGTCTCGCGGCTCAGGATCGGCGACCCGCGAGACGAAGAAGTCTTCATCGGTCCGATGATCGACGAGGAGGCTGCCAAGCGGGTCGAACGCTGGATCGCTGCTGCAGTGAAGGGCGGCGCTACCCAACTCGTTTCGGGAAAACGCCACAAACACCTGCTGCCCGCCGCGCTGCTCGAAGACGTGCCACGCGACAGCGACCTGTATTGCAAGGAAGCATTCGGGCCGGTGGCCTGCATCGAAGCGTTCGACGACTACGAACGCGTGCTCGCGCGCGTCAACGACAGCGAATTCGGACTGCAGGCAGGCGTGTTCACGCGCCGCCTGGACCATGCATTGCGTGCGTGGGATGTGCTGGAAGTGGGCGGCGTGATCGTTGGCGACATTCCCAGCTTCCGTGTGGACAACATGCCCTACGGCGGGGTCCGGCAGTCAGGTCTGGGGCGCGAAGGCATCAGGTATGCGATCGAGGACATGACAGAGCCCAGGTTGCTGGTGATCCGGGGATGAGGTGAGCCGCTGCTGGCGTCGTCCCGCCGATCGATCTTCCCCCAGCCATCGATCTTCCCCAGGCCGGTAGAAGATGTTACAAAAGTGTGACGGGGGATTCGTGGATTCAGATGAAGGTATTGCGCGACGCGTGATGCCTATTTTTCGTCGCCACATTTCTCAAGGAAGTCACGATGACGATTCAGAGAACCGCACCCGCCATAGCCGCCCGTGAAAATGTAAACCGCAGCAAGCTCGGCATGCAGCCGCTCAGCGCACTGAGCCTGGGCTTGTTGCTGGCCCTGCCGGCCGCCGCGCAGGATCAGACACGGGCCGATCAGGAAAACACGCCGGCCACCAGCCAAACCCCCACCCAACTCGACACAGTGCAGGTCACTGGCTCGCGCGTGCTCGGCCGCACCGCCGAGGAAACCGCCGCGCCGGTCGACATCATCAGTCAGGAAGAACTTGCCAACACCGGCGCGATGGAAGTCGGCCAGGCGCTGCAGCTGCTCGAGCCCAGCTTCAACTTCTCGCGCACCACCATCAGCGACGGCACCGACATCCTGCGTCCGGCCACGCTGCGCGCGCTCGGCCCCGACCAGGTGCTGGTGCTGGTCAACGGGAAGCGCCGCCACCAGCAGGCGCTGGTCAACGTGCAGCAGACCATCGCACGCGGCTCGGCCGGCACCGACATCAACGCGATTCCGATCTCCATGATCGAGCGCATCGAAGTGCTGCGCGACGGCGCGGCGGCGCAGTACGGCTCCGATGCGATCGCCGGCGTGATCAACCTCATCCTCAAGGAGCAGACCGACCACACCGACGTGTCCTTCCTTGCCGGCCAGACCTACGAAGGCGATGGACGCGTGCTGCACGGCTCGGTCAACACCGGATTCAAACTGGGCGACGGCGGCTTCTTCAACTTCAGCCTGGAATATCGCGATCGCGAGGAAACCAATCGTGCCGGCCTCGACACCCTGCGCGTCAATCCACCGCGCGTGACCCAGCGCATCGGCGATGC
>PPFU01000541.1_pt1 | contig 15607 bp, 17 predicted proteins | sample 1535991 | NCBI WGS metagenome assembly PPFU01 (sample SAMN04901290, study PRJNA319586) | Hypolithon metagenome, whole genome shotgun sequencing project. | isolation source: Antarctic Hypolithon | place: Antarctica: Miers Valley | collected 2014
TTCAGCGAACACGCGATGGGAGAGATCCTGCCGCTGCAGATCCTCTTCAGCGCGACCTTCTTCGTGTCGGTCGGCATGCTGCTCGACGTCGGTTTCCTGTTGCGCAATCTCCCCGTGGTGCTGCTCGCCATCGGCGCGGTGCTGCTGGTGAAGGTGGTGACGACGGGGGTGAGCGTGCTGGCGCTGGGGACGCGGGCGCCGGTGGTGGCCGCGTCGGCCTTAATGCTGGCGCAGGTGGGGGAATTCTCCTTCGTGCTGGAGCGTGCTGGAGCGTGCTGGAGCGTGCTGGAGCGTGCTGGAGCGTGCGGGACGTGAGGCGGGGCTCTTCCCGGCCGGACTTCCCGGTGCGGGGAGCCAGACCTTCATCGCCGCGACCGTCGTGCTGATGGTGGTGACACCCCAGCTGACATAGCTCGGCCTCTGGCTCGGTAGGCGCCTGACGACGACCTCCATCGCGAGGGGTGCCACGGGCGATCCGGCCGCTGTACCCGTCGATGCAGCCGACCACGTGCTGATCGCCGGCTACGGGGAGGCCGCGCGCGCGATCGGGCTGGCGGGGCTCGCCCGCGCCCGTGTGGTCGTCGTCCCGGACGATGATGCGGCGACGGCCCGTCGTATCGTCGCCGTCGCCCGCACCGGCAACGCGGGTGCCCGCATCGTTGCGCGCACCCGCTTCGCCGCCGACATCGAGTCGCTCCGCGAGGTGGGGGCCGATCATGTCGTCGCCGAAGAGACCGAGAGCACGCGCGGGCTCGTCCGCGATGTTCTGACCAGCTATGGCGCGGGCAGCTCGATGCCTGACGATTTGCGGATCGACGTGCCTGCGGCTGCCGTCGCCCGACCCGTGGACACCGGCGTCGCCGATCTGGCCGGGTGCGCACGTACGGCGCAGATCCGCGACGTGCAGCCGCGCTCGCCGCAGGGATGCGAGGAGTGCCTGCGAACGGGCGAGGCGTGGGTGCACCTGCGCCTCTGCCTGAGCTGCGGCCACGTGGGATGCTGCGACTCGTCGCCGAACCGCCACGCCGCGCAGCACCATCGGGAGACGGAGCACCCGATCATCCGCTCCTTCGAGCCGGGTGAGGCGTGGCGCTGGTGCTACGTGGACCGGCGGAACGTGTAGCGTATGCACGCCGCCGCTATGCGGAGCGGTACGTGTCGGCAGTCGCGATTGCAGGGGCAGGATGAACACGCAGCGGGGCAGGTCGGCGTGGTGCGCGGCCGCCGGGTACGGACGACGCCGAATCCGGACCGGTGACGGGTGGGTTAACCAGGTGAATGGCCACGTAGTGAGCCGCCATCGCACGCGGACGACCGCCGCGGAGCGTGGTCGGGAGATCGCCCGTGGTGGACAGACCGAACACGTCATACCACCGCTCCGACGGACGCATCCGCTAGCCAACGACTGCATCTTTCAGTGGAATAGGCTGGGATTCCCCTCTCTGCTCCCGGCGCGCATCGCAACTTCCTTGGCCCACGTGCTCTCGCGTCACGTCTAACCGTTAACGCCTCCCGCTTCAGGCAGAACATGACCACCACCCAAACGTCCGCTTCGATCTCGCCCGATTGCGTGCTGCGGCTCCTGCCGCATCGGTATCCGTTCCTGCTCATTGACCAGGTGCTCGAGCTCGACCCAGGCAAGCGCGTGGTCTGCCTCAAGAACGTGTCAATGAACGAGGAATTCTTCGCCGGGCACTATCCGGGGCATCCAGTTATGCCGGGGCTCCTCATCATCGAGGCGATGGCACAAGCGGGTGGCTTTCTCATGCTCAGCACGCTGCCGGAGACAGCGCAGGCGATCGCGTACTTCTCGGCGTTGGACGCGGGGCGCTTCCGGCGTCCGGTCCGCCCCGGCGACCAGTTGCGCATTGAGGCGACGCTCCTGAGGAACAGGAACTCGGTCTATAAGTACCGGGGTGAGGCATTCGTGGACGGCCAGATCGCTTGCGAGGCGGAGATGACGGTCGCCGTCCAGCAGACGTAGCGCCACCTGGAGGCTCGGGCGGATCTCTCCATCGTACAGCAGCTCGCCGGCTCGCCGGTGAGCGCCGTCAGCACCTCGCGGTCGCGCTGGACGTGCTCGATTATGCCTCCGCGGAGTAGCATCAGCAAAAGGCTCGGGCCGATTCAGGGCCGGCCCATGTGGGGCGGCTCACCGCGGCACTCGTCGCCAGCCGGCGTGGTAAGGCGAGCAGGCTGCGTCGCGCGAGGCCGCCGAGGTCTCGCGCCCGGTCGTGCGGCAGTCCCATTGCCTCGAGGTGACGCCCCGGCGCGCTGCTCCGCTTGCGTCGCCCACGTCCGCCGCATATCCGGCCGACATGCAGTTCGCGTCCGATCTGCGCCACGCCCACCACAGCCGCGCGCCGTCCCTGCATCCGCCGCACCGCTTCCAGCTTGAACTCCGCACTGAAGAATCACCGCTGACACCCCGCGGGACGGCCTTCGGATCGGACGTTGCTGCCACCGGGAGGTGCGTCGCCCTCTGGCGTTATGCGGCGAACGGATGCAATCTTGGGGGCACCGGGGTCGACGGGCCCAGAGCCAAAGGTTTATGTTCGAACAACTTACGGACGTTGGGCGGCTAATGCCGAGCTTTCACTCAAGCGCTCCGCGCAATGGCGGAGTATCGCGGCGAGCTGCCTGCGCTCGCCGGCATCCATCCCGGCGAGCATCCGTTCCTCGATCCCGAGTACCGCCCGGTGGGCGTCCCGTAGCAGGACGCGGCCCACTCCGGTCAGGTGCGTTTCGATCACCCGTCCGTGCTCCGGGTGCGGGATCCGCTCAACCATCCCCGCCTGCTCCATACCCACTACGATCGCATTCATCGTCTGGGGGGTGACAAAGCTGCGCCGCGCCAACTCCGCCCCGGACAGTGGTTCGCCTGCTTCCAGCGCACTCAGTGCCGCGTACTGGGCCGTGGTGATGCCCCGCTCCCGGAGAGCCGAATCCATCGCCGAGCGAAACGCCTGCTGCGTGCGCTTGAGTTGATAACCCACGCGGTCCGCAACCCGATCTGTCATACCATGTACTCCCTTGCCGTGGTATCAGCATCCTGATATACTCTTCCAAGTATCAGCATCCTAACGAACCTACGCAACGGGAGGCTCCCATGGCAACCAGCCCGCACGAAGAAGAGACTGGAACCAACACGTCCCTGATCCAAGCCCGCACAAAGGTCCTCACGCTGATCAACGTCTTCGCTATCGCGCCCGAACGGCAGCAGGAACTGGTGGATGTGCTCGTGGAAGCGACCGAGCAGACGATGCGGCACCTTCCGGGGTTCGTCTCCGCCAACATCCACACTAGCCACGACGGCCAGCGCGTCGTCAACTACGCGCAGTGGCGGAGTCGGGAGGACTTCGAGGCCATGCTCCAGAGCTCGGAAGCACGACCGCACATGGCCAGGGCGGCGGAGTTGGCGGAGTTCGATCCGATCCTGTGCGAGGTTGCCTATGTCGACCATGCCTGAGCGACGAGAGGCGAGACGGTGCGGTATTGGATCAACACCGTCTCACGCGAGCACACGCTCGCGGGTGTGGAGGGGGGCTTCACACAGGCCGACCACAGACGTGCCATCACGCTCCGGAGGCTCGCAAGACGGACTGGATCGCCTTCTCGTCGCCGCGCACGCACTTTCGCGGAGGTGCGCCGCTGCAGCGCTTCACGGCCATCGGCCGCATTGCGGACGATGAACCATATCAGGTGGAGATGATGCCGAACTTTCAGACGTGGCGTAGGCGGGTGACCTTTCTTCGGAGCGAAGAGGGTTCGGTCCGCCCTCTCATCGGCGAACTCGGCTTCATTCGTGACAAGCCGCGTTGGGGGTTTTCCTTCCGGCGGGGGTTGTTCGAGGTACCGCAAGCCGATTTCGAGCAGATCGCCCACGCCATGCGCGCCAACGCGGAACGCATCCGCGCGAGTGGCACCGCCCAACCAGCGCTTGGCCGCCATCTCGAAGGCTGAGCGCCGCACGCGGTCGCGGCACGACGATGAGCATCGCGTAACGATGCTTGCTAGTGCCGGCAAGGCTATGGTGGCGACCGCTGCGCGGCCGCATCGTATGGACTGTCCGCCGTAGAAGCCAGCGTTAGCCAGCATCAGGAGCATTCATGCAGAAGGTTGATCTCAGGAGAGAACTGAAGCATCTCTACCAACCGTCCGCCAAGGACGTGGTACAGGTTGCTGTGCCAACCCTGCAGTTCCTCATGATTGACGGCGATGGCGATCCAAACAGGTCGCAAAAGTATGCCGAGGTAGTGGAGGCGCTGTTCTCCGTTTCGTACACGGCGAAGTTCATGGTGAAGAAGGGAGCGCAAGAGATTGACTACGCCGTCATGCCTCTCGAAGGGCTTTGGTGGTCAGACGACATGTCCGCCTTCATCACCAACGATAGGTCAAAGTGGCGATGGACGATGATGATTATGCAGCCCCATTTTACGGAGACCGCATTAATCGAGTCGGCTATTGCGGAAGTGAAGCGCAAGAAGGCACTATCTGCATTAGACGAACTCAGGCTGGAGAGCTTCACCGAAGGGTTATGTGCTCAGACACTCCATGGTTGGTCCCTTTACTGAAGAACGTCCAACCATTCAGCGAGTCCATGACTTCATCGGCCAGCGCTCTGCTCTTACCGGAAAGCATCACGAAGTGTACCTGAGTGATATACGTCGCGCAAATCCGGCCAAGTGGAAAACCATCATCCGACAACCCATGGAATGATGGCGAACAAATCGCCCAAGCCGACTCGCTCGTCGACTGCGTCGACGCCCCCCGAGTGCGACCGCGCGAGCCGCGCCGCATGGTCCGGGCGCCGACGCCGTGGTTGGGGCCGGCTCGCCGCCCCGGACTTCGGGACGGCGCGCCGCGACCTGCCGCGTGGTTCGAGCTGACTCATGCCGCCATCGGCGACGAGTTCCGCGCCGGCGAAGAACCGCGACTCGTCAGCGGCGAGGAACACGGCGGCGTGAGCGATCTCGTCGGCCTCCCCGAAGCGCCCCGACGGAATCTGCGCCTGAATGTCGGCGGCGAGCGCCTCGAGCGCCTCCGAGGGTAGTCCAAGGCGCGTGGCTCTCGGCTTCCGATCGGCGCGCCGATCGCGCGACGGACTGTTGTTCGTGAGGCGCATGGTGCATCACAGGCGATCTCCCGAGCTCGACTATCCGGCGGGTGGATCCTGAGGCATGGCGGCAGCCGTGGCAACTGCTGCGCCTGACGCCTGCAATCCTCGGTCCCCTGAATGCTTGCGCCAGATGTTTGGAAGGCTAACGCTCGCAAAGGTCTTCTGGAGCGCGCGACGTTGGCAGCACAGCGAATGGGAGAGCAAAAGCGGGCGGAAACCCGCCGGCGACTGACGCGGGCGGCCCAGCGGCTCTTCGCCGCGCCGAGTCGGTCCTCGGGGGTAGCACGCTCACCCAAGCGAGGGAGCACGAGAGGATGATTGCGCAGGAACTGCTGCGCCCGTTCGACCGGTGAACATCGGCGCGTTTTACGCGGCCGGTCGTGGGCGTGAGCCTCCGTCCCGATTCGATGGCCCTTGCCGTGCGCCTGTACGGCGTCCAGAGCTCTCGGGAAGCATCCAGTCGCTGCCGGCGACGGCGCGCGCGCCATCCTTCCGGAGTAGCGTCAGCTCTTGCGCATGCGCCCCCCGCGCCTGAGTTTGAGTCGTTAGGCCGCGCCGCAATCGTGCGACTCTACCGCAGAAGGAGCGCCAGCATCTGATCAATCCAGCCAATCGGCGCGTTGCCGTGATCACCGCGGTCGCCCTCTTCCTCGTCACGGGCGCGGTGAACCTTCAGGTTCCGCTCTACCCGGTCTACGCCGCCGCTGCTGGCTACGGGACCGGCCGGACCGCCGTTGTTTTCGCCGCGTACGTCGCCGGCCTTCTCCCCATGCTCATCCTCCTCGGCGGGCTCTCCGACCGGCTGGGACGGAGGCCGGTCATCCTCACCGGCCTCGGGTGCGCTGCAACAGCAACAGCGCTCGTGTGGGCGAGTCCGACCATGCAGTCGCTCACGATTGCTCGCCTCCTTCAGGGCATCGGAGTTGGCCTCAGCGTAGGGGCTGGAACCGCGTACCTTGCAGATCTACTTGGAGCCCCCCTTGGGCCGGCGCGGGCGGCGGTATATACGGCGGCCACGACGTCGCTCGGGTTCGGGAGCGGAGCGCTCCTGACCTCGGCCACTCTTCTTGCGGGCTCTTCTACAACGCCACCGAGCTACCCGGGGGTATTCGTTCTGCTCGTTGCGTGTGGACTCGGCCTCGCCCTCTCGCCGCGTACGAAGCCTCCGAGGGAGCGGACCGCTCCGGAGTCCGCCTCCCGGCCGTCACTGCTGCGGCTGCCCGCGTTCCCTAGGGGAAGCGTATTCGCCGGGCTCGCCGTTGCATTGGCGTGGACCGTGTCCGGCCTCGTTATCGCCGTCGTTCCGTCCCAGCTCCGCGCCTTTGGACTTGCAGCGTGGGCCGGTCCCGTCCTCTTTGCCGTCAATGGGACCGGCGTGCTCGCGCAGCCCCACGCCCAGCGGCTTTCGGCTCTTGGCGCGCTCCGTCTCGGGTTCGTTCTGCTTCCCGTCGGCTACGGACTCCTTGCCCTTGGAGCGTGGAAGGGGTGGCTCCCGCTCGTCCTCGTTGGGGCCGCCGTGGCGGGGGCAGCGAGCTACGGCTACACCTACCTCGGCGGATTGACAGAAGTATCGCGGCTCGGTGGGGCGAATCGCGCTCGCGCTGTGTCCGGGTACTTCCTCTGGGCATACATTGGGTTCAGCGTCCCGACGATTGCTGTTGGCTACCTCGGCGATGCGATCGGGATCGCGGCAGCATTGGGGGTGTTCGGCGCTGTGGTGGGCGTCCTGAGCGCAGGCTTCTATATGTGGTCCATGCAGCGGAACGATACGGTGTAGGTGTGAACAGCCGGGAGCATGGGTAACAAGTAGACTGGGAGCATTGGTAACACGCTCAGCCACAGGGGTAGCGACCGGGGAATGGAGGTGCCCGATGCCCTGGAGTGTCAACTCGCCTATGACCCGGCCACTGGAGTTCGCGGAGGACCGAGCGCGGCCTCATTGCCGTACGCCGACAATCTGCTCTCGGTGAAGCGGGTCTTCTTCATGGGACCCCCTCTGCCCTCAGGCGGCGCTGATCCCCGACCTCCCATCTGGCCCCGACTCCGGGGAGCATTTCGCACCCGCTGCTGCAGTGAGGCGTGCTGGCCGCCTCACTGCGCGTGTACCACGGCGAAGGCATAGATCTCGATCACCCCAATCGCAGGAGAAGCTTCTTTCAATCGCTGGGAAAGTTGAGGGACCTCCTGCACTTCAGCCCGCTCGGGCGCACTGTCAGGCGACGTGAGGGCCGAACAGTCTCGTCGTCTCGTCTCGATGCACACCGTGGAGCGCTCGTCGGGTCAACGTCTCTCGCAAGCTGGCCGCAAGCGTCGGGCACGCGGCGAGCGCCAGCGTGATCTCCCGGTTCTCCGGGGTGTCGGCTTTTCGCTCGTAGCGCACCTCGTTCGCGCGCGCGATGCTCCACGCTGGATGCGGCCGCTCGACGAGCACGAGCGCTTGCCCTGCCTCCGCGTGTCCCTCTCGCAGCACGCGGTAGTACCACCCCGTGCGGCCAGTGCGCTGGACACGCATGGGCAGGTCTCTGACTCGCCACCGGCGGGCGATCTTCCAGCACGGCCCGCGCGGCTGCGTGACCTGTAGCAGCGCCTCACCGAGCACATGCGCGTCGCCGATACATACGTCGGCTTCGGTCCAACCCTCGACGGTGAGGTTCTCACCGAAGCCACCGAAGGGGAGGTTCGCGACGCCGAGCTCTGCGCGCCAGGCCAGGTAGTGCGACGCCCCATAGGCGAGGACAGCCTTGTCGGGACCGCCGTGGTGCACGAGGTCCGCCTGCCCGTCACCGGCGAGGTTGGTCCGACCGACCCAGACCGGGCCAGTGACCGGCTGTTTGAAGTAGCCAGTGGTCCAGATGCGGTCCATTGGGTCCGCAGCATTTCCATAGCCGTGCGTACGCGGGAGCCCGACCTGGAGCGAGAGCACGCGCGCGGCCGAGATGGCCGTAGGACTGTGCGTCACGCCACCTCCTCCATCTCCACGCCGACGGAAGTCGTCGGGGGTACCGTTCGCTCCGCGAAGCGGTCGACGGCGGCGAACACGACGTCGAGCGTCGCGGGCGTCGTCGCCGGGTTGAGGAGCACCGTTCGGAGCCAACATGCGCCGCGGTGGCTCGGCAACGAGAGAAACTCGACCCCTTGCTCAATGAGTGCCGTCTGCAGCGCCGCGTTCCACGCGTCGCGGTCCGCCGGTGCGATCCAATCTGGGGCTCCCCGAAAGCAGACAATGTTGAGCTCTGGATTCGGCGCGCACTCGGGTGCGAGCTCCAGGTACGGCCGGGCGCGGATCCGCGCGACGAACGCCTGCGTCAATGCGTACCCGTAATCCACCAGTGCCGCGACTCCGTCGGTGCCGAGGTGCCGCAGCGTCAACCAGAGCTTGAGCACGTCGGCGTGCCGCGTACCCTGCACACCGAGCTCCCCCAGTTTCGTGAGCGCATCGGGGTCGTCGGCCGTGTCACGCATGTCGGGCGCCGCGACGCGGAAGTGGTCTTCAAGTACGCGCGGATCGCGGAAGAGGGCCACCGCGCACGTCTTGGCTACGTAGAGCCAGTTTTGTGGGTTGAAGGTGATCGAGTCCGCACGCTCGATCCCAGCCAGGCGATGCCGCTCGCCCGGCGCGAAGACGAGCGCGCCGCCGTACGCGGCATCCACATGCAGCCAGAGCGCGTTTCGCTCGGCGACCGCCGCTACGGCCGCGAGCGGGTCGACACTCCCGGTAACCGTCGTTCCGGCGGTAGCCACCACGGCAAACGGCGCCTCGCCGTGCCGCTCGGCTCCGGCGACGGCCCGCTCCAGAGTGTCCGGATCCATTCGCCCGCGCGCGTCGACGCCGATGCGAACTACGGCATCCGTCCCGAGGCCAAGAAGCATGGCTGCCTTCTGAACCGAGGTGTGGGCGAACTCGGACGCAAAGAGGACCGGCCGGCGCGCAAGCCCTGCCAGACCTTCGGCGTGGACTTCGTCTCCCGCAAAGGCGCGGTTCCGCGCAGCGGCGAGTGCTAGGAGCGTCGCGAGCGAGCCGCCGGCCGTCATGACGCCCCCGGCGGAGGCTCCGAGTCCGAAGCGCGCACCAAGCTCGCGCGCGAGACGCCACTCGAGGCGCGGGAACGCAGGTGACATCTCCACGCTTAGTCGGTTGTTGTTCACGGTCGCGGCCGCTAGTTCGCCAACAATCGCCATGAGGGTGGGCACCGAGTCCATGTGCCCGACGTACCCCGGGTGCGCGGCGTTCATCGTCCCGTCGAGCACCGCGCGCAAATCGTCGAGTGCCGCCGCGCTGAGAGCGGGGGACGCTGGGAATACGGCGTCGGGCGCGGAGAATCCAACTGGCAGCGTCGCAGCCATGGGCATCGGCTGGCGCTTGGACTCCCCGGCCAGATACGCGACTACAATGTCCACAGCGTCATGAAGCAACCGCGCGATCGCGTTGCGATTCGCGCCGTACGGGTCGGCAAATGCATCCGGCGGGATGCCGGACGGTAAGGCAGGTATGGACGAGGGGGTCATGCGAGTCAGGGCTCCGCGTGTCCGAGATCAGATGGGGTGAGAACGCGGTGTGCTGGCGATGGGGTGGCTAGCGACGAGGCCCGCCCAACCGCCGAACACCTGGTGCGCGACGCGCGCGAGCGCCTCGTCGTGCTGCTGCGCGGCCGTGATCAGCTGCTCGCCGTCGAGACCCTCCGCGTCCAGCTCCGCCCGGAATGTGCGCGTCATGCCGGCCACCAGTACTGGCGTGACCTCCAGGTGGAAGAGGAGCCCGTATGCGGCCCTACCGTAGCGGAACGCCTGGTGAGGTGAAAGCGCGGAGCGCGCGAGGTGCTCGGCCCCCGAAGGGAGATCGAACGCGTCTCCGTGCCAGTGGAACGCGGTGAGTGGAGCCGCAGCACACGAACTCACCAAGGGGTCGTCGAGCGCGGCGGCCATCCACTCGATGTGGAACCATCCGATTTCCTTCCGTAGGCCGGGGCGTACGGCGGCGCCGAGAGCGTGCGCGAGGAGCTGGCTTCCGAGGCAGATGCCTAGCACCGGGACTCCTGCGGTGAGCCCCGCCTCGATGAGCCGGAGCTCGGCCCGAAGATGCGCGTACCAGTTGCGCTCGTACACGCTCATGGGGCCCCCCAGCACGACCAGCCCCGCAGCGCCTCCGGCTCCTGCGTCGTCGAGGGTGCGCGGCACCGGCTCGCCCTCAACTGCGTGCACAATCCGAAGGCGGAATCCCGCTGCTAGGAGCGCCTCGCCGACCCGCCCGGGTCCCTCGCATCGCGCGTGCTGCAGGATGAGCACCAATGGTACGCCTTCGTCGCCGTGCACCACCGACGCGGCCGTGTCAGGGGCGCCGATCCGGTCCGTCCGATCGATCTGGTCAGGCACGTGAGGCTCCAGACGTGGCGCCGGTGGGGGCTCTCGAGAGCGGGCCGTGCTGCTCCCACGCATGGTCGAGAGCAAGGGCGCCAGCGCCGCGGCATGACGCGGCGAGGAGCGCGCCGGAGACGTAGCGCTTGGCGTGCACGACGGCGTCGCCGATACTCATACCCCGGGCGAGTGAGGCCGCGAGTGCGGCGGACAGCGTGCACCCAGCGCCGTAGAGTGCTTGACCACGCCGACGGGGCGCCTCAAGCCACTCGACGCTCCGACCGTCGAAAAAGCAGTCACGCGCGAGGCCGTCCTCCTCAAGGTGACCGCCCTTGGCGAGCACGTGTGGAACGCCGAGGGCGTGGATGGCGCGTGCGGCCTCGGCGAGGTCCGCGCTCGTGTGCACTGGCCGGCCGGCGAGTCGTGCCGCCTCTGGCGCGTTTGGAGTGACGACGAGCGCGAGCGGCAGGAGTTCGCGCGCGAGCGCCGCCTCCGCGTCTGGGGCGATGAGCACGTCACCCAGGCGCGTGCACATAACGGGATCTACCACAACGGGTGCCCCACCCAGTCCGCCTGCACCCACCCCGCGGAGCGCGGCGCTAACGTGTTCGATGATGGCGGCCGTCGCGAGCATCCCTGTCTTGATCGCCGCGAGCGGCACGTCGGCGCCCGCCGTCCGCACCTGCCGCGCGACGAACCCCGGATCGAGGAGCACGACCTCCTGCACGCCCCCCGTGTCGCCTACGGTCGCCAGCGTCAGCGCGGCCATGCCGTAGACGCCGAAGGCGGCGAACGTCTTCAAGTCGGCCTGCATTCCTGCCCCGCCGCTCGGGTCGCTGCCGGCAATGGTGAGCACTGCCGGCGCCAGTGCGGTCGGCAATAGTGTCGGCGCGTACAGCAGATCGCCGGTAGTAGGCACTGAACTACTCATTCCGCACTCTCCAGCCAGGCGACGGTGAACACGCCGGCAGCCGACACGGGCACGCCGACGAGGAGCCACCCCTCGCGGGCGATCCGAACGTGCAACCAACGGCGCGATCGGTGGACCTGAGCGCCAGACGGTGGGCGGAAGGACATATCTTCAGGATACGCTCTGCTGGTCTACTGTAAAGCGCCATATTCGCCAAGTTGTGCAGTCCACTTCGGATGCATGCTTCTGCGCGATCACATCGTCGGAGGATTGAGGATGACCAAGCGTACCTCCGTTCTCGATCTCGCCCTGCCGCCGTTAGACTCGACGTCCACAGTCCCGGAGTACGTTCAGCTCACCGAGGGTCTTCGTACCGCTATGCTCGGCCGCCGGCTCGCGCCGGGCGCCCGGCTCCCCTCCTCTCGCGCGCTCGCCACATCACTTGGCGTCTCGCGGACCACCGTCGTCCGCGCGTTCGAGCAGCTCCGTGCGGAGGGCTACATCGCCGGCCGCATCGGCTCAGGCACCCGCGTCGTCGCCTCCCTGCCGGACTTCCTGCTGCATGCCGACCCGGCCGCCGTCGGTGCGAGGGTCCGGGCACGCAGCGCCGACACCGCCGCGCGCGCCGCAGCCACGCGCTCGACGCAGGATGCTCGTTTGTCGGCGCGGGGCCGCCGCCTGAGTGCAGCGAACCCGCGCGCGGTCGGTTCCGGTCCCCTCAATGCACCGGCCCCTCATGTGAGCGGGATCAGCGACCCCGTTCCCGCCTTCCGCCCCGACACGCCGGCACTCGACGACTTTCCAGTGGCGCTTTGGGCCCGCGTCGCAGGACGGCGTCTGCGACGGCTCACGGGCACTATGCTCGCTCCCGGCGACCCGCGCGGCTACGCGCCACTTCGGGCGGAAATCGCGGCCTACCTAGGACCCGCCCGTGGAGTACGCTGCACTGCGGACCAGGTGATCGTCGTCGCCGGGTCGCAGCAGGGACTCGACATCGTGGCGCGCTGCTGCCTCGATCCGGGCGACCAGGTTTGGCTGGAAGACCCATGCTATCCGGGTGCGCGCGACGCGTTCATCGCCGCAGGCGCGGAACTCGTCCCCGTGCCGGTGGACCACGAGGGGATGGATGTCGCCGCCGGGGTGCGACTTGCGCCCGAAGGCCGGCTCGCGTTCGTGACGCCAGCGCACCAAGCACCGTTAGGCGTCCCGTTGGGCGTGGCACGCCGCCTCGCTCTGCTCGAGTGGGCCCGGCGCGCGAACGCATGGGTGCTCGAGGATGACTACGACTCGGAGTACCGTTATGCGGGCCGTCCGCTGCCGGCGCTCCAGGCGATCGACCCCGACGGGCGTGTGCTCTACCTCGGCACGTTCAGCAAGACGCTCTTCCCGGCGCTGCGGCTTGGCTACCTCGTCGTCCCGGACGCGCTCGTGGATGCGTTCGCCGCCACTCGGCGCGCCATCGACCGGCACCCGCCGGTACTGGAGCAGGCCATCGTCGCCGACTTCATCGCCGCCGGGCACTTTGCGCGACACGTGCGCCGCATGCGTGCGCTCTACGCCGACCGGCAGGCCGCGTTGATCGACGCAGCGCAGGCGGAGCTCGCCGGCCTGCTCGTTGTCGAGCCGCAGGATGCGGGCCTGCAACTCATCGGATGGCTCCCCGACGGGACTGACGATTACACCGCCTGGAGCGCCGCGGGCGCCGCAGGCGTCGAGTCGATGCCACTCTCACCGTACCGCCTGCTCGCGCCACAGCGGCCGGGGCTCCTCCTCGGGTACGCCGGCATCCCAACCGCCCGGATCCCGCACGGGGTTCGGGCGCTCGGCCGGGCACTCCGTGGCATGCGGGAGCACGGAGCTGCATGATTTGCGCGATCCGGTAGGCGCGGCACGATTGGCCAGTCCGCGCGGGCATCGGCGCGAAACTTCTCGACGGGAGGCTCTACGGTCGTCAGCCTCGATAGTCCTCATCGCCTTACAAGATCGGCGTTACGTCTGACTCCCCAATGCCACCCAATGCCACCTAAAGCCACCTAAAGCCGCCACGAACTCCGCCCAGTGCCGCGCCGTAACCTCGGCGCCAGCTGAGGCGTGCGCCGGACACTCAACCCGGAGCGCGCGGTCGCCGAACGGTGCGTTGCCGAACGCGCAATAGTACGGGGCGCTCGGCGTCGTCGGGATGCACGTTGGGCCGGAAGAACCGGCGTAAGACGCGCATGCGAGCCGGGGCAATTTCACCGCGCTCTTGAAGCGCGCGGATCACCTTGACGAGCACGCGCACAAAAAAAGGTTCTTCAGGGAAAATCGTGGAATTAGGGTGACATCGCCGCTATTCGAGCGCATGCTATCGGCATCGGAGGTGCCAGATGGCATTCGAGGAGATCACGACGCTGTTGGGTGGGTGGGAGGGGTTTGAGTTGGTGGGCATGACGCGGGAAGCTGGCCCGCAGATCGTCCTGCGGTTGCAGCCCGTGGCGTCCGTCGCGAAGCGCTGCAGCGGGTGCGGCGAGGTCGTGGCGGCCATGCATGAGACGACCGAGCGGCGGGTGCGCGATCAGCCCATTTTGGATGCGACGACGTATCTGATCGTGCCGCGTGCGCGTCTGCCCGCGCACTTCGGGCGCGCCGTGCTGCGGGTGAGGGCCGGTGCGAGAACGCGAGATGATGCCGGGGGCCCCGCCTTCATCGGGTCCTCACAGGGTCGGGGTCGCGTCTGATTCGCCGATGCCGCCGGGGACGGCGACGAACTGCTCCCAGCGCCGCGCCGCCTCGTCGGGCGGCCCGGACTCGTGCTCGGGGCACTCCACGCGCAGCGCGCGGTCGCCGAACGGTGCGTCAACGAAGCCGCAGTGGTGCGGGCGCTCCGCGTCCTCCGGGTGCGCGTAAGGCCAGAAGAACCGGCACGAGACGCACATCCGGGCCGGCGCAATCTCACCGCGCTCCTGGAGCGTGCGGACCATCTTCACGAGCACGCGCACGAGCGCGGCCTGCTCACCCAACGTGAGCGCGTCGACCGCCGCGAGGACGAAGTCGGGCCACGCGCTCGCCGACCCGGCCGCCTGGCGCCCCGCGTGGCGCCGCCCCGCGCCCCTTAGCGCCCTCCTCGCCATGATCGCGTGCAGCGCGGGTGCGGCCGTTCTCGCCCCCGGCGTGCGGGACGACGTCATCACCTCCGCCCGTGGTGACGCCAAGACCACGCTTCCCACGAGGCCCAACATCGCCCCGTTCGATCTCGTCCGCACCACTGTGCGACGCGAGGGTACCAAACTCGTCTTCGTCCAGCAGGTTTCGGGCAGGGCGGGGGCGACCGTGCCCACGGCGATCGGTAAGCTCGCCGGCAGCGAAGTGTTCAGCTACGTGTGGCCGACGACGCTGGACCCGGCGGTGGTGGGCTTCGAGGGCAAGACCGGTACGCTCGCTCTCGCCGCCACCTCGCACCCCGACTTCGACGACACGCCGCTGTACGACGAGAACGGCGACGGCGACCCGAAGAACGACGGCGACCTGTGGCACGCACACTGGGTCGTGTTGACGCCTGACGCGGCGTGCGGGCCCAGCGCGCTCAAGGTCCGTGACATCCCCGCCGGGACGAAGCCCAAGATGCCCGCCACCTGGCCGGAGCTCCCGATCTTTATTGACAGCCCCGGCTACGAGCCGGAAATCGCCGGCAACGAGATCCGGGTTGCGCTGCCGCTTAAGGAGGTCGGTTTCCCGGACACTTTCCGCTTCGACGGCGTCACCGCGGCGCTCCGGGTGAACGCGAGCGTGCACAGCCCGCTTCTCTGCGTCGTAGATGTGTTCGACGTCGCTTCGGGCAAGCTCACGCTCCCCGGCACGGTGACGACCGGCGCCCCGTCGCCCCGCAACTCACCCCAAGGAGACTCTCATTGAGGTGCACATCGCGCTGATCGACTCCGCGACCGCGGCCAGCGAGCGCCGGGCCAGGATTATCGCCTTGACGAATCCCCGGTTTGTAACGTTGCGACTCAACCTGCGTTGACAGCAGGCATAGGCTCCATTGGTAAGTGAGTCATCCCTCACTTAGGGAAACTCTGCACAAGCGTCGTGTAGCAGGCTAGATTTCCGGGACACGGTACGGACGAGCATCAGCCTCAGCGTGGGGACGCAGCCGATGAGCGAGCAGCGGACGTTGGCGAGCGTGGCGTACGAGACGAAGGGCAAGGTGACGCGCCGCGAGCGCTTCCTCGCCGAGATGGACGCCGTCG
>PPFU01000466.1_pt1 | contig 15598 bp, 13 predicted proteins | sample 1535991 | NCBI WGS metagenome assembly PPFU01 (sample SAMN04901290, study PRJNA319586) | Hypolithon metagenome, whole genome shotgun sequencing project. | isolation source: Antarctic Hypolithon | place: Antarctica: Miers Valley | collected 2014
TTTCCCAGCTTGGCGTCCAGCGTCCAGTTGCCCAGCTTCAGCACCGTCGCCTCATTGCCCTGGTCGAGCGTTCGCGTGACGTCGCCCTGCTTGATGTCCTCGGTCTTGTTACCGTCCTTCACCGTCTCTGCGACGTCGCCGGTGGTGGTGTTGGTGCTGTCGCCGCCGATCGTCTCGGTCTTGTGGCTGGCGATGTGGATGCGCTGCGTGCCCCGCGCCACGGTGAACTTGTGGTGGCCGGTCTTCACCGCTTCGGTCAGGTCGTTGTGCACGGTCAGCGACATGTCGCCCTTCGACTTGTCCTCCAGCCCGACGGTGATCGTGGCGTCGTTCTGGACCACCTGCTCGTAGTCGTGCTCCGCGTGCATGCGGATCAGCTCGCTCCCCTTCTTGTCCTCGAACATCAGTTCGTTGTAGCCGCCGCCGCCCTTGGTGCTGTTGGTCTTCACACCCGACTGCGTCTTGTTGGCGTCGAGGGCCCAGGGCGGCATCGTGTCGGCATTGTAGAGCATGCCGACGACCAGTGGGCGGTCCGGATCGCCGTCCTCGAACTGGACGACGACCTCCTGCCCGATGCGCGGCACGGCCATCATGCCCCAGCCCTTGCCGGTCCAGGGCTGCATCGCGCGCACCCAGCAGGTTGCCGTGTCATCGCCCCTGCCCAGACGGTCCCAGTGGAACTGGATGCGGATGCGGCCGAACCTGTCGGTGTGGATCTCCTCGCCCGCGGGGCCGGTCACGACGGCGGTCTGGACGCCGGCGATGGCGGGCCAGGGCGTTTCCTGCGGCGCGCGGAACTGGTCTTTCGCCAGCACAGAGTAGAAGGTCACGTCGTAGTGCGAGTCTTGTCCGCCGAAATCCAGCGCCGGCCGACTGGCGCGCGTCGGCGACAGACCCGGCACATCGCCGTCCAGCAGTTGAAGGCGGTGCGCGGCGCGGATGATCATCTTCGCATCGGTCGCGATGGTGCGGGGGTGGCGCGTCAGCTCGAAGGTCCGCCCGACGGCCAGGCGGGGAATGTTCGACGTCGCCGCCCAGCCGCGATGGCGCATCGCCTCCGCCTCCATCCGGATCTTGGCGTAGCGCTTGCCATCGTCGTTGGCGCGGAAATGCCCGGGGTGCAGATAGGCCTCGACGTCCTTCCGGTCATGCCGGCCCATCGGGATGGCGGACATCTCGGCCTTTGCGGCGCGGGGGCGTTCGAAGTCGTAATCGGCCAGCGTCACCTTGCCGGTGGTCGGTCGCATCGATTCCGTCCACATCGAGACGTATTCGGCCGGCGCGCGGGTGGTGGAGGACTGGTCGTGGAACTCCAGCGCCGCCGTATCGGCGATGGGGGCATGGGCGCCAGGATCGTCGGCCATGATCATCTGCTCGACCTCGCGGTCATGGTCGAACCAGTAATAGATGCCCTCCTCCTCCATCAGCCGGTCGATGAAGGCGAGGTCGGTCTCGCGGTACTGCACGCAGATCGTGCGGGTGGGATAGGTATCCTTCAGGCTCTGCGTGACCCGCCCGGCATAGCCGTAATCGCCCAGCACCTGCATGACGATCTCGGGCGCCGTCAGGTTCTGGAAGACGCGGCAGTCGCGGGACTGGGTGAGAAACCAAAGCCAGGGCTGCAATTCCAGCCCGTAGGACGCGTGCCCCGCGGCGGCACCGAGGAAATATGCCTTCGTGCAGGTGCCGGCGAAGCGCCGCAGCCCCTGCGGCGTGGTGATCGCCACAGCCATCTGCGTGCCGATCAACATGCCCAGGTCGAGCGAGCGGTCCGTCGCCACCGCGTCGAGCTGGATCAGTGACAGCGTGTTCATGCCCTCCTCGACCAGCGCCCGGATCAGCACCAGGTCCGCCCCCCCGAACTTGCCCTGCAAATGGATCGGGTGCCGGGTGGAATCGGTTTTCAGGGCCATGGTGCCCTCCTTTCAAACGGGCCGGCCCGCGATCGGAATAGATCGGGAACGGTTGCGATACCTTCAATCGAAGGCATAGCTGAACTGTCCGTCGGCGGCGTCGATCGCGACGCCCGTGACCGGTCGGCCCTCCATCATCCGGGTCAGGAACTCGGCCGAGATGTCGGGCAGCATCGTGTTCGTCACAATGGCGTCGATCATCCGGCCGCCCGATTCCAGCTCCTGGCAGCGGTCGACGATGGTCTGCACCACCGCGTCGGAATAGCTGAGCGGCACGTCATGCGTCCCCTCCACCCGCCTCTTGATGCGGTCGAGCTGCAGCCGCGTGATCTTGCCGATCATGTCGTGGCTGAGCGGATAGTAGGGGATCGTCACGAGCCGTCCCAGCAACGCGGGCGGGAAGATCTTCAGCAGCGGCTCGCGCAGCGCCTTCGCCATGCCCTCGGGGTCGGGCATCAGGTCGGGATCGGCGCACATGTCCATGATCATGTCGCTGCCGGCGTTCGACGTCAGCAGGATCAGCGTGTTCTTGAAGTCGATGACACGCCCCTCGCCGTCCTCCATCACGCCCTTGTCGAACACCTGAAAGAAGACCTCGTGCACGTCGGGATGCGCCTTCTCGACCTCGTCCAGCAGCACGACGCTGTAGGGCTTGCGTCGCACCGCCTCGGTCAGCACGCCGCCCTCGCCGTAGCCGACATAGCCCGGCGGCGCGCCCTTGAGGCTGCTGACGGTATGCGCCTCCTGATACTCGCTCATGTTGATGGTGATGACGTTCTGTTCGCCGCCATACATGACTTCGGCCAGCGCCAGCGCCGTCTCGGTCTTGCCGACGCCCGAGGTGCCCGCCAGCATGAACACGCCGATCGGCTTGCTGGGATTGTCGAGCCCGGCCCGGCTGGTCTGGATGCGCTTGGCGATCATCTTCATCGCGTGGTCCTGGCCGATCACGCGCTTCGCGAGGTGGTCCTCGAGATGGAGGATCGTCTCGATCTCGTCGCGGACCATCCGGCCCACGGGGATGCCGGTCCAGTCGCCGATTACGCTCGCCACCGCCTGCGCGTCGACGATGGGCAGGATCAGCGGACGGTCGCCCTGTTGGTCGGCCAGCCGCGCGTTGGCGTCGCGCAGTTTCGCCATCAGCGCCGCACGGTCGCCGGCGGGCACGGCGGGACCACCCGACGCACCGGCCACGGCCGCGGCGTCCGGCGCCGCGCCGTCGCCATGCTGCGCCGGCGCGGTGGCGTCGCCGTGTTGGGCCGGGGCCGTGCCGTCGCCGCTCTGCGGCGCGGTGGCGTGGGGCAGACCGCCATCGCCGCCGGGCGCTACGGCGGCCTTGTCGTGCGCCGCTGCCGGGTCGCCGGCCATCTGCGCGGGGCTGTCCGCCGTGGGGGCGTGATCGCCGTCGTCCGGCGCGCCCGCCGGGTCGGCGTCGATGGGGTGTCCGGCCTCGCGTAGCTGGCGGCGCAAGTCGAGGATATCGGCCACGATCCCCTTCTCCGCTTCCCAGCGCGTATCGAGTTCCGCCAGCCGCCGCGCCTCGGCGTCCTTCAGCAACCCTACCTTCGCCCGGCGCTCGTCCACGTCGTAGCCCGCGGTCTCGTCGCGGCCGATGATTTCCAGTTCGGTCGTCAGCGCCTCGATGCGCTTGCGGGCGTCGTCCACCTCGGCCGGAACGGCGTGCTGGCTGACGGCGACGCGGGCGCAGGCGGTGTCGAGGACGCTGACCGACTTGTCGGGCAACTGGCGCGCGGGAATGTAGCGGGCGCTCAGCTCCACCGCCGCCTCGATCCCCTCGTCCAGCACCTGCACCTTGTGATGCGCTTCCAGCATCGACGCGATGCCGCGCATCATCATCACCGCCTTGTCGATCGACGGCTCCTCCACCGCCACCACCTGAAAGCGGCGGGTCAGTGCCGGATCCTTCTCGATATGCTTCTTGTACTCGGCCCATGTCGTGGCGCCGATGGTGCGCAGGGTGCCGCGCGCCAGCGCCGGCTTCAGCAAGTTCGCCGCATCGCCGGTGCCCGCCGCACCGCCGGCGCCGACCAGCGTGTGCGTCTCGTCGATGAACATGACGATCGGCGTGGTGCTGGCCTTCACCTCGTCGATGACGGCGCGCAGGCGATTCTCGAACTCGCCCTTCATGCTGGCGCCGGCCTGCAGCAGCCCCACGTCCAGCGCCAGCAGCCGCGCGCCCTGCAGCGCCGGCGGCACGTCGCCACGCGCAATGCGCAGCGCGAACCCCTCGACCACCGCGGTCTTGCCCACGCCCGCCTCGCCGGTCAGGATCGGATTGTTCTGCCGCCGCCGCATCAGCACGTCGACGATCTGGCGGATCTCCTCGTCGCGCCCGACGATCGGGTCGATCTTGCCGTCCCGCGCCTGCTGCGTCAGGTCGGTGCAGTATTTCTTCAGCGCCTCGTCCTTGCCCATCGGACCCGGCATCGCGCCCGAGGCCTCGCCCGGCACCGCGCCGCCGCCGGTCGTGCTGCCGTCCTGCGGCGCCAACCTCTCTTCCGCGCTGCCGTCGGTCACGCGGTCGAAATGGTCCGACAGGTCGTCCGGCCCGATCTTGGCGAACTCCTTCGATATGCCCAGCAGGATGTTGCGCAGCGCCGGCGTCTTCATCATCCCGAGGATCAGATGCCCGGTGCGCACCTGGTTCGACGAATAGAGCAGCGAGCCGTAGACCCATGCCCGCTCCATCGCGTCCTCGATATGGGCCGACAGGTCGCTGATGCTGGTCGCGCCGCGCGGCAACCGGTCCAGCGCCGCCGTCATGTCGGCCGACAGGCGCGCGGGGTCGAGGTTGTAGTGCCGGACGATCGCGGCGACGTCGTTGTCCTGAGATTGCAGCAGTTGCGCCAGCCAATGGACGATCTCGACATAGGGGTTGCCGCGCATCTTGCAGAACACCGTCGCCCCCTCCACGGCCCGGTAGCCCACTGCGTTGAGCTTGCCGAAAAGGGCGGCGCGGCTGATCTCGGTCATGATGGCTCCAATGTTCCGGCGGGCGCGGCGCGCGGCAGGGTCAGGGGGGATAGGTAAAGGTCGGACGCATCGCCGCCGCCGCGCCGCGTACCGATCCACGCGGTCTGGCCCAGCCGCAGGTCGGCCCCGAGGACGGCGGCGGGCACCTCGTCGCCGCGCAGGATCAGGTTCACGTCCCAGTCCAGCGCGTCGCCGACATAACCGCGCACGATGGCAACCAGCCTGTCGAGCGAGGGCGCGCCGGGCAGCAGCCGGCGATACTCGTCCAGCGACACGGGTCCGATGGCGATGCGGAACTTTGCTGCGCGCGACCTGACCCGCGACCCGATGCCGGTGCCGTGGCCCAGCGGGGTCGCGGCGCCGAGGCGCCAGCGATCCGTCGGCTCCAGCTCCAGCCAGGAGCCGACGAACTGGATTACCTTCACCGGCGCGGCGAAGAACGCCGAGACCATCGCCGCCAGCCCGTCCGCGTTGCGCGGGCCGCGCGCCAGGTGGCCGGTGAAATGGCGCTTGGCGAGGTCGGGCATCGCATCGCGGTCGCGCAGGGCGCGGCCCTTCAGCCCGGCGAGCGCCGCCACCTGCTCATCCAGCGATCCGCCGCGGCCGCGGTCGTAGTCGGCTGCGGGCTGCCCGGTGGTCCAGGCCCGGTAGAGCAGACTCATCATCCGGTGCGTCAGCATGTCGGCGAAGGCGACCAGCGTCGGGTCGCGGGCGATCCGGGCCCGCTCGCGCGCATATTCGGTCAGGTGCGTGGGCAGCGGCCCGTTCGGCCCGAAGAACCCGAAGAAGCGGTTGATCAGCCGCGCCGGCCCCCCGGCGCCGCCCGGCACATAGTCGTGGATCGTCGCGGACGGGAACCCCATCTCGGCCACCTGGCCCAGTCGCACCGCATCCTCGCGAGGGCGGCGCGACCGTCCCAGCCGGGGCCGGTCGGGATGCCGCGCCTCGATCAGGCGCAGGGCGAGGAAGATGTGGTAGGAAGCCGGCGCACTCTCCAGACGTTGCAACGTCAGATGATGCGCCCCAGCCCCGTCCTCGGTGGCCATCTGGCGATTTCTCCGCGCTGGTGGGTGGTCAGAACCGTTTCGGTGAACGAGTTGATCGCGACGTGCCTGCACAAGAAGCGTTCCAGCACCGACCCCAGCACGTAGGGGCTGGTGCCCTCGAACAGCGACTCGTCGAACGTCAGGGTGATCTCGAGACCGCGCACGGCGGTCGACAGCATCTTGTCGGCCATGCGCCGTACGATGGGGCGGCTGGCAACGCCGACGATCCCGTCGACCTGGTTCGCGACGGCGCGGTCGCCCGGCGGCGCGTAAAGCCCGACCATCTCGCGCAGCGCCGCCCCGCCCCCGCCGCCACCCCCGCCTTCATCGCCGCCCGCGGTATCCGCGATCGACAGGTAGTTCAGGCTGAGATGGCCGATCAGCCGCCACGCCGCGTCGCCTTGCGCCATCGTCGGGCGCGGCCGCGAGGGCGGCACCGGCGTGCGTATCTGCGCCACCGGCCCGCCGTCGGGCAGATGGAAGACGTCGGGTGCCCCGGTGGGCAGCATCATCGGCAAGTCGCGGTTCGTCACCATGGCGCGCACGGAAAGCTGCGATAGCCCGTCGGCATAGGGCGCATGGGCTGGATCGACTAGCGACACGTAGGTTTCGGCCCCGAGATAGCTTGTGCGCGCGCCCTTCAGCCGTTCGCGCTCGGTCCGCTGCCGCATCCGCCGGGCGACCGTGTAATAGGCCGGGGCCGCGCCGGAGGTGCCGGAGGCGGGCGTGAAATCGTCGGCGGAGTAGAACGGGGCGAAGGGCACGTCGTCGTCGCCCTCGCCGCTGATCCCGGTGAGGTGGGTGATGGCGTGAATCTCGTAGTCCATCGGCGCGGTGCGGTCGGCCACGACCTGATGCTCGGTCGCGGCGGGCGAGATCTGGACCCGGTCGCAGCGCTTCGGGAACAGGTTCACCGCCGGCACGCAATGCAGCGCGAAGGCGTCGGTCGTAATGGCCGACGCGAGGTCCGGCGCCCCGTCGCGCAGCAGGATGTAGATGTCGACCTCGGCACCGGCGCTGCGCGACAAGGCCGGCCCAAGGCCGAGGAGGTCGACGAAGTGAAACCGCTCGGGCAGGGCAAAATACTCCTGCAGCAGCCGGTGGCCGTCGAAGGACGCGGGCGGTAACGGCAGCAGCGCCTCGTCGGGGTCCTGCCCGCGCGGAACCACGCCGCCACGAAGCGACATCACCCAGTCGGCGCGCCGGTCGGTCGACCGGGCGACGGTGCCCGTCACCTGCGTCGCCAGCGCCTCGTGCAGGGCCCAGCTCGTGGCCCCACGGCCGCCGAGGAACAACGTCATCCGGTCCAGCGCCAGTTCCGAGAGGTCCGCGCCGCCCGACCGGCGCAGGCGCAGGCGGATCCCGCCTCGCGCCGGCGTGTCGCCGGCGACGCCGGCCGCCACGAGCGCCCCGCGCCCGTCGATATATTCCGCGTCGGCAATCTCGACCGGCCACAGCGTCATGTCGCAGGCGGTGCGGAACAGGCAGGGCGACTGCGCGCCCTCGACGATGGTCGACCGCAGATGCGTGTGCCGCGCGATGACGTGGCCTCCGGCCAGCGCCGCATTCGCGGTATCGGGCATCAGTTGCGCCACCATCATCGACGGCGTGCAGGACAGATAGTGCGGATAGACGATCTCCAGCAGATGCGCGGTGAAGGCCGGCTGCTGCAACTCCAGCTCCAGCTGGACGCGGGCGGCGAGGAAGGCCGACCCCTCGAGCAGCCGTTCGACGTAGGGGTCGAGCACCTCGATCCCGTCCATGCCCAGCCGCGCGGCTATCTTTGGATAGGCGGCGGCAAACTCGGCACCCATCTCGCGCAGGAAACCGAGCTCGGATTCGTAATGGCGCAGCAGTCGCGTATCCATGGCGGCCTAGCCCCGCTCTTCCACGCTGAGTTGCCCGCTCGTCACGTCGACCTGCGTGCGCAGGTACAGGTCCATCGGCAGCGGCTGGGCCCACATCTCGGCGTGGATGTCGAAGGTGATGACGGTCTGACGGCCCTTGTCGCCGCGGCCCACGCCGACCGACAGCGATCCGGCGCTGATACGCGGCTCGAACCGGGCGATGGCATTGGCGATGGACTGGCGGATCGCCTCGGCCCGCTCGGCGCTGGAGAAGTCGCCCGACGCTTCGCGAACGCCGTAGTTCAGCACCGAGTTCGCGGCATGGGGATGGCGCTGCGGCGCGATCCACGTCTCGGCGTTGCTGGTATTCAGTAGCCAGGACAGGTCGCGGCGGATGATGTCGCGCAGGCGGCGAATGTCGATGACCCGTTCCTCGCGGCGTTCCTCGCGCGCCTCGGGGTGCAAGTCGGTCAGCCGGTCCAGCAATGACGGCTGAAGCCGCTCGGTGATGGTGCGATCAGCCATCGCCGCCGCCATTCGCGTGCGGCTGCATCACCAGGCGCCGCACTTCCATCAGCGCGTGCTCGCCCGCGTCGGTGGTCAGCAGCCGCTGGCCGGTCCCGACCCAGGTGTCGGCGCCGGCGTCGGCCCATGTCGTGGCGCGCGCCAGTTTCGCATCGTCGTCACCCTGCACAGCCGAGCCGTCGTAGCGCGTGGGGATCAGCGCGACCATCTTGCCGCCGTTGCGCAACTCCAGCGTGGCGGGCATCCAGACCGCGTCGCGCAGGTCGGCGGGCGGATCCACCGTCAGGTTCGCGATGTCGGCAAAGGGCAACCAGTAATACTTGCCCGCGACGACGATCTCCAGGATCGGACCCAGTCGCATGTCGGCATCGGCAATCCACGCGAATGGCGTGCCGTCGACCTCGCCCGCGGTGGCGGGGGCCAAATCGAAGGCGCGCGCCCGCAGGTCTGCGGCACCGGTCGCGTCGCCGCCGGCCAGCGCGTGCACGGCCTGTACCAGCAGCGCCACCCATTCCGCCGGCTCGCCGAAGATCAGCGGGGCTTTCTCGCCGGCGAACACCTTGCCGCGGAACACCTCGCAGATGATCGCCTCGCGGTAGGTCTGCGCCATCGGGAGCGCCGCGGCGTCGAGTTCGGCGCAGAGCTTCAACTGCGTGATCGCGCGTTTCCAGTCGCCGGTAATGCACAGCAGTTGAAAAAGGAATATCCGCAGCTTCGCATCGCCCGGGGCGGCGCGCACGCGGTCCTGAAGCGCGGCCAGCGTGCCCGCCAGGTCGCCGGTCTTCAGCAGGTCGGCGGCTTCAGCGTTCACGGGTGCGGCTCCGGGGGTCGGGGGTCAGTCGGACATTCCCCCGCCGCCAAGAAATCGGGGCGACGGGGGCGGGCGGTCAGGAGGCTTCGTGACCGGCGATGTCGAAGTCGTGCTTGACCTCGGCACCTTCCTTGGCGCCCTTCTTGTTCTGCGGCTGGTAGGCCAGCTTGAACGCGCCGAAGTTGATCGAGAAGTTCACCGTCAGACGGTCCTCGCCGCCGCTGCCGCCGGTCGAGACGCTGGTGATGATGCAGTCCTCCAGCACATAGGTAATGTATTCCAGCGGCGAGTCGCCGGCCTTGCGGCACACCAGCGTGATCTTCTCGTGGTGGGTGCCCTTGGTGCAGGACTTCATCAACTCGTGCGTCGACTTCTCGTACCAGCCGGTGACGCTGAGGTCTTGGAAGTTGGCCTTCCCGGCACCAGAGCCGCCGCCCATGTGCGTCGTGCCCGAGTTCGAGATGCCCCATGACCAGGCCAGGATGTCGATTTCCTTGGGGTGCTTGGAGTCCTGCGATTCGCCCTCGATCGCGGGCGACTCGATCTTCAGGAACATGTCCACAGCCATGATAATTCTCCGTCATCAAATGCGGCCGCGGCCGCGGTGGGTTAGGTGGGCCGCCCCGCCCTAATTGACGGGGCCAACCCGGGTCGTCAGGCTTTCTCGCTCGGCAGTTTCGAAACGAGGCGCAGCGACACCGACAGCCCTTCGAGCTGGTAGTGCGGCCGCAGGAAGAACTTGGACGAGTAGTAGCCGGGCGCGCCCTCGACCTCGGACACCTCGACATGGGCGTCGGCGAGCGGACGGCGCGCCTTGTCCTTCTCGCTGGACGTGCCCGGCGTGGCGTCGACGTATTGCAGGATCCAGTCGTTCAGCCAGCGCTCCATGTCGTCGCGGCTCTTGAACGACCCGATCTTGTCGCGGACCATGCATTTCAGATAATGCGCGAACCGGCAGGTGGCGAAGAGGTAGGGCAGGCGGGCGGCCAGCGCGGCGTTCGAGGTCGCGTCCGGATCGTCGTACTCGGCCGGCTTGTGCAGCGACTGCGACCCGATGAATGCCGCCATGTCGGTGTTCTTGCGGTGGATCAGCGGCAGCAGCCCGTTCTTCGACAGCTCTGCCTCGCGCCGGTCGCCGATACCGATCTCGACCGGGCATTTCATGTCGACGCCGCCGTCGTCGGTCGGGAAGGTGTGGGTCGGCAGGTTCTCGACCGTGCCGCCGCTTTCGATGCCGCGGATGCGGCTGCACCAGCCGTATTCCTTGAACGACCGGTTGATATTCGTGGCCATCCCGTAGGCTGCGTTCACCCACGAGAACTTGGCGCTGTCCGCGCCGCCGGTATCCTCCTCGAAGGCGAACGCTTCCACCGGCTCGGACTTGGCGCCGTAGGGCTGGCGCCCCAGAAAGCGCGGCATCGTCAGGCCGAGATATTTCGAGTCCTCGCTTTCGCGCAGCGATTTCCAGGCGGCGTATTCCGGCGTGCCCATGATCTTGGTCAGGTCGCGCGGATTGCTCAGCTCCTGCCAGCTTTCGAACTGCATCAGCGACGGGTCGGCGCCGGTGATGAAGGGCGCGTGGCAGGCGGCGGCGATCTTCGCCATCTCGCCCAGCAGCTCGACATCCTGGGGCCCATGCGCGAAGTGATAGTCGCCGACGAGGCAGCCATAGGGCTCGCCCCCGAACATGTCGAACTCCTCGCCGTAGAGCTTCTTGAAGATCGGCGACTGGTCCCAGGCCGCGCCCTTGAACTTGCGCAGCGTCTTTTGAAGGTCCGCCTTCGAGATCGGCATCACCCGGATCTTCAGCATCTCGTCGGTTTCGGTGTTGTTGACCAGATGATGCAGGCCACGCCAGGCGGATTCGAGCTGCTGATAATCCGCGTGGTGGATGATCTGGTTGACCTGGTCGCTCAGCTTGCGGTCGATCTCGGCGATCATCGACTCGATCGAATGCAGGACGTCGTCGCCGATCAGCGCGGTGTTCTCCAGCGCCTGCTGGGCCAGCGTCTTGACGGCGGCCGAGACGGCCGACTTGGCGGTGTCGGTGCGGGGCTTGAACTCGCGGTTCAGCAGGCTGGCGAAATCGCCTTCGGGCTCGACGGCGGTGCCGGCGTCCGCGGCGTCGGCGGTCCGGATTGCTTCCTCGGCCATGGTCTACTCCTTGGTCTCGGCTGGCGTTTCGTCGCCAGGTGCGGGCGCGGCGGCCAGCGACTGCAGCAGCGCGGGGTCGGCCATCGCCTTGGCGACCAGCTCCTCGGCGCCGGGCTTGCCGTCCATGTAGGTGATGAGGTTCGACAGCTCGTTGCGCGCGTCGAGCAGCTTCTTCAGCGGCTCCACCTGGGCGGCTATGGCGCCGGGGGTGAAGTCGTCCATGCTCTCGAACGTCAGATCCACGCTCATGTTGCCCTCGCCGGTCAGCGTGTTCGGCACCGTGAACGCGGCCCGCGGCTTCATCGCCTTCATGCGGCTGTCGAAATTGTCGACGTCGATCTCCAGGAACTTGCGGTCGGCGATACCCGGCTGGGGCACCTCGGACTTGCCGGCGAGGTCGGACATCACGCCCATCACGAAAGGCAGCTGGACCTTCTTCTCGGCGCCGTAAAGCTCCACGTCGTATTCGATCTGGACGCGGGGCGCGCGGTTGCGCGCGATGAACTTCTGCGAACTCGACATTGCCTTCGTCTCCATTTTCCAGTCGGCTGCGGCGCGCCGCCTTGCCCGGTTCAGGCGGCCATGCGGCCGCCGGCGATCAGTCTTCCTCGTCAGCGATGCCGCCGACCAGTGCGACGTTGTCCATGCCCTGCGGGGCGATGTCCCGGATCACCGTCAGGAAGTCGGCGCCAACCAGGCGCCGCGCCCGCCGCAGGATCACGGGCAGCGGGCTCGACCGCTCGTGCCGGTCGTAATAGTCGATGATGCGGTCCAGCGCCGCCTCCACGTCGCGGGGGCCGGCTATCGTGCCCGGCGATGCCGGCTTGTCCTTCCCTCCCGACGGCGCCGCACCGGACGGCAGCGGGCCGATGTCCACGTCGGTTTCCACCGCGACGCCCGCCTCCGCGCCAAGCCGCGCGACGACCCGCTTCAGCACCGCCGACAGCGCGTCCAGTTGCGGACCCGCGCCGGGCAGTCGGGCGTCGAACACAGCGTCCATGCGGGCGACGTTCGCCAGCGCTGTCTGCGCGGCCAGCAGCCGTTCATTCAGAACCGCGGCATCGGTATCCTTGAAGGCAGCGGCCACCGAAGCCGCGTCCGGACCGTCGCCGTCCTCAGGCGCAGGGATCGTGCCCTCGGCGATCTCGATGTCCCGCAGGCTGATCCTGCCGAAGGTCGCGCTCTGCGTCAGCGGCACGGTTCGCAGCGCCCGCAACAGGCCCTGCGGATCGGCGAGTCCGGCCAGCGTGTTGACCCGCATGGTCGGATCGCCGTCGTCGGGGTCGATCTGCGGATGGCAGGTGTCCCAGTGATCCTCCAGGCAAAAGCAGATGTAGGCCGTCGCGTCGGCGAACCCGGCGAGGCCGTTCATTCGGGTTCGTGCATCGGCCATCAGCACCGCGGCGCGCAAGTCGTGGGTCTGTCGCAGCACGGCGGCGGCGGCGGCGTCCAGTCCGACCGGGTCACTGGGGGCACCCGGCAGCGTCTCGCGCCCCGCCTGGCGTTCTTCCCCCGGCCGTGCCGCCAGCAGCATGTCGGTGAAGACCGGCTCGTATTCGAGGTTCTCGCCGCTGGGGGTTCCGTCGCCGTGCGATACATGGAATTCAAGCAATGGACCAATGATCCGAAAATGAAAGTGCGCGGCACCAAAAATGTCGTGCCATCGCAAGCATAGCAGAGGCCCGTTACACGTCCAGCGTTTCTTTACACTACGGCAACACGACCTTCGCACCTGCCCTCCCGTGTGAGGTCACCCTTGACCGGATGCCGCGTTTCGCGGTGTCGTCCGGAAAGGGCGCCCTGTCGCGTCCGGGTGCCGAGGGGGTAACGCCGCATGCGAATCGCAGGACCACGAGCGCCGTGGCGCGGTGTCGCCGCCGCGATCGCCGTCGCGGCGATCACGGTCGGCTCTGCCGCCGCCCAGGACGCCGCCACCACCGCCGTCCAGACCGATGCCGCGGCGGCCGCCACGCCGCCCGCCGTCGCCGGCCCCCTGACCGTGGAGCTGAACAAGTTCGAGGATGGCGAGGGCGGCGGCTGCCGGGCGTTCTTTCTGTTCCGCAACGAGACCGGGCTAACCCTGGACGCGTTCGAGATGTCGTTGGCGATCCTCGACCGAGAGGGCGTGATCGACCGGCTGCTGACCATCGACGCGGCGCCGATACCGGTCGCGCGGACCACGCTGAAGCTGTTCGAGATCCCCCAGACAGCCTGCGACGGCATATCCGAAATCCTGTTTCACGACCTTGCCGCCTGCCGGCCGCAGAACGCGGACGAGATGGCGTGCTTCGACTTCATCGATCTCGTCAGCCGGACCTCGGCGCCGCTGGTCAAGTAGGCCGTGCAGGGCGCCGTCGCGACCCTGATCGCGGGCGGGCCGATCGTGGCCCTGCTGGTGGTGCTGTCCGTCGCGTCGCTGGCGGTGATCGCGGCCCGTGTGCTGGCGCTGCGTCCAGTCCTGTCGGGCGGCGAGGCCCGCGCCCGCGCGCTGGACCTGTGGGAGAAGGGCCGGCTGGCCGAGGCGTCGCGTGTCCTGAAACCCGGACGCGCACCCGCCGACCGGCTGCTGCGCCATGCGATGGACGGGCTCGTGGCCGGGCGGCCGCGCGCCGTGCTGACCGCCGATCTGGAGTGGCGTGGCAACGCCGAGATGGCCGAGATGGGGCAGATGATCCGCCTTCTGGAGCTGATCGCGATGGTCAGCCCGCTGCTGGGCCTGCTCGGCACCGTCCTCGGCATGATCCAGGCGTTTCAGGAACTTGCGCTGGCGCAGGGGGCGGCCAATGCGGCGCTGCTGGCGGCGGGCATCTGGCAGGCGCTGCTGACCACGGCAGCGGGCCTGATCGTGGCGATTCCGGCAGCGGTCGCGGCGACGCTGCTGAGCGCCCGCGTCGACGCCGCGGGGCAGGGGATCGAGGCGGCGATCGGACGGCTGATGGACATCCAGGACCGCGCGCCTGGCGAACGCTAGGGAAAGGGGGCGGCCATGCGACTGAACCGGGCCCTGCGCCGGAGCGCCACGATCTCGCTGGTGGCGATGGTGGACGTGCTTATGATCATGCTGGTCTTCTTCATGGTGACCTCGACCTATCTTCACCTCGACATGGTGCCGCTGGTCGCGCGCGACGACTCGCCTCCGTCGCTCGTGTCGGACAGCGGCGCCGTGCCGCCGCCGTCCACACCGTCGACCCTGCTGGTCCGACTTGCGGCGGATGGCAGCGTCCGGATCGCGGGCCGTCCCGTCGCCCCTGCGGATCTTGGCGCGGTGCTGCGCGACCGAACCCGGCGCGCCGACACGACCGTCGTGGTGCTGCCGGCGGCGCAGGCCCGGATGCAATCCCTCGTTGGCCTGATGGACGCGGCGACGGCGGCCGGGGTGGTGCGCCTGCGCCTTCTCCAGCTGGCGCCCCCGACCTGAGCGGCGCGTGATGCGGCTGCGCCGACGCCCCCGCCGCGACAGCCCGGAGACGATCGTGGCGCTGATCGACGTGGTCTTCTTCCTGCTGGTGTTCTTCCTGCTGGTCGGCCGGATGGACGCGACGGCGCCGTTCGAGGTGACGCCCGCCGAGGCCGCAACCGGCGTCGACATGCCGGGCGGCGGCATTACCGTTGCCGTGGGCGCCGACGGGGCGCTGGCGCTGGATGGAATCGCCGTGACAGAGGCGGCGCTGCTCGACGGTATCGCGCGTCGCCTCGTCGCGGACCCGCAGGGACTGGTGCGGCTGAATGCGCACCGGATGGCACGGTTGCGCGACGTGCTGCCGCTGGTCGCGCGGATCGAGGCGCTGGGCGCGGCTGACGTGGCGTTGGTGGTGACGCCGCCCGGCACGCCGTGAGTCGGCGCGCCGCCTTGGCCGTCGGCGCGTCGCTGGCGTTGCATGCGGCGGCGGCGGCGGGCCTGTGGCTCGCGGTCCGGCCGGACGCCATTCCGGTGGCCCCGCCGCCGGACACGCGGATCGAGATCGTCAGCCAGACGGTCGACCGGAGCGAGGCACAGGCGGTGGATCCGCCCGTCGACGCGGCACCACAGGTCAGTCCGGGCGCTGCCGCCGGCGTGCAGGCTGATGTCCCCGCCAGCTCTGCTGCGGCCCTGTCTCTAGCGGCCGACCGCCTTCCGGGACGGATACCGGCCGGCATGACGGCACGGGCCGCGACGGTCCGCGGCCCGGCGGTCGGCCCCCCGGTCGACCCCGTGGCGCACCCCGGCGCGCGTGTCGCCGCTGCGCCCCTGGCGGTCGCGCCGGCGCCGCCCGTCGACGCGCCCGCCGAGGAAGTGCGGTCCGAGGACGTGCTGGCCGACGACGTGCG
>PPFU01000588.1_pt1 | contig 15588 bp, 21 predicted proteins | sample 1535991 | NCBI WGS metagenome assembly PPFU01 (sample SAMN04901290, study PRJNA319586) | Hypolithon metagenome, whole genome shotgun sequencing project. | isolation source: Antarctic Hypolithon | place: Antarctica: Miers Valley | collected 2014
GCTGCCTGCCTGTTTTTTGGAACCCGTAACGGCTTTTATGACTCCGAAAACTACCATGGCAACGGTTCGGCCCATTAGTCTCGTTTTTCCTCTCATTTTTTAAAAACTGCCCGTGCCTGAGCTGTCCTGTTTACCCTATAGCGTTGGCTACGAAGATGAAGGGGTCTGTCTGAGTGTTCGGATGGGCCCTTATTCTATTTTGCTTGACTGTGGTCTGGCAGATATCAGCCCGCTGCGGGAGGAAGCTGCCGACTTTGTGTTTTGCAGCCATGCGCATACCGACCACTGCCGGGGCCTGCTGGGCCTGCATCGAAGCTTTCCCCACCTGCCTATTTTTAGCAGCGATGTGACGGCTCGGCTGCTGCCGTTGAACTGGCCAGGACAGGAAGACGCTGGCTTTTGTCGGCCTTTGCCCTGGCGATCGCCCACCGAACTAGCCCCAGGACTCTGTGTACAGCTTTGGCCTGCGGGCCACATGCCGGGTGCTGCCTGCTTTTTGCTGACTTACAAAACGGCCCAGCGTACCTACAGCGTCTTTTACAGCGGCGACTGCTTTCTTTCTAATGGGCGGCTCGTAGACGGCTTGCCCCTGGCGGAACTGCGCAACCTTAAGCCTGACGTATTAATTGTCGAGGGAAGCTACGGCACTGAGCGTCATCCGCATCGTAAGCAGCAGGAAAATTATTTGGTTGAGCGCTTGAGCAAGGCGCTAGCTAACCGGGGGCGAGCGGTGTTTCCTAGCCCGCTGCTGGGCTTAGGGCAGGAGCTGCTGATGCTGGTGCGTAGCCATCATCACTTCACGGGTCAGCCGATAGATGTATGGGTGGATTCGGCGATCGCGACCGGCTGCGATGCTTACTTAGGCTGTCTGTCAGCGCTGCCTGCAACCGTGCAAAACTTTGCCCAGCATCAGCCGCTGTTTTGGGATGAGCGGGTGCTGCCTCGGGTCAGACGGCTAGGCGGTGAAACATCGTTTGAAGCGATCGCAGCGCCTATCCCGCAGCGAATTGCCCAAGGCTCCGACCCGGCTATCTTAATTGTCCATCCCGCTAGCCATCCCCGTTTGTACTGTGAAAACGACCCGTCTGACTGGACGGTGTTTGTTCCCTCTTTAGAAGATATTCCGCTGTGGCAGCGTCAGCTAGCGCCTCAGTTGGGCAGCTATGAGTCAAGCAGCTATGAGTCAAGCAGCTACGAGGCAGGCAGCTATGAGGCAGGCAGGTTTGATTGGCTAGCCGAAATGCAGGCGCAAACGGCTTCTGGCAAGGCTGGCATAGAGCACTACATGCTCACTAGCCATTCCGATGGCGGCGGCACGACTCAGCTCATTCACAACCTCAGGCCGCAGCACGTTATTTTTGTCCATGGCCGCTCTCGGCAGCTCAATGACCTGGCTAGCTTAGACGATTTGCAAAGCCGGTATCAGCTACATTTACCCGCGCCAGCTCAGATGATAGATCTGCCCTTAGCTGAGGCTTTTTGGCAGCCTGCTCCGCCTCGCAACACCCTTTACGAAGGTGAGGTAGAGACCAATGCCGAGCGGGTAGTGCTGACGCTGCCGACGAGCCTGGAGAGCGATCCGCGCTGGAGCCAGCTAGCAGATACAGGCATTGTGGAGGCGAGCTGGCAGGGCGATCAGCTTGTTATTAGGGGGCTGAACTCACGAGAGCTGATGCGGGTAACCTCTCGCGATCCGGCGGCGGCTCACACCTGCTATCACTGCCGCCATCTGCGCGGGCAAAGGTGTCGCAATCCCGACTCGCCGCTGGTTGGCTTACAGGTAACCTCGGACGGATCTTGCTCGGTGTTTGAACGCTCTAGCCGGTCGTTGGGCTAGCTGTTTGCGAGGTCGTTAGCGATGACTTTTTGGTACGACGGCGATTTCTTTGAAGAGGATGCGGGCGATCGCTCAGTTCCCTTAAACAACGAAGGGCTGAGGTTCGGGGCGACGGTTTTTACCACCCTGCGAGTATATGGCAATAATTTGCACCATCCGTTGACTCAGTGGCAGGCGCACTGCGATCGCCTCACCCATTCCATTCAATATTTCAACTGGACGCCGCCAGACTGGTCTGCTGTATACGCAGGTGCTCAGCAGCTAAAAGGTCGCTATCCTATACTGCGCATTACGATTTTTCCCGATGGGCGGGAGTGGATTGTGGGGCGATCGCTCCCCCATCAGCTCACTCAAAATCAGCAAACGGGCGTCGCCTGCTGGGTGGCCCCTAGGGACTACGCCCGCAGCCTACCCACCCATAAAACCGGCAACTATCTGGCCTGCTGGCTCGCCCGACAGCAGGCGCAAAGCCACGGTGCCCACGAGGCTATTTTGACCAGCTCGCAAGGCGATTGGCTCGAAACCTCTACCGGCAATCTTTGGGGCTGGATGCACGACGGTTCTGAGAAGGGTCGCTGGTGTACGCCAGTGCATGACCGCTGCCTACCAGGTATTATGCGCCATACATTAGAGAAAATTTTGACAGAATCGGGGCAGCTTATAGACCGTCAGCCATGGACACCAAAACGGCTATTTAGCTTCGAGGCGATGGCTTACAGTAACTGTGCTGTCGAGCTTCTACCGATCCACACAATCCTTAATGGGGCGACTACACTGGAATATAGTCACAACCATATCAGGATCAAAGCATTGCAGAACCGGATTGGCCTGTTGGCTAACGACTGCAAGTGATTACTGAAAATGCGTTAACATAAGTTAATAACAAAGAAAAAACACGCCCAAAAAGATACACCCCAAAAGATAAACAGTATCCTCACACCATCTCATTAGGAGGCTTCCCCTCGGTGAACAAGCGCTGGAGAAACGCGGGTCTTTACGTACTACTCGTCGTCGTTGTCATTGCATTGGCAACTGCATTTTTCGATCAACCGCGCGTTGAGACTCAGTCTTGGCGCTATAGCAAATTTATAGACGAAGTCGAGCAGAACCGGATTGAAAACGTCGTTCTAAGCTCGGATAAAACTCAGGCCCGATTTGCCTCACCAGATGGCACTGGTCGAGTCATCGTCAACTTGCCTCAAGACCCCGACCTGGTCAACCTCCTTACTAGCAACAATGTTGACATTACGGTACAGCCTACTCAGGACGAAAGCGCCCTGGTAAAGGTATTTAGCGCCCTGGTAATTCCAGTTCTGCTGCTTGTTGCGCTCTTCTTCCTGTTCCGCCGTGCCTCTAATGGCCCTGGCTCTCAGGCAATGAACTTTGGTAAGTCTAAAGCCCGTGTACAAATGGAGCCGCAAACTCAGGTTACCTTCGGCGATGTCGCCGGGATTGACCAGGCCAAGCTAGAGCTGGCTGAAGTCGTTGATTTTTTGAAGAACGCAGACCGCTTTACGGCCATCGGCGCGAAGATTCCTAAAGGCGTTTTGTTGGTCGGCCCTCCTGGAACGGGTAAAACCTTACTTGCTAAAGCAGTAGCCGGTGAAGCAGGCGTTCCCTTTTTCTCTATCTCGGGCTCTGAGTTTGTTGAAATGTTTGTGGGTGTGGGTGCTTCCCGCGTTCGCGACCTGTTTGAGCAAGCTAAAACCAACGCGCCTTGCATCGTATTTATTGACGAGATTGATGCGGTGGGCCGTCAGCGGGGCGCAGGCCTTGGCGGCGGTAACGACGAGCGTGAGCAAACCCTCAACCAGTTGCTCACTGAAATGGACGGCTTTGAAGGCAACACGGGCATTATCATCATCGCGGCGACTAACCGCCCCGACGTACTCGATGCCGCCCTCCTACGCCCCGGTCGCTTTGACCGTCAGGTGGTTGTAGATCGCCCTGACTACGCAGGCCGTTTGGAAATTCTCAACGTTCACTCTCGCGGCAAAACCTTCTCTAAGGATGTAGACCTAGAGAAAATTGCTCGCCGGACGCCTGGCTTTACGGGTGCGGACTTGTCTAACCTGCTGAATGAAGCGGCTATTTTGGCAGCTCGTCGCAACCTGACTGAGATTGCGATGGACGAAGTTAACGACGCAATTGACCGCGTGCTAGCTGGCCCCGAGAAGAAAGATCGGGTGATGAGCGAAAAGCGTAAAACGCTGGTGGCTTATCACGAAGCGGGCCATGCGCTAGTTGGCGCGCTGATGCCTGACTACGATCCCGTTCAGAAAATCAGCATCATTCCTCGCGGTCGAGCAGGCGGCTTGACTTGGTTTACGCCCAGCGAAGAGCGCTTGGAGTCGGGCCTGTATTCTCGCTCCTACTTGCAGAACCAAATGGCGGTTGCGCTGGGTGGTCGCTTGGCTGAGGAAATCGTCTTTGGCGATGAAGAAGTTACGACCGGTGCTTCTAATGACCTTCAGCAAGTTGCCCGCGTGGCGCGTCAAATGGTGACTCGCTTCGGTATGAGCGACAAGCTCGGCCCTGTTGCCTTGGGTCGTCAGCAAGGCAACCCTTTCTTAGGCCGCGACATTGCTAGCGAGCGCGACTTCTCTGAGAAAACGGCGGCTTCAATTGATTCGGAAGTTCGCTCCTTAGTAGACCAGGCTTACAGCCGCTGTAAGACTGTGCTTCAAGAGAACCGTCACATTCTCGATCAGCTAGCTGACATGCTGGTGGATAAGGAGACTGTGGATTCTGAAGAGCTACAGAACCTGCTGGCTACTAACGATGTGAAGATGGCCAGTATTGCTTAGATTTTTCTAACGATCTTGGCCTACGGGCTAACCTTGTAAACCGTTTCTCTATAGCGCTTGAAAGCCGTCTCTGATTTATTCAGGGGCGGCTTTTTTAGGCCTTGCTGCTTAGCCTCTGAACATTTGGCCTAAGAACAGCCAGCACAGCCAAAATGCATGATGAAGGATAACGATTCCCCAAAACATCTGCTGGTATGACTTTTTGCGGTTTTTGTGGCGTAGTTTGCGTTGAGCGACGAACCCAACCATCCGCCTGCTAGCTCGCACAGGTGCAAAGTCTTCTCTGGAGTTCGCTAATGTCCCTTTTTGGCACGAGATTTGTCGTCGGCGTACAGCCCAAAAGTTAACAGGCTCATTGCCGGGTAAAAGATGAGGAGCAATGGGTTTGCTATTTGCCAAGCTAAGTGAATAGATCCGCTCAAAGGGACTGCTGATAGCAGCAAGACCTCCCAGATTGGGAATTTACCGATAAAGGTAGGTTTATAAATTGCGGATGGGGAGGTTGGCTGACTTCTTGCGCCTGAAATAAAAGCATTGCAAGCGCGAATCTTTCCGTCTTCAGTGGCAACGTGGTAGTAAATTGTGTCGCCTAGCTGTAGCCGACGAGTGGCATCTTTTAGCTCAGAAATGTGGAGGAAAGCTTCTCTGCTACCATCGGCTGGTTGGATGAAGCCAAATCCTCGTTCGTCTTTCCATTTTATAAGTTGCCCCCTACATAAGCCAGATTTCATTCAATGAGTCCTACGCGTGCTTGCATCTAAAACTGTTCTAGAATTTTGCCCGCGATCGCCTCAAAAGAAGACATGATGAAGGCTTTAGTGCTCCCAGTTGAGGTGCATCAAAACTGCTATAGACGCCAGCAATGACAACCACGTACGTCACGATAGAAGGAACGCGCTGAGCGAAGCAGGGCTAGCTGATAGTTGCTAGTGATTGCGATCGCACAACCGCATCATCCATCCAATCCTCAGCAAAAACCTCAGCCGAATTATTAAGGCTTTCAATCAGTTTGACCTTGTGCAACGTCACACCAATTTCTTGAATAGGCTGGCGTAGCAGCTCACAAATTCGGACGATGATATTTTCTACCGTTGGTACTGTTTCCATAAAGTAAGGAACGTCTTTATTTAAGAAAGTATGGTCAAACGGTTCGATAACGTGATGATCGATGGCATTTTGAAGCGCCCCCAAATCTACCAGCATCCCCGTGCGAGGATGAATTTGTCCTTTGACGGTAATTTCTACTTGATAGTTATGACCGTGGCCGTTTGGCCGAGCGCATTTGCCATATATCTCACAGTTTTCTTCGTAGCTCAGCTCCAGCAGTGCGAGCCGATGAGCCGCGCTGAAGTGAGCGGATACGGTTAAATAAGCTTCCATTCCATTTCCTTGATAATCGGCCCAAAGTTCGGGCGTTTCGTATAGCTGGACATTGACGAGGTTCGCCTGAGCGGGCAAATGAGGGGTGAGCCGCTGCCAAATAACGCGGGCCATGTTCTCGGTAGTGGGCAGGGTTTCTTTGAACTCGTCCCAGGCATCGTTAAGGTACGAAAAGTCCAGGTCTTTGATGACTTCTTGGTGAATGATGGCTTTGGCTTCAGTGAGGTTGAGCACCATGCCATAGCGGTCTAACTCGCTGGCGATAGAGACATTCAGCACGTAGTTATGGCCGTGTCCTGGAAAGCGAGCGCATTTGCCAAATGCCTGGAGGTTTTCACTTGTGCTCAGCTCGTTTAGCCAGTAGCGATGACTGGCTGAGAACTGCGATCGCCGATTAATGATGCATTGCATAGAGTCGTGAACAAGTGAAAAGACAGCAAGGTTCGGTAACACAGCTAATTTTTTGCGAAGTCATGAAACCCAGACAGGCTAACGGACTGCGGCTTTACGCCTAGCCTTACGTAGCCTTATAGAGGCAAACACGCCAGGGATCGCCAAAGTTGCAGAATTAAGAAATGATACAGTTATGTCCGCTCAAATCTCGGTAAAAAGACTGTAGCCCTTTCATACCAAAGAAAAACGGACGGGTATCCGTATATTAGTCAGAGTTGTCAGACAAAGGCAAAACGGTAACAATAGATACAGAAAGACAAAATGGTTTCGTTCATCTCCAGCTTTACCTTTAAACATAAAGTCTAACGAATTGTGATCGCTATCGTTAGGCTCTATCGATAATTTTAGAGTCCGAGACGGAAGTAAGGGTGTTGACTTTACACATCTCTGTAAGGTCTCATACCTCTGAAGGAACGCGTTACCTCACAAGATCTTTTCAAAATAAAAGTTTTTGGGGAACGAAAAATGAAACTTACCTATCGTGGCGTTAATTACGACTACAACCCTCCTGAGCTGGAGGTAACTACCAGCGATGTTGCGATGAAGTATCGCGGCCAGACGGCTTACTATACTTATGTGCAACATGTGCCCATTCCTCAGCCTGTTGAGCGACTGACCTATCGCGGTGCTGCCTACCAGACAACCCGCCAGGGACAGGTACTACAGGTTGCTGGTGCGCAGCCCTCTGGTGTGGTACAGGAACAGTCAATGAGCCAAAGAATTGGCCAATCGGGGCGAGCAGGGGTGACGACGCTGTCGCTATTGCGTGATCGGCTTATGGATGTGAGCCCAGCAGCACAGGCCCGAAAACAGCTTTTGCAAGAGGCTAGTCGGCTGCATCACGACAACATCGTGCGCTCTTTACAGCATCGCTTAGCGGTTGCTAAAGAACAGGGCAACGACCGACTCGTCCAGCAGCTAGAGTCTGAAATGAGCCAGAGTGTCTAACGATTTTGGCCACTAAAGCTAAGACAGTCGTCTGGTAGCTTTTTTAACAGGCGGCTGTCGGTAAATAAGGGAGGGAGCATCAGTTCCCTCCTTTTTTGCTACTTATGGCCAAAAACTTTGTCAGGCAGGGTATTACAGAGCCATCTTTGGGGTTAGAACATGTTTGTCCTTGCCAACACTGAATCCACAGTAATCGTCTGAGCTTTAGCCCATTGACAATTTATTTTTATGGGCAAAGATGAATGTGCAGATGATTTCTATGCGTAACGTTAGCGTACGAGCCTTGTTTGGCCTTCATAAAGAGAGCTTAGGGTATGGGAATTTTTAAAGTTTTTGGAATGCAGTCGGATACGAAGGTTGCGTTGAATGCGGCGGAGGCGTTTGCCTCGATTTGTTTGGTTGCGATCGCCTCTGATGGCTACCTGTCTGAATCGGAGGCCGCCGAGATGAAAATGCGGCTAAGCCGGATGAAACTGTTTCAGGATTCTTTGGATGGGTTGGATCGGATGCGAGATTATCTAGTTGATAACCTTAAAAAGTATGGCCCTAACGAGCTGATTAAGAGCGCGCAGATTTCGTTGCCGCCTCAGCTCGGTTCGACTGCTTTTGCGATCGCGGTCGATCTGGTCTTCTCAGACGGCACCGTTTCTTCAGAAGAGCGAGCCTTTATCGATGATCTGCGCAAAATTTTAGCGATCCCCGACGATTTAGCCTTAAAAATCGTCGAGGTCATGACCATCAAAAACCAAGGGTAGCTGGGTTTGTTGGGTTTTGGCAGATCCTAACCCAACTTACGATTAGGTTAATGGCTTTTTGCCTGGGACGCCCACTGCTCTTGGAAAATCTGAGGGGGTGGGCGCGTCTTTATGAATGAATATGCAGTGGCGTGTCCCTTGCGTCAGGGGTGTCTGCCAGCTTTGCAAATCGGTAATTTCTCCGCCCAGCAGGTCAATCACAGGCATGAGTGCTTCGGTGTCTTCAGTGCTCCATTGGCCGCGAAAGAGAACGGCCTGACCGCCCAGCTTCAGCAGCGGCAAGGCATATTCTGCGCAGGTCGCAGCCGAGCCCACCGCCCGCACTAGGGCCAAATCGTACTGCTCACGATGGGCTTTTTGCTGGCCGATAGCTTCTGCTCGTTCGGCAATGCAGGTGGCAGGTAAACTCATTTGCGGGCATAGCTCTTGGAGAAACTGAATTTTTTTGCGGGTGGCATCTAGCAGGGTGAGTTCCAGGTTTTGGAAAATGGGGGTGAGTGCGATCGCGGCTGGAATCCCAGGAATGCCACCACCCGTGCCAATATCAATTATACGAATCGGCGCTTCTGGGTCATTATTTTCTTCCTCCTCAGTGCCTTCGGTGTCTTCCTCTATTGTCAAATCCTCCGGCGTTGGCTCAGATAGCCAGGGGGCCAAGCCGCTGAGAGAATCCCACAGATGCTTTTCCCAAAAGTCTTCAGGCGTAGTGATTCTAGTCAGGTTAATGCGCTGGTTAACGTCTACGATTTGCTCGTAAAACTGTTGAAAAAGCGTTTGCTGCTCCGTTGAGGGGTGCCAGCCGAGCGTTTGCTGCCATAAATCGGCATGAACAGGAAGAACATCAGCCATAAAAACCAGCGATAAACAACGGGGCTACAAGAATCGTAAGGTGAGCACCGCTGCCCACCATCCGGCGCAGCATACATCTTACGCCCCTACAGACATCCCCCGATGGCGATCGCGCAGCGTCTCACAATCTACGCTACTCAACTGCCCATGATCAATCGTCCAGCAGTGGTCAGCAATATCTATCAAATCCTCAGCATCATGAGACACAATCAGCAGGCTCCACTCCTGCTTCAGCTCCGCCAGCAAGTTCACTAGCTGCTGCCGCATTGACCAGTCCAGCCCAGCCGTAGGCTCATCTAACAGCATCAAATAAGGCTTGCGAATGAGCTGCACCGCCAGCGCCAGCCGCCGCTGCTGCCCGCCGCTAAGCTTTTGGGGAGACGCCTGTAAAGACAAATCGCCCAAGCCGACCGAATTCAACGCCTCATAGACCCGGTCTGAGCTTAGTTCTGGGTGGCCTAGCCGCAGCTCCTCAAAAACAGTATGGCCACAGAAGTGCCGTTCGGGAAACTGAAAGACAATACCCCCGAGCTGCTGCAATGCATCGGGTGCAAGCGGCTGATCGCGCCAAAAGGCCTTCCCGCCAGTAGGAACTGCAAGCCCTGCCAAAATTTCTAGCAGCGTACTTTTGCCAGAGCCACTAGGGCCGACAATCAGGCCCATCTGCTTAGGCGCTAGATCGAAGGAGATATGCTTAAGGATAGGGACAGCGCTAGCGGCGGGGTGGTAGCTGATATCGCGCAAGTGAAGCATTAGGGAGAGGGGGAGAGGGGGGGCATTGGGAAGAGGGGGAGATTTCGTAGGGTGGGCAGATCAGCCGCAAAAAACACCGGACAACCAACCTTCCCGCCGCCCACCCCCCAACCAGCAATCACCGACGATCATCATAAGTTAGTTCGCAGCCGACAGCCATAAAGGTATAGTTCATAGTGTGACGCAATCGCGTCCGCCATAATGACAAAAATATATAGGATTTGCCGCTGTGAACGTTCAGTTCCGTGAGTGCGACTTTTTTAATATATGGATTTGGCTAGAGTTTGAAACCGTGCCATCCCTACCTGAGCAGCAATACGTAGAAGAAATCTTCACCTCCTGGTTTTTCCTTGGCAAGCTAGGCGGCTTCAACGCTGAAAACCTGCAAGTGCAGGAGACCGGGGTCGATATCAGCTACTTCGACTACGACGAAGACGAATCAGAGCGATCGCTCCTCTCCCTGATGCACAATATGGGCGAAGTCGAATTCAAAGGTCTGTGGAGCCGCTGCTGGTTTGACTTAGGAACAACCGACGCCCTAGCGTTAGACATTTTAATCAACACCGTGCGGCAGTTCAGCGAAGACTTCGTTGAAATTCGCAGCATTTATATCGGCGGCGAAAACGAAGACTGGCCGACACCCGCTGATAATCCAGAAGCTGCTTTTCCCGATTAGATCGCTGTGACCTTTGTGATACAGACACAGGGCAGCCACGAGGGCGACCCCTACGATATTATGGCGAAACGAATTCGACCGATTGCACTGGGATTGATTGAACATAGGAGTCATATCTTCGTCAGCAAAGGTGAAGATCCCAAAACCAAACAGAGCTATTACAGATTTCTCGGTGGCGGCATTGATTTTGGCGAGACTAGCCAAGCGGCACTGACGCGAGAGTTTATGGAAGAAATTCAGGCTGAGCTGACGGAAATCGAATATCTTACCTGCTTGGACAATATCTTTACCTTCAACGGCAAGCCTAAGCATGAGCTGATTCAGCTCTTTCGCGGGCGCTTTGTCGATGACTCGTTTTATCAGTTAGATGAGAAGTTTCCTTTGGTGGAGGGCCGACGCACAACCCAAGCCATATGGCTAGCAACCCAGCGGGTTTTAACCGGAGAATACCGCTTGGTACCTGAAAGCTGCCTAAAGTTTCTAGCATCGTCTCTGTTGATGTAAAGGAGTGTTTTTGGTGCGCTTTTTTAACCGTCTGAGCATTCAATCTAAGCTGATGACGATGCTGCTGGCTGTTAGCATCAGCTCGATTGCGGTGATTGCCTACGAAGGCTATCGCAGTGGCCGCAGCGCCATTGAAGAAAGCGTCGTGAACCAGCTAGCAGGCTTTAGAGCCGAGCTTGGCGATGGTGGATGACGATGCGGCTTGAAGAGATGGCGCGGCAGGGGAGCCTGAGTCACTATGGGCGGGGGGAGTGAGCGATCGCACAAGGTCAAAGCAATGTGAAGCTGCATTTTGTGCTGGCAGGGAGTGCGATCGCTACCGCCCAAGACACTAGCAGTCGCAGGCACACCATCGCCGAAATGACCCGAGGCGACTTTTTCGGCCACTCAGCCCTGCTTGCTAACGAGCCGAGCCCGATGACCGTCACCGCCGCGGAAGACTTAGAAGTGCTGGTGCTAGAAATTGACGCCGTGCAAAAAATGCTCAATAAAACGCCGCGCTTTTCTCAGCAGCTCAGCACTGTAATCGCCGACCGTCAGCGCAAGCTCAAGGAAGTTAATCTCAATCACCAAAGAAATGGATCCCTACTGTCTTCTTCCAGTTAGATTCATAATTTCACTGTACGAAGTTCCTCTTGAAGAATACGGCGTAAGGTTTTTTCGTCTAGAGGCTGATCACCCTTTCTGAGATATTGCCGCAAGGCTTCGTTCATCATCGTTTGGTAGCCCTTGCCAGCAGCGTCGCTCCGTTCTCGAAAAGTCTCCAGCACATCATCATCTATGTAAATCGTGATACGGGTTTTGCCTTTTTGTGGAATTACAGCACCTCGCTTGGTTTGACTGAAATCATATTCCGCTTTCATACTTTAATCTCTCAGAACGAGTAGCTAAGCGAGCTGAAATAAGTCGAACAAAATCGCCACGCTCTGTATATACCACAACCAGCAAACGTCAGAGATGATCTATTCCAATTACAATAAAACGCTGTTCGCCCTCAGCAGACGCATCTTCAGAAATGAGAGCGTTTGGATCGAACAAACTTGCTTCAGCATCCGAAAAACGCACACCGTGCTTTTTCAAATTGATAGCGGCTTTGTCAGGATCCCATTCGGCTTCCATATGTATATTGTATGCATAAAATCGGAATCTATGTGTGCATAGTGAGCTTTAGTACGGACGCTGCACTATACCTTCTCACAAGCACTAATGCTCACCCAGCTAGTAGAGCCGTCTTGCCAGTGCTCTTTTTTCCAGATGGGGGCGTTGTGCTTGAGGGTATCAATGGCGAATTGGCAGGCGGCGAAGGCTTCGCTGCGGTGCGGGCTACCGATGGCAACGAGGACGCTAATTTCGCCTACTGTTAGCTTGCCAGTGCGATGGTGGATGACCACGCGGGTGATATCGGGCCACTGCCTGCGGATTTCGGCGGCGATTTGTTTGAAGACCTGGAGGGCCATGGGTTCGTAGGCCTGATATTCCAAAGCGACGACGGGCTGGCCGTCGGTTTGGTTGCGCACCATGCCGCTGAAGAGGGCGATCGCGCCATTCCTCTCGTCGTCGGCAAGCTGGTAGGCCCGCTCTAACGACAGCGGCGCGAAAGCCACTTTAAAGTCGTCTTTTGGCTGGCGAATGGGCTGACCAGCGCGTTGATCAAGGTCAAATGGGAGGCCAACGGTCATAGCTACTATGTGGCAATTGCTACGAATACTTTAAAGGTTTTCGCAGCTAACGACTAGCCACTAATGGCCACTAGCGATTGAGCTAATAGCTGCTAGAGCGTCTGCGTATAAATGCTGTGACGAATTCCAAAAAAAACATAGTTTTTATCCAGATCTTCATAGGCGCATGGATCTAGCACCTGAAAACTGTAAAAACCCCTGTTGTTACATAGCTAACGGCGCGGAGTAAGCAGCGCTACGGGCATTGGCTAAACGATTATGGCTGCCGATGAGCTGGGCGGCTCTAACCCGATTGTGACTCAGGCTGAAGTGGTAAAGTCTCAGGGCGTTTTACGCGCTGCTTTGGAGCTGTATAAAGAGAGAACCGGTCTGGCTCCTGCTATTGGAAAGTGGACAGGCGCGCCCGCCGTGGCTGAGCTGGTGCGATGGTTGCTGCTGCCGATCGCCACTAAGATGGCGGCCAGCGTTTCTATTGCCATGCTAGAGCGCAGGCTAGCTTTTTCGGAAGTGGGGGCCATCGAAATTTTTGCCCAACTTGCAAACTACGTCGTGGCGCTGCCGCTGGTGATGGTTGGCTGGAGCGACTGGGGGCCGATTACCGGCAATGGTGCCGATTGTAGGGAGTCTCATTTCTCTTACCGTAGGCATTATGACCTTTGTATTGAGCTATGGTCTGGTGCTGCTGGTGCCAGAGGTGCGGGCGGTGCCGCTGGAGTTGGTGAATGCGGTGATGGCTCGCCGCCGAAGAGCCGCTTAGCTGGGTGGTCTGTTGTAGGCATCTAAACTTACAGATCTCTAGCTCAGCTCACAGGGATCTGGTAAACGAGAGAGCCCTGCTCACTCGCACAAAGTCAGCATTCTATCTTTTCGTATCTTCACCTTTCTCAGTTCATAAAAGCGCGCTCTCAAATGGTATATGTGAATACATTATGCACTGATAATAGTACTGGTCACATATTAGGAGCTTTAAGAAATGAGCTTAACCAGGGTGCTATCGTGGGCTTTGCCATTGAGCCTCTTGAGCCTCTTGAGCCATTTGGGTGCAGCGGCATATGCCAGAACTATTGAACTCAAAGTGTCTCCACTCCTCAGAGAGCCAACCACAGGCTGTCCTCAAAAGGTGATAGCTTATGAAACGCCTCAACCCTCGCAGGGCGGGTTCACAACTCAGGGTATGATTCAGTTGAGTGCGATCGCCACCAACATTAGAACTTCCACATTGGACGATTTCACTGCTACCTGGGTCGGAACGCTAAAGCCCCAATATCGCAACTGTCAGGCCTCAGCAGGCATGTTCATCACAGATGGTCAGGCGTATACGGGTCACTCCTATATCCGGCTCCAAATGGTCGAAGGCCAGGTTAGGGCCATTTTGGATATGACTGGAATGAGAGATCCCAACAACTACACTGATGTAATCATCAATCACACCCTGCGGGACGGTAATCCTCGATGGACATGGGGTGGCACCGATTAGCCATCTGGCCATTGAGCTTGCTATGACCCAATCTATTCTGATTCTTTCAAATAAGTCTTCGGGTTCTAGGGCGGTGCAAAGGTTGCTGGCTCAGGCGGCGGATTTGAAGTACGTGGAGAAAACACGTCATCTTGAGAATGAGTCGCTGTATTGGACGAAGGCGGCTTCGATATTGAATCTACAACAGCACAACCTGCTCGATAGTGAGGTGCCTATTCCGCAGCCCTCTGCCAGACAGGATTTGGTGGCGCTGCTGCGTGATAATTTGCCGCTCTCGAAGCTTCCCAATTACTGAGATGCGAGAGAAGCTAGCGCCGCTCAAAATAAAACTCTGATCTTTCAGGGGTGGCAGCGTTTGTGTGATCAGTACGAGCCGATTTTTTGGGAGAAATCACCTCATCATCTGTTGTACTGGTCAGCGCTTTCGCTGATTGTGGAATGCATAGAACAACTCAAAGGCCATGTCGATTTTCTGTTGATCGGCCTAGTACGCAATCTGATAGACACCCTGTATTCGGCGTTTCGCCGCTGGCGGACGCCACCCGAAGTGTTTCAATATGAGTGGCTAAGAGCCTATACCAATCTGCGGAGGCTGGTGGAAGAGCTGGGCGAGTATAGCTCCCAAGATCCTTCTGGTCTAGTCGCTATCGTCCGCTACGAAGATCTCGCTACCTCTTTAGAACCGGTCGCGCCCGTGTTTGATTTTTGTGGCACGATCCCAAGCCCAGATGCAAAGGGTTTGAATCGAGAGTCTTTGTTGAAGTGGCAACAGGATCGTTCTTTTGGCTTTACGCTTGCGCCTGAAGTAAAAGCGCTAGCAAAATCCTACGGCTATGACGAAGCAGAGCTGACCAATGGGCCCAGTCTGGTATGGCCGGTGTATCGGGATGGGTTGCGAGGTGCGTATCAGAGCACGCACTGGGGGAAGAATTTGTACCTCGCCTGTCGCGCCATCCCGCTCATTTGCTGCGGATGCGTAACGGCCCAACCCAACCGATTCTAAAAATCGCTCAGATCGCCCGTCTTAAAGCTGATCCCCCGGTCGTTGCCCAGCCTTTGAAGATGCACCGGAATGTCGCTGACCACGGCTGGAATGCCTTCCTGCATGGCTTCTAATAGCGCCAGCGGTAGCCCTTCCACGTCTGAAGGCAGCACAAATAGCCCAGCTCCTTTGACCACCTCAGCGAGCTGACGGCCCTGAAGTTCTCCTGTAAAAATGATATCGGGATGACTATCGGCAATCTGCAACAGCTCAGCGGTAAAGGCGTTAGGGCCGCTTCTATCTCCGATAATGGCAAGCTTTCAGCCGCTGGGCTGAAGCCCTTTAAATGCCTGCAACAACAGATCTACCCGCTTTTTGGGAACGAGCCTGCCGACAAACACCATGTATTTTTGAGGCACTAGCCCCAACGAGTAGCCGTAGGCAAAACGGTTGTCAGATGGGGCATAGGCAACGGGCGCATTTTCAAT
>PPFU01003244.1_pt1 | contig 15580 bp, 13 predicted proteins | sample 1535991 | NCBI WGS metagenome assembly PPFU01 (sample SAMN04901290, study PRJNA319586) | Hypolithon metagenome, whole genome shotgun sequencing project. | isolation source: Antarctic Hypolithon | place: Antarctica: Miers Valley | collected 2014
CAGGGAGCCGATCGTGCCGAGCAGCAACACGTAGAGGATGGCGATGACAGTATCGATCTGCCCGAGCGCCTCGAGCAGGCTGAACAGCCCCGCCCCGATCAGCGCGCCGACCATTCCGCCGGCCACGGTGACGAGGCCCATCTGGTAATCGACCCCATCGCGCTTGGCCTGCGCGAACACGCCCGAGACGCTGGCCCCGGTGACCTGGGTTGCCGCCGAGGCCGCGGCGACGGTGGGCGGGATCCCGTAGAAGATCAGCAGCGGCGTCGTCAGGAACCCGCCGCCCACGCCGAAAATGCCCGAGAGGATGCCGGTGCCCGCGCCGAGCAGGACGATCACCAGCCCGTTGACCGCCAGGTTCGCAATGGGGAGGTAGACGTCCATGATCGGGACCCGCCTATCGCAAGGCGGCGGGGGCTGAAAGATGAACGAGGGAGATTCCGTCAGTTCCCTTGCGATTGGTGGCTGCGGCTGGACGCGGCGCTGACCGGTTGAAGGTGACGGCTATGCGGAACGGGTGGTCTGTGCCCCCTTCCGCGCCGATCACCTGCCGGGGACGTGTGGCCCTGCCTAGAAGCCTGCCGAAAGCGTCAGCGCAGGGCCGCTCTCCGGTTCGGCATCGCCTGCCACCCGCACGCGGTAATCGGCCGTGACCCGGGCAAAGACGCTGCCGATGGCGAACGTGACCGACGCGGTCGGCCCGACGTCGAGCCGCGCCGCGCCCTTCTGCGCGCCACCCCAGGCGCCCGCTCCCGCGGCGAAGGACGCGCGGCCCACCCGCGCCACGTCACGGGTGACGCGCGCCTGCCCGTCGACGAACGCGGTGGCGAAATCCCCGCCGACGTAGCCGCCCTGCGCATAAAACTCGGCGCGAGTGGCGAAAGGCAGGTCGATCGGCGCGATTTCGGTGACGGCATAGGCGGCGGGGCGGATCTCGACACCACCGGGCCGGTCCGCCAGCCGCAGTTCGCCGGCGACGCGCAGCGGCACGCCGGCGAGCGGACGAGCGGAGAGACCTGCGGCAATTTCGGCATCGCGCGGGGAGCGCAAGGCGGCGCTGGCCCGGGCATAAGCCTCGGGAGCATGGCGCGGGGAGGGGGCGAGGCGGTAACGCAACACCGCGCCCGCCTGGCTGCGGCCGTAGCTCGGCTGGCCGGGGACGGGGCTGCGCAGATCGCCTTCGCGCAGCAACAACCAGCCATCGGCCGACCAGCGGCGCGCACCCGGCACCGGCGTGGCGCGCCGCGCGGGGGCCAGTGGATCGACCGCCGGGCCGGTCTGGGCGAGACGGGGCGCACGGGCATCGCCCGGCCGCCGGGCCGGCGCGGCCAGCGAAGCGAGCGCAGGCGGAAGCTGCATCCGCGACAGGCCCATCATCGCCAGCAGCGCGTGGCTCACCGCAGGCCCCGCCTGCGATCCGCCCGCGTCCTCGTCCGCCCCGGCCGCCTCGGAACGAGCGCCTGCCGTCGCGCCCCGGTCTCGGCGGTCGCTCCACAGCGCGCGCCCTTCGAGCGGGGCACGATCGACCGGCCGGAGCGCTGGAGGCACCCGGCCCGGCAGCGGCGCGATAAGCGCCCGCCATGCGCTTTGCGCCTCCACAACCACACCGCGCGTCTCCACCCCCGACGACGCCGCTTCGCCGGGCAGCACCGGCTGTACACGAGTGGACTCGCCGCCAATGCCGCTCCCCAAACCCGTCCGGTCGAGCGAACGGCCGGGCTCATCGACCGGACCCTGCACGGCGCCCCCCATTGCAAAGGGCGGTTCCCAGGAAACGGCGCGCACGCCCAGCCAACCGCTCAGCAAGGCGCCGAGGAACAGCAGCGGCTGGCCACGCCGGACGACCGCAAAGCGGCTCATGCCGCGGCTCCGACCGCGGCATTGAGCTCGTCGCCTCGCGCGGGATGCGCGGCGTGCTCGGTCTTGTCCCACTTGACCGGGTTGCCGCGCAGGGTCCCGACATAGGCGACGAGCGCCCGCCGCGCCGCCATGATGGCGATGATGTTGGCAACGGGGATGCGCGCGATCGCCCACATGCCCTCCGCCAGTCCGTACTCGCGGGTGGTGAAGAACAAGCGCGCCCCTGCGCGCCAGACGAGCGCGGCGAGATTGCTGTAAAGGAGGGTAAGGGCCAGCGGATCGTCGGCGATCTCCACGTTCTGTCCCAGCAGCGCCAGCACGCCCGACACCCCGATCAGCACCAGCAGCGCATAGCCGACGAGCAGCACGAGCGCGTTGATGAGCCCGCGCCGGTCGCGCAGCCGCATCCAGGTCTCGCTGATCCCACCGCCCCAGCCGAGCCGCTCCCAGCCCTGCAGCGCGATGCCGTGGATCCAGCGCCCCTTCTGTCGCACCGCCGCCTCGATGGTGCCCGGGAAATAAGCGCGCGTCGCCACCAGCCGGCCGTCCTCATCCCGCACTCTGAGGAAGCGCGAGCGCCCGCCCGCCTCCTGCACGCGGAAGCCGAGCTCGTAGTCCTCGGTCAGCGATTCGACCGAGAACGGCGCCTCGGCTCCCTTTCCGCGCGCGATCGCCTCGAGGATGTCGCGGCTGAAACCGCAGCCCACGCCCGCTGCCGGAAGGCTCGCACCCATGGCGCTGCGCACCACCATCGTGCGGCCATGCGCCTCGGCGAACTCGTCGCAGTAATGGTTGCCCACCCAGCGCGAGCGGGTCTGCGGCACGGGGAGGACGGGAAGCTGGACGAAATCAACCGCGTCGAGCGAGCGGTCGATCAGGCCCAGCGCAGCGGGATCGACCATGTCCTCGGCATCGTGCAGCAGCACCATCCGGTAGCGCTCGCCGCTGCGTGCCTCGTCGTCACGCAGCGCGCGCCAGCAGCGGTTGAGGCAATCGGCCTTGGTCGTCGGGCCGACGCTGTCGTGGACCACGATCCTGAGGCGCGGATCCGTGGGCGCCCCGTCCATCGCCGCCGAAACGGTCGCCGGATCATTGCCGTAGCAGCCGATATAGAGCGTGAGCTCGCGTTGCGGCCAGGCGGCGAGCGCATGGGCGATCGTATCGCCGATGACCTGCTCCTCGCTCCAGGCGGGGATGATCACCGCCGCCTTGCCCGCAAGCGGAGGGCCGCGCATCTCTTCGCGGGAGACGACATAGGTGTGCGCCCGCCCGGTCAGCCGAAGCCAGACCCAGGCAAGGTCGATGGCGAATTCGTCGACTGCGCCAATCAGGAAAAACACCCCCGCGAAGAGGAGTAATTCAAATTGAACGAGCGCGAGCCATTCGGCCGCGCTCCAACCCTCCAGCCCCATTTTCCCCTGGGCTCCGTCTAACTTATTGACCTTGTGTCTTAACCCTTCTTAACGTTTGTAAAGAGGGGATTGGCAAAGGGCAAACGCTTTTGCTGCGGGATACTGGCGGGGGTGCAGGGCTTGCATCGCAACCGCGTTTGCGAAAGGGAGGGCGCAGATGGCAGCCCCCCCTTCCCTGATCCAGGTCGCGGTCAGACCGTTCAAGGCGCTGTTCGTCAGCGACGCCTTTGCCGGCGTGCTGCTGATCACGGTTGCCGCGGCGGCGATGCTGGCGGCCAATTCGCCGCTCGCACACACCTATCACGATCTGTTCCACGGCACGCTCGCCTGGACGCCGGTTGCCAAGCTCGACACGCTTCACCTGTGGATCAACGATGGGCTGATGGCGATCTTCTTCTTCGTCGTGGGTCTCGAGGTGAAGCGCGAAATCGTCGCGGGCAATCTCGCCGATGCTCAGACCAGGAAGCTGCCCGTGCTCGCGGCCGCGGCGGGGATGGCCGCACCCGCGCTGGTCTATTTCCTGATCGCCGGCGGCGAGCCCGATCTGGAGCGCGGCTGGGCGATCCCCGCGGCGACCGACATCGCCTTCGCCATGGGGGTGCTGGGCCTCCTCGGCCGGCGGGTGCCCAGCGCGCTGCGCGTGTTCCTGCTGACCGTCGCCATCGTCGATGATATCGGTGCGGTGCTGATCATCGCGCTGTTCTACACCGCCAGCATCAAAGCCGTCTGGCTGACCGGCTCGGTGCTGGTGTTCGGCATCCTGCTCGCCATCAACCGGATGCGCGTCGGCCTCGTCGCTCCCTTTATCCTTGGCGCATTGGTGCTGTGGTTCTGCGTGCTGAACTCGGGGATCCACGCCACCATCGCGGGGGTCGCTGCGGCGCTTACCATCCCCATGCACCGGCGCGACGGGGGCAGCATGTGCGTCGATCTCGAGCATGCCCTGGTCGGCTGGAACGCGTACCTGATCGTTCCGCTGTTCGGCTTCGCCAATGCGGGCGTCGCGCTTGCCGGGCTCGGCTGGGACGCGCTGCTCGACCCGCTGCCGCTGGCTATCGCGGGTGGGCTCGTCATCGGCAAGCAGGTGGGGATCTTCTCCGCGATCGTCATCGCCGACCGGATCGGCTTCGCCCGCCGCCCGCTCGATGCGACGCTGGTGCAGATCTGGGGGATGACGATCCTGTGCGGCATCGGCTTCACCATGAGCCTGTTCATCGGCGCGCTCGCCTTCCCGCGTTACCCGCTGCTGATCGAGGAGGCCAAGCTCGGCGTGCTCCTCGGGTCGGCGATCTCGGCGGTGCTTGGTTATCTCGTGCTGCGCTTCGCTCCGGCTCCGGTCGACCGGGCGGAGGAGGACCCACCGAAGGCGCGCGCGACCTACTGAAGCGGCGGGCTAACCCTTGCGCGCGACGGGCGCGTCCTCGCCCAGATCCTCGTACCAGGCTTCGACCGGTCCTTGGAGTTTGAGCGTCAGCGGCTTCCCGCGGCGGTCCATCGCCTTGCCCGCCTGGACCCTGATCCAGCCTTCGGAGATGCAATATTCCTCGACATTGGTCCGCTGCGCGCCCTTGAAGCGGATGCCGATCCCGCGGCGCAGCTTGTCGCCGTCGAAATGCCCGCTGGCGGGGTTGATCGCCAGCCGATCGGGCGGCGTGTCGGCGGCATCGGTTTCGGTTGCAGCCACGGTCGGCTGATCGACGCCGCCCTGATCCTGGTCATTGTCCGTCTCGCTCATCGGGCGCGCATAGACAGGCTCGCCCGGCAAGACAACGTTGCCTCAATCGGGGGGGAGTAACGTCTCGGGCGGGGTCGCGCCCGGATTGTCATGGTCGCCGCGTTCAATCGAAATCTCGTCGGGGCTGGTCGGTTCGACCGGATCGCCGTCGTCGGGGACGATTTCATCGGGCGTGTCTCCCGGCGTGATGTCGTCATCGCCGGGGCGCCCGGGATAGTCGCTGTCGCCATTGTCGTTGGCCAGTTCGGCGGCGCTCAGCGGATCTGCGTTGGGATCGATCGTGGGCGGGGTAGCCGGCGGCAGGTGCGCGCGCTCGTAACTCTCGTCGGTATAGTCTTGGCGGTCCATGATGATGACCCTTTCGTTGGCTCGTACCAGTCAACCGCCGGCTGCGCCCTGCCGTTCCACCGCAGGCCCTCCCCCCGTCGCACCGCTTGCCCTATCGGCCGCTTCCTCCTAAGGGCTGGCGCTTCTTTTCGGGGAGGATCGCCGCTTCCCAACCCGATGGCGGGCAGCGGGCGTGGCGGAACTGGTAGACGCGCTTGGTTTAGGTCCAAGTATCGAAAGATGTGGGGGTTCGAGTCCCTTCGCCCGCACCAGCCGCCGGTCCGCAATGTCTCCACACCCAAGTGCAGGAATTGAAGAACAACACCATGGACATCGTCGAAACCACCAATGACGGCCTCAAGCGGGCCTATGCGCTGACCATCCCCGCCAAGGAGATCGATGCCAGGATCGATGCGGAGATCAAGAAGGTCGCGCCACAGGTGCGGATGCCCGGGTTCCGCCCCGGCAAGGTGCCCGCCAATCTCGTGCGCAAGATGCATGGCGCCTCGATGCACGCCGAGATCCTTCAGAACACGGTGCGCGAATCGGTCGACGGGCTGATCCGCGAGAAGAAGCTGCGTCCCGCGCTTCAGCCGCGGATCGACCTCAAGGACGGCTACAAGGAGGGTGAGGACGCCGAGCTCACCGTCGAGCTCGAGGTGCTGCCCGAGTTCGAGGTGCCCGCGCTCGACGATCTCAAGCTCGAGCGCCTCACGGTGCCGGTGGCGGACGAGACGGTGGACGAGGCCTTGCACAAGCTGGCGGCGAACCAGAAGAGCTACAAGGATGCACCCAAGAGCAGGAAGGCTGCCGCGGGCGATCAGGTGGTGATCGATTTCGTCGGCCGCGTCGATGGCGAGGAGTTCGAGGGCGGCAAGGCCGAGGGGCACCCGCTGGTGCTGGGCTCCGGCCAGCTGATCCCCGGTTTCGAGGACCAGCTCGTCGGCGCCAAGGCGGGCGAGGAGCGAACGGTCACCGTCACCTTCCCGGCGGATTATCCGGCCGAGAACCTGAAGGGCCGCGAGGCCGAGTTCACGGTCACCATCCAGGCGGTCAAGGTCGAGGGCGAGACCGTCCTCGACGAGGACTTCGCCAAGAACCTTGGCATCGAGAACCTCGACAAGCTCAAGGAACTGATGCGCGGCCAGCTCGAGCAGGAGCTCGCCGGCCTCACCCGCACGCAGATGAAGCGGCAGCTGCTCGACCACCTCGCCAGCCGGCACGATTTCCCCGTGCCCCAGAGCATGGTCGAGGCCGAGTTCGAGCAGATCTGGCGCCAGCTCGACGAGGAAGCCGCGCGCGAGGAGGACCCCGCCGCGGCTCGCGCCGAGCTCGAGGCGGAGAAGGACGATTATCGCCGCATCGCCGAGCGCCGGGTGCGTCTGGGCCTGCTGCTTTCCGAAATCGGCCAGCGCAACTCCATCGAGATCACCCAGCAGGAAATGCAGATGCTGCTCCAGCAGGCGGCACAGCAATATCGCCCCGAGGACCGGGAGCGCTTTGTCGAATATGTCCGCAAGGAGCCGATGGCGCAGGCCCAGCTGCGCGCGCCGCTCTACGAGGACAAGGTGGTCGACTTCCTGTTCGACAAGGCCGAGGTGACCGAGCGCGAAGTGAACCGCGAGGAGCTCGAGGCGGCGATCGAAGCCGAAGAGGGCGCAAGCCAAGCCAAGCCCGAGCCCAAGAAGAAGGCGCCGGCGAAGAAGGCGGCGGCGAAGGAGACACCCGCCAAGAAGGACGAGGGCGCCGAGGCGACCCCGGCGGACCAGAGCGAGCAGCCCGCCAAGAAGGCCGCGCCCCGCAAGAAGACCGCCAATGCGGCGGACGCAGCGGACGCAGCGGACACAGCAGACTCATCGGAGGAGGCACCGGCAAAGCCCGCCTCTGCCAAGAAGCCTGCTACGAAGAAGCCTGCCACCAAGAAGCCTGCTGCCAAGGACGCCTGAACCCCAGGCAGCGCGGGCCCGCGTGCCCTCTTCCAAGGCGGGTTGCAAGGTGCCGCCAGGGGTCGGCACATCAGCGCCGTCTACAGAGCGCGCGCACCCCGGGGAGAGGGCTCGCGCTACCCGCGCCGCTCGCCGACGCCAGGCATCAGCCGGCTCATGTCCTTGGTCTCACCTGCATGAAGATGCGCTCCGATATCCTCCACGCTGCGCATCAGCCGCACCGTGGTGATGCCGTGCACCACGATCGACACGAGGATGGCAAAGGTCACGCCGGCCCACAGGATGTCGAGCTGGGCGAACTCGGCGTGGTTCTGCCCGTAGGCGAGGTAGTAGATCGAGCCCATTCCGCGGATGCCGAGAAAGGCCACCGCCAGTCGCCCGCGCGTCGGGAGCTTGTTGACGCTCTCGGCCAGCAGGCCCGAAAGCGGACGGATCACGAATACCAGCAAGAGCGCCATCAATGCGGTCGGCCAGTCGAGCGCATCGAGCACGCCTGACGCGAGCATGCCGCCGAACGCGAACAGCACCAGGACCAGCACGATCTTCTCGATCTGGTCGATGAAATGGTGCGTCATCTTGTGATATCGGCTGCGGTTCTCGCGCTGGCGCAGCGTGACCGCCCCGACGAACACCGCGAGGAACCCGTATCCCTCGACGGTTTCGGCAAGCCCATAGGCCAGCAGCAGCGTGCCGAGCACGATCAGCCCCTCACTGGTCGAATATTCGGGGATCGGGTCGTGCGCCGCCTCGCCCTCCTGTTCCTCTTCCTCCTCGACTTCGTCGGGGATCTGGTCGGCGCCCTGCTCGAACACGTACCAAGCGCCGGCGCGGCCGACACCGTAGCCAAGGGCGCAGCCGGCGACGATCCGCCAAACGACGTCGAGCGCGAACCACTCGAGCGTCCAGCCGCCAAGCGCCGTCATGCCGACGGCGGCGATCGCGAGATAGGTGAAGGGAAAGGCGAGCCCGTCATTGAGCCCGGCCTCGACGGTTAGGGAGAAGCGCACGTCGTGCCGCTCGCTCTCGCCCGGCGGACCGACCGAGACGGCGCGCGCCAGCACCGGATCGGTCGGGGCAAGGGCCGCGCCGAGCAGGATCGCACCGGCGGGCGCGAGGCCCATCGCCCACCAGCCCCACAGCGCCACCGCGATGATGGTCAGCGGCATGGTGATCGCGAGCAGCGGCCAGACCTGCTTCCAGTTGGACCAGGTCACCGGCCGGTCAATGGCAATGCCCGCCGCCATCAGCGAGACAATAACGATGAACTCGGTCACGTATTCCAACGTCAGCGAATCGATCCAGTCGCTTGCCGGATTGAGGTCGGGCAGGCCGATCGGCAGCGAGAAGACCAGGAAACCGACCGCCACATAGACGATCGGCAACGACAGCCAGGTGAAGCGGGAGAGGACCCGCTCGAATGCCACCGCAACCATCAGGCCCAGCCCGATCAGCACGAAGATGAAGATGCGCGGGTCGATCATCGCTTCAAATACAATCTGCCTGGGAGAAGGGCACCGGGAGCAAATCCCTATCGTTCCGGTAGGTTGCCGGAGAGCCCTTCAAATGGCGGATCGCCGCATTCGATCCCGGCCGGGTGGAAAACCCCGCGGATCGCGTTCACCGCGCTCCTGCCAGCGCTGCGCTGCGCGCCCGCTCATAGGCCGCCCCTGCTGCCAACACCCGCTGGTCGCTCCATTCCTCGCCGATGAACGACAAGCCCGCCGGCAACCCCTCCACTGCGCCCATCGGCACCGTCAGATGAGGATAGCCGGCGATTGCCGCGAACGAGCCGATGCCGACCGAGCCGTCATAGCGGTCGCCGAGCACGAGATCGGTGAGCCAGGCGGGGCCAGTGGTGGGGGCGACCAGCAGGTCGACATCATGCGCGGCCAGCAGCCGGTCGATCCCCTCTGGCCCCGCCAGCCGTTTCGCGTCGGCTCGGGCGGCGAGATAGGCTTCGCGGTCGGTCGCCTGCAGAGCCTCTTCGAGCAGATCCTGGCCGAACCAGCGCAGTTCCGTCTCGGCATTGGCGGCGTTGAAGGCAATCACGTCGGCGAGCGAGCGCACCGGCAGGTCGGCTGGCGAGGCGGCGAGATAGGCGTCGATCCCTTCGCGGAACTCGTAGAGAAGCACGGCGAACTCGGCCTCGCCCATGGCTTCGTCGCGCTCCAGCTCGATCTCGACGAGCTCGGCCCCGGCCGCGCGCATGTCGGCAAGGGCTTGGTCGAACAGTGCGATCAGCCGCTCGTCCTCGCCCACGCGGTTACGCACCACGCCGATCCTCGTGCCGGCGAGTGAGGCATTTTCGAGCCCGCCGGCAAAGTCGAGCTTCCGCCTGTCGGCCTCGGCGGTGGCGGGATCGGCCGGGTCGCTGCCGGCGATGGCGGTGAGCAGCATGGCCGCATCGCGCACGCCGCGCGCCATCGGCCCGGCGGTGTCCTGGCTGGCGCTGATCGGCACTACATGCGTGCGGCTGACCAGCCCCACCGTAGGCTTGAAGCCCACCACGCCGTTGACGCTGGCGGGGCAGGTGATCGAGCCATCGGTCTCGGTGCCGATCGCGCCCCACGCGAAGCCCGCCGCCACCGCCGCCCCGCTGCCCGAGGACGAGCCGCACGGATTGCGCCCTTCCCCGTAAGCGTTGCGGGTCTGCCCGCCCACTGCGCTCCACCCGCTGGTCGAGTTGGAGCTGCGGAAATTGGCCCATTCGGAAAGGTTGGTCTTGCCCAGCACCACGCCCCCCGCCTCGCGCAGCCGGGCGATCAGCGGCGCATCGCGGCCGGTCATGTTGCCTGCCAGCGCCAGGCTGCCGGCGGTGGTCGGGAACTCGCGCGTCTCGATATTGTCCTTCACCAGCACGGTGCGCCCGGCGAGCGGCAGGCCCGCCGCCTGCGCCGCTGCGGCCTCGGCCGGCGCATCCTCGTTCACCGCGATGACCGCATTCGGTCCGGCCTCATCGGCTGCTGCGATGCGCTCCAGATCGCGCTCAGCCGCGATACCGCCGCCTGGCCATTCGCCGGCTTGCGCGAGAGGAGCTTGCTGGTTGCCTGCCGCCATGCAGCCGGTGAGCGAGCACGCCGCAAGGGCAAGGGCGAGAAGTCTCATGCCAATCCTTGTGTGCCCACCGCACGCAACAGGCAAGCCTCGCGGAGCAGGCCTTGAACATCCCCCGCCCACGCGCGACATAGACGCGCCACAGCGACGAGAGGGATTTGCATGCTAGACTTGTTCGGTGACAGCCGCGACCGCTTCACCCAAGACCCGGTTACCGGCGCGCTGGTGCCGGTGGTGGTCGAATCGACCAGCCGCGGCGAGCGCAGCTTCGACATCTTCTCGCGCCTGCTGCGCGAGCGGATCGTCTTCGTCACCGGCCCTGTCGAGGACGGCATGGCCAGCCTCATCGTCGCCCAGCTGCTGTTTCTCGAGAGCGAGAACGCGCAGGACATCTCGATGTACATCAATTCCCCCGGTGGCGTGATCACCGCGGGCATGGCGATCCATGACACGATGCAGTACATCAAACCCAAGCTGCGCACCGTGTGCGTCGGCCAGGCGGCCTCCATGGGCTCGTTCCTGCTGTGCGCGGGCGAGCCCGGAATGCGCGTGGCGCTGCCCAACTCGCGGATCATGGTGCACCAGCCTTCGGGCGGGGCGCGCGGCATGGCGTCCGACATCGAGATCCAGGCCAAGGAAATCCTGCGCGTCCGCCAGCGGATGAACGAGCTTTACGTGCGCTATACCGGCCAGAGCCTGACCGACATCGAGAAGGCACTGGATCGCGACACCTTCCTCGAGGCCGAGGAGGCCAAGGCCTTCGGCATCGTCGATGCGGTCTTCGCGCATCGGCCCAAGGATGACGAGGCGGGCGATATCACCGGCTCGGGCGGCGCCCCAAGCTGACGCGTTTTCGCGCCCAATCTTCATCCTTCGGCAATCCCTCTGGAATAAGGGTTTGTCCGCAATTGATTATGCCGCCCCGGCGGCTACATTGACCATGCGTGATTTTTCGCGCGGGCCCTGCTACGGCTGAAGCCCCCCGCGTCCAGGACGAGAGTATGACCAAGTTGAGCGGATCGGACAGCAAGAGCACTCTTTATTGCAGCTTCTGCGGCAAGTCGCAGCACGAGGTGCGCAAGCTGATCGCCGGCCCCACCGTGTTCATCTGCGACGAATGCGTGGAGCTGTGCAACGACATCATCCGCGAGGAGGCCAAGGGCTCGATCGCGGGGAAGAAGGACGGCGGGATCCCCACCCCTGCCGACATCTGCGGCACCCTCAATGATTACGTGATCGGCCAGGACCGCGCCAAGCGCGTGCTCTCGGTTGCCGTCCACAATCACTACAAGCGCCTGAAGCACGGCGGCAAGTCGGGCGAGGTCGAGCTCGCCAAGTCGAACATCCTGCTCGTCGGCCCGACCGGCAGCGGCAAGACGCTGCTCGCCCAGACCCTCGCGCGCACCTTCGACGTGCCTTTCACCATGGCCGATGCGACCACGCTGACCGAGGCCGGTTACGTGGGCGAGGATGTCGAGAACATCATCCTCAAGCTGCTGCAATCCTCGGACTACAACGTCGAGAAGGCGCAGCACGGCATCGTCTATATCGACGAGATCGACAAGATCACCCGCAAGGCCGAGAACCCTTCGATCACGCGCGACGTGTCGGGCGAAGGCGTTCAGCAGGCGCTGCTCAAGTTGATGGAGGGCACCACCGCCTCGGTGCCGCCCCAGGGTGGCCGCAAGCATCCGCAGCAGGAATTCCTCCAGGTCGACACCACCAACATCCTGTTCATTTGCGGCGGCGCCTTCGCCGGGCTCGAGAAGATCATCGGCGACCGGCTGCAGAAGCGCTCGATCGGCTTCGGCGCCAATGTCGCCGAGCCCAGCAAGTCCAAGATCGGCGCGCTGCTCGAGAAGTGCGAGCCCGAGGATCTGTTGAAGTTCGGCCTGATCCCCGAATTCGTCGGCCGTCTGCCGGTCATCGCCACCTTGCACGACCTCGACGAGGCGGCGCTGGTGACCATCCTCCAGCAGCCCAAGAACGCGCTGGTCAAGCAATATGCCAAGCTGTTCGAACTCGAGGACGTGGAGCTCAGCTTCACAGACGAGGCCCTAACCGCCATCGCTGGCCGCGCGGTCAAGCGCAAGACCGGCGCCCGGGGCCTGCGCTCGATCGTCGAGGGCCTGCTGCTCGATACGATGTTCGACCTGCCCGGCATGGACGACGTGACCGAAGTGGTGATCGACAAGGACGTGGTGGAAGGCCGCAAGGACCCGGTCCGCGTGCTCGGCAACGGCAAGAAGAAAGAGGCGGCGGCCTGATCGTGCCGCTGCTTGCCCTCGATGGGTAAGCTGACCGGCAAGGTGTGCATCGTCACCGGCGCCGCTCGGGGCATCGGGCGCGCGATCTGCCAGGCGTATCATGAGGCCGGCGGCACCGTCCTCGTCACGGATATCGACAGCGCGGGCGGGGAAAGGACAGCCTCCGCAATCGGCTGCGCCTTCAGCAAGCTCGACGTCGTGCGCGAGGAAGACTGGTTCGCCCTGGCCGACGCGCATCCGCGCGCCGACGCCTTGGTCAACAATGCCGGCGTTACGGGGTTCGAGGCCGGCCCGGCAGCGCACGATCCCGAACATGCGAGCCTTGCAGACTGGCGCGCAGTCCATCGCATCAACACCGACGGCACCTTCCTCGGTTGCCGCTATGCGATCGGCGCCATGAAGGAGAAGGGCGAGGGCTCGATCATCAACATTTCCTCGCGCTCGGGCCTGGTCGGCGTGCCCGCCGCGGCCGCCTCTGCCGCCTCGAAGGCAGCCGTGCGCAATCACACCAAATCGGTCGCGCTCTATTGCGCTCAGCAAGGCTGGCGCATCCGCTGCAACTCGATCCACCCTGCAGCGATCCTCACGCCGATGTGGGAGCCGATGCTGGGCGATGGGCCCGATCGCGAGTCGCGGATGGCTGAGCTCGTTGCCGATACGCCACTCAGGCGCTTCGGCACGGTCGAGGAGGTCGCCGCCCTGGCGCTGCTGCTGGCATCAGACGATGCAACCTACATGACCGGAGCCGAACTCACGATCGATGGCGGACTGCTCGCCGGCTCGGCCGCGGCGCCCGGCTAGCGGGCAGCGCGCGACCGAGAGCGCGCGATCACCCCGGCAGCGAGACCGCGTTGGTCACGTGAATGATCCCGTTCGACTGCATCACGTCGGCCTGCGTCACCGTCGCGGTGCCGCCCGCGCCGTCGACCAGCACCACTGCGCCACCCTGCATCCGCGCGCGCAGGGTGCCGCCCTGAACCGTGGTCAGGGTCGCGGTGCCGCCACCCGCATCGATCAGGCGCATGAGCTCGGCGGCGGTGGTCCGGCCGGGGACGACGTGATAGGTCAGCACGTTGGTCAATTGCGCGCGGTTCTGCGGCTGGAGCAGCGTATCGACCGTGCCCGCGGGCAGCCGGTCGAACGCCGCGTTGGTCGGCGCGAACACGGTGAACGGGCCTGCCCCCGACAGCGTGTCGGCCAGCCCGGCAGCCTGGACCGCGGCCACCAAGGTGGTGTGATCGGCCGAGTTCGCGGCGTTCTGGACGATATTGCGCGAGGGGTACATTTCGGCCCCACCCACCATCGTGGTTCCGGCGCTCGCGGCCATATCGCCATCCAGCGTATTCATCGCGCAGGCGGAAAGCGCGAGCGGGGCGGCGGCGAACAAGGCAAAAGCGCGGATTGAGATAGGCATTCCAAAATCTCCTGGAGGCGAAAACCAATAAACGTTACGCTGCATACGTCCTGCGACCGGACTTGGTTTCGCGCATGGACCATATCCCGTAAGATCAGTTTTAACCCTCGTGCCGCCCTTTGCACCCCCGCGCGCAAGCGGCATCCTTCTCGATCTGCACCGTGGCGTGGCCGATACCAAAGCGGTTCTCCAGCCCGTCCGCCAGGTCCCCCAGGAACGCGTCACCCCGCTCTCCTTGCGGGATCACCAGGTGTGCGGTGAGGGCGGTTTCGGTGGTCGACATCGGCCAGATGTGGAGATCGTGCACCGCCGCAACCCCCGGCAGGCCGGTGAGGTAGGCGCGCACCGCCGCCCCGTCGATCGCCTCGGGCACGGCCAGCAGGCCGAGGCGAATGCTGTCCCTCGCCAGCCCCCAGGTCCCCCATCCTATCACCAGGATGATCACCAGGCTTGTCACCGGATCTATCCACAGGGCGCCCGTCAGCAGGATCAGCGCGCCTGCCACCACGACGCCGAGCGAGACCAGCGCATCGGCCGCCATGTGCAGGAACGCCCCGCGGATGTTGAGATCACGGCTCCTCCCGCGCATGAACAGGAGCGCTGTGAAGGTGTTGATGGCAACGCCAATCGCGGCCACCGCGATCATCGTCCAGCCCTCGACCGGCGCGGGATCGAACAGCCGGCGCACCGTCTCGACCGAAATCGCGCCGATCGCCACCAGCAGCAGCGCGGCATTGGCTAGCGCCGCGAGGATGGTCGAGCTCTTGAAGCCATAGGTATAGCGCGCCGAAGCCGGCCGCCGCGCAGCCACGCTCGCCCCCCAGGCGAGCAGCAGTGCGAGGACATCGGACAGGTTGTGCCCGGCATCGGCCACCAGCGCCATCGAGCCCGAGAGGAAGCCGAACACCGCCTCCACCACGACAAAGGCCGAGTTGAGCGCCACGCCGATCGCGAAGGCCCGCCCATGATCGGCCGGCGCGTGATAGTGATCGTGAGCCTGGCTATGCGAATGTCCGGCGCCCATCATGTTACTCGTAGATGCAGGCGTCGAGCCCGTCACGCCCCACGGCGCCCATCCGCGCTTCGATCGTGTTGCCGTAGCGCTGGGTGAAGCCGCCCGGATTGACCACTGCGCGCCGCTTGGGCGAGGGCAGGGCCGCGGCCATCCGCGACGCCTCGTCCGCCGACACACGCTCGGCCGAACGCCCGAAATAACGCTGCGCCCCGGCCTCCACGCCATAGGTGCCAAGACCCGTTTCGGCGACGTTGAGATAGACCTCCATGATCCGCCGCTTGTCCCACAATTGCTCGATCAGGAAGGTGAACCAGGCCTCCAGCCCCTTCCTGAAGAAGCCCCCGCCCTGCCACAGGAACACGTTCTTGGCCGTTTGCTGGCTGATCGTCGAGCCGCCGCGCAGCCGCTCGCCGGAAAGCCGCTCCTCGATCGCCTGTTCGATCGCCTCGCGGTCGAACCCGTCATGCGCGCAGAACTTGCCGTCCTCCGCCGCGATCACCGCGCGCACCATGTTGCGGTCGATCCTGGAGAGCGGCGTCCAGTCCTTGGT
>PPFU01012245.1_pt1 | contig 15578 bp, 12 predicted proteins | sample 1535991 | NCBI WGS metagenome assembly PPFU01 (sample SAMN04901290, study PRJNA319586) | Hypolithon metagenome, whole genome shotgun sequencing project. | isolation source: Antarctic Hypolithon | place: Antarctica: Miers Valley | collected 2014
AGCAACAACCTCACAGATAGGCGTGGGCTGCTGCTGCGCCGCATCCTGATGGGAGAGAGGGCATCCGTATCTTGGCGGCTCACCCAACCAGTTACCCCATGCTCTGGCTTAAAGCGCTGCTCGTTGTCCTGCACATTCTCGTAGCCGTGGTGTGGCTGGGCCTCTCGCTGCGCGTGCAGACGCTGGCGCGGCTCACACACGTCCCCGATGCCAGAGCCGCGGGGGACCGCTCTGTTCTCATCATGACCGTGCTGGCGCTCTTGCTGCCGCTGCTGGGGCTGGGCGCGATGATGGCGGGGGGTGGATTTGCCGCCTACGGCCCCGAGTACCACACCAGCATCACGCTCGCGCTCTTGCTGGCGGGCATCCAGTTTTTCGGGGTGCAACGCGTGTGGAAAGGATTGCCCGAGAGCGGCCATCCGGGTAAAATGTCCATGTGGATCGGGATCGGCCACCTGCTGTGGCTCGTCATCCTCATCCTGATGCTCTGGCCGCAGTACATCGCACCGGCTGTGTTGTAAGCCGCTGATCCCTCGCTTTATCCCTCTCCCCCTGTGCGCTTTCTCAACGACCACTTCCGCCGCGCCCTCATCCTCGAAAACCCGCACCCGAGCCTCGACGAGTACCTGCGCGAGCAGGGCATCGAGCCGGAGCGGCTGCCCGAAACCGCCACGCAGGACGTCGGCTTCGTACTCGAACGGCTGCGCGAAGGGCAGCACGACCTGCTCTTCAAGCGCTCGCGCTTCGAGGTGGATGATGCCGTGCTGGAAGCCTCCCAGAAGCTTGCCGCTGTGATGCTGTGCTGCATCGGCGACGACTCGGTAGACAAAGACGCGTGCGCCCGGCACGGGGTGCTCGTCATGAACGATCCCGTCTCCAACGGGCGCAGCGTGGCCGAAATGGTGATGGGCGAGATGATCGGGCTGGCGCGGCGGCTGTTTCACGCCAACGAGGCCGGGCGGCAGCACCTGTGGACGAAAGACTCGCTGGGGCGCTACGAACTCAAAGGCAAGGTGCTGTCGGTGATCGGGCTGGGCAACATTGGCAAGCAGGTGGCCCAACTCGCCGAGGGCTTCGGGATGCACATCCGCTTTTTCGACACCGCCGAGGTTGCGCGCGAGGTAGGCGTAGCGCTTGGCTGGACGCCCTGCAAAACGCTGGCAGAGGCTTTCCGCGAGGCAGATGTGGTCTCGCTGCACCTCTCGGCCGAGGACAACCGCGGGCAGTCTAACCGCGACACCATCACGTACGAGCTTTTCAGCCAGCTTGCGCAGGCGCGGCCCGACAACAGCCCCCGCCTGTTTCTCAACGCCGCCCGCGGTTTCCTCTACGACCCCGACGAACTCCAGCGCGCCATCGAGGAGGGACACGTGCGCGCCGCGGCGATAGACGTGTTTCCCGACGAGCCCGGCTCCAAGAAGGAAGAGTGGAACAACCCGTACGCGCACCTCACCGACGTGGTGACGACGCCTCACATCGGCGCGGCCACCGAGGAGGCGCAGCCGCGCATTGCCGCGCACATCGCGGGCACGACCCGCCTGTTCAACGTCTACGGAACCGTGCGCGACACCGTCTTCGCCCCGCGCCAGGTGATCGGCGTCGATGCCGAGGCACCGTACTGGGCGCTGACCGTCGTCCACTCTGACGCGCGCGGCACCAAGAAGGCACTATCAGACGCCATCTACGAGGCCGGCGCAAACAACATCCAGTCGTCGCACCGCGACATACCCAAGTACGGCATCGCCTACGACGTCTCGGCTATCGACCGCCCCCTCAGCGAGGCGCAACTCGGTGATCTCGTGGAGCGGGCGCGGCGGATTTCGGGAGACGAGGCCGCCGTCCGCGCGCTGCGGCAGTTCGAGGTGCGGTAGCCGCTGCGCAGTGGTCTACAGGGGCACGCGAGGAAACGATTCCGTCTCCAATAGGTAGCGAGTAGCGTCTGCGCGTAAATTGCGCGGAGAGGACGACGCGCGCGGCGAACCGCATCTGACTACCAGCCTGTGGGGGCATCATGGCACACCGAGACCTACTGAAACACCTGCTGGTGCTGGGGCTACTCTGTGCTGTAGCTGCGCCGGTAATGGCCCAGCGCCCTTTCCGCGTTTACGACCCGTTCTACCGCAACGAATCAGCACGGCGGCCTTTCTACGACGGCTACGCGCTTACCGGTGAGGTGTCCTACCGTCCCCCGGGCGAACTGCAGGGACAGGATCCGACGCTCGACTCCAACCCGCTCGGTCTCGCACTGCGGCTCGATTACCAGCTTACCGATCATCTCGATGCCAGCGCTATTGTAGATGCTTCCGGTGCAGGCCGCACGCTGGCGTGGAGCTGGGTGGTGCTCACGTACCACCGCACCCAGGATTTCGACGATTACGCCTTCCGCCTTGCGCTCGACCCGGATTCGGACGGGCGGGTAGGCTTCCCGCAGGCCGACCTTGCCTTTGTCGCCTCCAGCCTGCTCTCGCCCACGTTTTCGTCCGACTTCGCCATCGGCATCCGGCGTGTGCAGCGGGGCTACCGGCAGTACCTGCCCGCAGAGACGCCTCCCGAGCCGAGTCAGGGACTCTCACCTGCCACGCCCCGCAGCTTTGACGTGCTCTACAACCGTGCGCTGGGCTGGGAGATACACCTGATGATGAATTACAGCCTGCACCTCTCGCCCTCGGGCACCAAGTTCTACGCAGGCCTCGTAGCCGACCGCGGGCAGTACGAACTCCACCGGAGGCACCAGCCGGGCCCTGGCGTGGACGTGCAGCCGGCGCAACCCAACAGCACCGTGCAACTGGCGCGGGAAGAGTACCGGGGCGGGGTGGTGTGGCTGCGGCCCGGCTTCGAGTACAACCGCCCCACGTTTCGCCTGACGCCTTTCCTCAACGTGCCGCTGGTGCAGTGGACGCCCGAAGGCCACCTGCGCGCGCGCCCGCACCTGGGCGTCTCCCTCATGCTGCGGTGATTGTCGGGCTGGTGTCTGATACGCATGGGTTTTTTCATCCCGAGCTGGCACACGTGCTGGCGGATGTCGATCTCATTCTCCACGCGGGCGACATTGGCAGCGAAGAAGTGCTGGACGCGTTCGAAAAGCTGGCTCCTACCCGCGCCGTGTGGGGCAACATCGACGGGCAGGCGATCCGCCGCCGGGTGCCCGAGCATCACGACTTTACCGTGCAGGGCGTACGCTTTCGCATGACGCACATTGCAGGTAGGCCGGGGCGCTGGCAGCAGAACATGGGCAACGTGCTGCGCGAAGATGCCCCCGACGTTTTCGTGTGCGGCCACTCGCACATGCTTCAGATAGAACGGGTACGCGAGATGGGCGGGATGCTTTTTGTTAATCCGGGCGCGGCAGGGCGTCAAGGCTTCCACCAGGTCAAGACCTGCGTACGGCTGCACCTCGCTGGCGGCAAGGCCACCCAGGCCGAGGTGGTACACCTCGACGGATAAGGCCTACAGCCAGCGTTGCCGTCTGGCTGTGTATGCGTATGTTTGCCTTACACCGCCTGCCCCAATTTGATATGCCGGCTCGTCTATTTCTCGCTTGCCTTGCCCTGCTGAGCGTGCCTGGTATTTCTGCACGCGCGCAGCAGACCCCGCCGCCCGGGCTGGACGCATACGTCGGGCAGGTGCTGCAAGCCTTCGGAGTGCCCGGCATGGCCGTCGCCATCGTAAAAGACGGCAGCGTAGTGGTTGCCGAAGGCTACGGATCGCGCGCGCTCGGCGAGGCAGATCGGGTAGATGCGCACACGCGCTTCGGCATTGCCTCCAACACGAAAGCCTTTACCGCCACCGCCCTCGCGCTACTGGTGGAAGAAGGCAGAATCGCATGGGACGATCCCGTGGTGCGCCACCTGCCCGCCTTTCAGCTATCCGACCCTTACGTTACCCGCGAACTCACCGTGCGCGACCTGCTGGTGCACCGTAGTGGGCTGGGTCTGGGCGCGGGCGACCTGTTGTGGTGGCCCGGCTCTACCCGCAGCCGCTCCGAGATCGTCGCCCGCCTGCGCTACCTGCCGCTGGAAACAAGCTTCCGCAGCGCGTACGCGTACGACAACGTGCTCTACACCGTGGCGGGTGAACTCATCGAGGCTGTCACAGGCCAGACGTGGGAGGCCTTTGTTACCAGCCGGATTTTGAACGCCGTAGGCATGGACGACAGCAGCCTCCGCAAGGGGGTCGTGGAAACCGGCAACGTAGCGAAAACGCATGCACGGGTAGAGGGAAAGGTGCAGGCCGTGCCGCCTTTCATCAGCGCCAACACGAACCCGGCAGGCGGCATCAGCGCGAGCGCCACCGACATGGCAAAGTGGATGGTTGTCCAGCTCGATTCAGGGCGGGTGGCAGGGGGCGGCCGCCTGTTCACGCCCCGCACTACAGAAGCGCTCTGGTCGCTCGTAACCCCTGTCAATCCTGGCCGCGCCCCCGCTGAGTTGCGCGCGATCCAGCCACAATTCTACGGCTACGGACTCGGCTTTTTCGTCAAAGACTACCGCGGTCTGAAAGTGGTCACGCATACCGGTGGTCTACCCGGCTACGTGTCGCAGATTACCCTCGTGCCCGCCCACAAGCTGGGCGTGGCGGTGCTAACGAATATGGAAGCAGGAGAGGCATTTGTCGCCGTCACCCAGCACGTGCTCGACTACTACCTTGCTGCCTCCGACACCGACTGGCTCGGTGTGCTGAAGCGGCGGCACGACTCAAGCCTGGTGCAAGTGGCAATGGGCAGCGAGGAAATCGCCATCGAGCGCGACAGCCGCTCGGGCCCGTCGCTGCCGCTGAACCAGTATGTGGGCACGTATGCCGATGCGTGGTATGGCAACATCACGATCAGAGAAGAAGCGCCAGGCTTGGTGATGCGTTTTGTGCACACGCCCGACCTCGTGGGCGACCTGGCGCACTGGCAGTACGACACGTTTGTGGTGCGCTGGCGCGACCGCTCGCTGCGCGCCGACGCCTTTGTCACCTTTGCGCTCAACCCGGATGGCAGCATCGACCAGGCAAAGATGGAGGCGGTGTCGCCGGATACTGATTTCAGCTTCGACTTCCACCACCTGCTGTTAAAGCCTGCGGGCGAGTAACACCCCGTTGCCGTAGATTCGAAGCCTGTCCTGCCGCCCTTTCTGCCCATGCCCGACGTTATTCCCGACGCCCTCCACACCGACCGCTACGACCTGGGCGCGATCCAGGAAACAAGCCGCCTGCTCAGCTCCTCGCTTGACCGCGACTTTATTCTCAGCAACCTGCTGCTGACCACCATGAGCAAGGTGCTCGCCGCGCGCGGCGTCGTGCTGCTGCGCGCCCCGGAGGCCGAGGGCTGGTGCGTAGCGGCGGTACGTGGGGGCATGGGGCTGGAATCGGGCGAGACGATTCCCCGACAGCTTTTCGACGTGGGCGACGGCGTGCAGGGGGCTGACGTGCCTGAGGCGCTGGCGGCGCGCGGACTCGCGCTTGTGCTGCCGCTGCGCTCGGGTACGGAAACCATCGGGCTGCTGGCACTGGGACCGCGCTTTGACAAAAAGCCGTTCGATGAGGCTGCGCTGGGCTTTCTGCGCACGCTTATCAGCATGACCACGCCCGCCGTGCAGAACTCGCTGGCCGTCGACAGACTGCGCCACGCCAACCGCGACCTCGACACGCGCATCCAGCAGCTCGGCCTGCTATTCGACCTGTCGCAGCAGTTCAACGCCACCACCGACCGCACGCGCCATGCCCGCATACTCGGGTTGACGCTGATGGGGCAGATGGCCGCGAGCCGCCACCTGTTTCTCGTCCAACGCCCGGGTGGCACAGGTGCGCATCGGGGTTTTACCGTTGTCGCGGCCCGGGGCGTATCTGAAGAAGCCATTGGCGAGGTAGAGATGGAGCACCTGTGCAGCCTCGAAGCCCCCCTCGGCCTGGATGGTGCGGCGTGGCCAGAAGCCGTGGCCGGGCTGCGCGATCACGGCATTGTGCTGCTGTTGCCCTTGCAGCAGCAGGGGCAGACCTGCGGCGTACTCGGCCTCGGCCCCCGCCTCAACGGGCAGTCGTACAGAGAAGAAGACCGTAGCCTGCTCGACGCCATCGGCGGGCTCGCGCTCAGCGCTATCCGCAACTCGTTCCTGCTCGAGGAGCAGCTGGAAAAGCTCCGCATGGAAGAAGAGATGCAGCTTGCACGCGCTATCCAGGCGCGCCTCTTGCCGCAGGAACTGCCCATTTTCGACGGCCTCACTTTGGCTGCCGTAGCAGAGGCGGCCCGCGAAGTCGGCGGCGACTACTACGACGTAGTCCGCATAGACGAGCACCGGCTGCTCGTCGCCATTGCCGATGTGACGGGCAAAGGGGTACCCGCATCGCTGCTCATGGCCAATGTGCAGGCATGCCTGCACGCGCTACTGCCGATGCCGCTGCCCCTCGAAGAAATCGTCGCCCACATCAACCGGGTCATCTGCGCCAACACCGAGGCCGATCACTTTATCACGTTCTTCGTCGGCTTCTACGACCGCCGCACCCGCGAATTCGCCTACGTGAATGCCGGCCACAACCCGCCCATGCTGTTGCGCGCCGCCACGGGCGAGCTGGCCTTACTCGAAGAAGGCGGGTTGCTGCTGGGCGTGATGAACCTGCCGTACGCGCGCGGTCAGGTGGTACTCGAAAAAAGCGACATACTCGCCATTTTTACCGACGGCGTCACCGAGGCGATGAGTGAAGAGGAAGAAGAGTACGGCGAAGAGCGCCTCGAAGCGCTGCTGAGAGCACACGCGGACCTTGTCCCGGTCGCGCTCATGGACGTGCTGCGCCGCGATATTTCCGCGTTTACGGGCAGCGAGAGCCGGCTTTCTGACGACCTCACCGCAATCGTGCTGCGGGTGGAAGAAAATGGCTGAAACCCTGCAGCCTGCGCAGGGGGAATGATTATCGCCTGCTGCATAGGAAGCTTGATTTCCTGTTAGGGTAACACCTCGGTTACGGAAAAGCTTGCCGTGAGCACGATATGTCAGGGAAATGTAACGCAGTCGTAATCAGGGTGGTCGATTCTTGCATGCAAGTATTGCGTGACTGGAGTTAAATACTTATTGTGCAGGCGGTAACAGGGAACTACCTCAGGTATTACTTCAGGTAGCAGCCGCACGCCCGCTTTCTCTTTCACCGTAAAACACTACGGAATAGTGCGACGCACATCAGCCCTCGCGGTACTCGCAAGCCTCTTTCTGATCCTTCCAGCACAGGGGCAGGACATCCCGATCAGAAGCAAGGCGCAGCCCCGCCCGCCCCAGCAGACGAATTTCGACCGGTCGGCCCGGCTGCCTGCCTCCCTTGGCGACGTACAGCGCGACGTGCCGCTGGCGCCTCTCACGGACGCGCAGGTGCTCGAGCGCATGAGCCGCATCTACCGCTATCAGTCCGACATGCTCATGGCGCAGGCGAAGGGCGACACCGAAGCGGTGGAAAACCTGCTCGACCTTGCCATGACCGAGCTGGGCCGGCTCGAACTGCAAGACGGGCTGATCGAACTGCCCGAGGGCGCGCGCTACCGCGAACTTTACCGCACGGTGCTGACCGAGTACGAGAAGTACTACAACGTGGCACCGGGGGATATGCAGGCCCAGTACGGGGACGTGTTTGCCCTGCGCGCGGACATGTTTGCCGCCATCAACGACGACGTGCCGCTGCTTGAGAACGTAGAAATGCCCAAGCTGCGCCCGCTCGAAACGACGATCCCGATGCCCATGCACCGGCTTGTCGAAAGCAACATCGCCTACCTGCTGCGCTCGCCCGAGCGCCACCTCTACCGCTGGATCGAGCGGTCGGAGACGTACTTCCCCATGATCGAGCAGATCCTTGAAGAGGAAGGCGTGCCGGACGAGTTGAAATACCTCGCCATGGTCGAGAGCGGCCTCAACCCCAAAGCAAACTCGTGGGCACAGGCCGGCGGCATGTGGCAGTTTATCCGTCCTACCGGTGCCGCCTACGGGCTGGAGGCCGACGAGTGGGTGGATGAGCGCATGGACCCGGAAAAAGCCACCCGCGCCGCGGCCCGTCACCTCCGCGACCTCCACAAAATGTTCGGCGGCGACTGGCTGCTGGCCCTCTCGGGCTATAACTGCTCGCCTGCCCGCATCAAGCGCGCCATCTCGCGCGCCGAAGCCCGGCTGGGCCGCAAGGCGACGTTCTGGGACATCTACGACGACATCCCGCGGGAGACGCGCAACTATGTGCCGTCGTTTATCGCCGCTGCCCTGCTGGCCTCCAACCCGCAGGCCCTCGATCAGAGCAAGATCAATCCGGGGCCCCGCTACGAGTACGACCTCGTGCCGGTGCGTGGCACGATGACGCTGGAGCAGGTGGCGAGCATGTCCGGGACGACGGAAGACGTGGTGCGCGCGCTCAACCCCGAGCTGCGCCGCAACATGTTGCCGCCCACTTCGAGTCACTACGGGCTGCGTCTGCCTGCGGGCACCAGCGCCACGTTTCTTGCCGCCTACGAAGGCCTCAACGCAAACGAGTTGGAGCAGGAAGTCACGCATGTGGTCAAGCGGGGAGACACTATTACCAAGCTGGCTCGCCAGTATGGCACCTCGGCAGAGGCGCTGCGCACACGCAACGGCATCCGAGGCAACACGCTCGCCAGTGGCCAGCGTCTCGTGATTCCGTACGCCTCAGCCGGTACGCTCCGCGTTGCCGCCGAGCAGGTGCAGACCGTGCAGTTCCGCCCGCGCCCGCGCCGCCAGATTCTGGCCTCCGATGGCACGTCGCCCCGGCTGCGTACCCCTTCCAACAACGTGACTCACAGCGCCGCGCCGGTGCAAACGGTGAGCAGCCGCCCGAGCGAGCCCAGAAATACGGACACGCGCAACGTTTCATCGTCGAGCAGCGTGGCGGGCAGCACCACGAGCACCCGCATTGTGTACCGCGTACGCCGGGGCGACTCGCTGGGTGAGATTGCATCGCGCTACGGCACGACGGTGGGCGAAATTCGCAGCTGGAACCGCCTCAGCGGCAGCACCATCCAGACCGGGCAGCGCCTTTATCTCTACACCGACGGCAAAGCACCTGAAGTCGCATCTGAGCCGGCGCGAACCCCAGCCGCTGCCACCACGCACCGGGTCAAACGCGGCGAGACGCTCGGCACCATCGCGCGGCAGTACGGGACGTCGGTAAGGGCCATCATGTCGCTCAACAACCTGTCGAGCTCCAACATCCAGTCGGGACAGCGCTTGCGGGTGCAGGCAGGAAACACCGCCGCCGCCCCCAGCCGTCCTACCATCCACCAGGTCAAACGCGGCGAGACGCTCACGGCTATCAGCCAGAAATACGGCGTGTCGATAAACGACCTCAAGCAGTGGAACAACCTGCGCAGCGGCAAAATCATGGTCGGTCAGCGCCTTCGTCTTAACAGCTAAGGCACCCTCGCAAAGCATCGGAAAGGGCATCCCACGCTGTGTGGGATGCCCTTTTTGACTGTAGGGCATGCGTAATTTGGCAGGATCATCCCCGCTTCTATCCATGCCTGCTACCATTCCCCTGATCCACCGCCGCTACCCGCCTGATGAGATGGCCGCGCGCGTCGAGGCGTTCTACGTCGAGATGAACCGCCGCCGGACGGTACGCGACTTTGCTTCTACGCCGGTGCCGAGGCGCATTATCGAGGACGCGCTGCGCACCGCAGGCACCGCGCCAAGTGGTGCCCACCAGCAGCCGTGGCACTTCGTGGTGGTAGAGAGCGCAGACCTGAAGCGCCGCATACGCGAGGCGGCAGAAGAAGAAGAAGAGGCGTTCTACAGCGGCCGGGCGCCACAGGAGTGGCTCGATGCCCTTGCTGCTATTGGGACAGACGCGCGCAAGCCGTTTCTCGAAAAGGCACCCTACCTGATCGCTGTTTTCGCGCAGAACTACGGCGTGAACGCCGGCGGGGCAAAACGCAAGCATTATTACGTGAGCGAGTCTGTGGGCATTGCAACAGGTCTCCTTATCGCAGCACTGCACCACGCGGGCCTGGCTACGCTCACCCACACGCCAAGCCCGATGGGCTTTCTTAATGCCCTGCTGGGACGGCCCCCGCACGAGCGCCCGTACCTCTTGCTGGTTGCCGGCTACCCCGCCGAGGGCGCACGGGTGCCCGACCTCATGCGCAAGCCGCTGGGCGACATTGCCACGTTTGTGTGAGAAGGGTAACCCTGTAACGGTAGCATTACAGCACAGCGAAACGTGTCAAGGGGCAAAGGGGTGAGGAAAAGGTCATCATTTCCACCAGACATTTTCCATCATGAATACCCTTTCCCGTATTGCTGCGCTGTGCGCGCTGCTATTGGCCGCACTGCCGCTGCAGGCACAGGTCGTTACTACCGAGGACACGCTCGCTGCCAATCCTGACCACATGTACCACGGCGGCAACATTGTAGACGTGGCAAAAGCCCGCGCTAACCTTTCCACGCTCGTCACTGCCATTGAGGCCGCCGGACTTACTGAAGAACTGATGGGCGAAGGGCCCTTCACCATCTTTGCGCCCGCAAACGAAGCGTTTGCCGACCTCGACGAAGGTGCCGTAGAGCGGCTGCTCTCGCCTGAGGGTCGGGAGCAGTTGATCGAACTGCTGTCGTACCACGTCGTACCTGGCATGCGGCTCAATGCCCAGCAACTCCAGGCCCGCGCGGGCTTACCCTCTCCTGGAGCAATGCTCGACACCATGGGCGGGCCGCTGCCTATCAGCAGTGGTGAGAGCGCCGTCACGATGGGGGGTGCAGCCATTGTCGTGCCCGACATTGAGGCCTCCAATGGCATTATCCATGTTATCGCAAACGTGATTACGCCCCCGTCGCTCAACGACAAGTTGAAAAACAACTGAGGCATCACGCTTGAATCAACAGGGGACGGTCCACAGAGGGCCGTCCCCTATTTTTATGTATGGAGAGGCCAGATTTTTTCGAGCGTGTATGGCAGGTGGTCGCCCGGATCCCGCCGGGGCGCGTTACCACGTACGGGCATGTTGCCCGCGCGCTCGGCGCCGCAGGAGCCGCACGCACGGTAGGGTGGGCCTTGAAAGCCGCAGTAGAAAGCGGGCTGCCGTGCCACCGCGTCGTGAACCGGCGCGGCGCACTCTCGGGCAAATTGCACTTCGAGGGGCCATTCGTGATGGAAGAACGCCTGCGCAGCGAAGGCATCACGTTCGACGAAACAGGGTGCGTGCAGCTTGACGCCCACCTGTGGATTCCGGATGAGGCGTAGGCCCGCGCGATAGAGCGGAAGCGCAGTTCTCAGCAAGGCACAGGGATTTACCCCTTGACGGTGGCGCGTTGGTTTGGTAACATGCACTCCGCATTGTAAGCGCTTACATTTTTACCGGGCCACGCCACTGAGTGTCACCATCTACGATATCGCCGAGCAAGCCGACGTGTCTATCGCGACGGTCTCGCGTGTGTTCAACAACAGCCCGCGGGTGGCCGATGACACGCGGGCGCGGGTAGAGCGGGTAGCCCGCGCAATGGGCTACCGGCCGCACGCGATGGCGCAGGGATTGGCCCGCCGCAGCACCAATCTCGTCTCGGCTGTGATACCGGTGCTGACCAACTACTTCTACATGGAAGTGCTGCGCGGCATGCAGGACGCGCTCGCTGCCAGCGACTATGACCTGATCGTGTACGCGGCCACCACGCCTGAAGACATAGAAGGACAGCTGGCGCGCGCGCTTCAGCGCGGGCGCTCGGAAGGGCTTCTGATGCTCTCAACACCTGTCAACGACGAGCGCCGCCGCCGCCTTGCGCAGGCCCGGCAGGCCGTCGTGCTCGTAGATGCCCAGCACCCGGACTTTGACTCGATTCTGGTAGACAACGTGGAAGGGGCGGTGCGTGCCACCCGCCACCTTATTGAGGCAGGCTACCAGCGTATCGCGCATATCACCGTTTACCCCGAGCCACCCCCCGCCCGCGACCGGCGTGCCGGCTATGAGCATGCCATGCACGCGGCAGGACGCACCCCAATGATTGTGGCCTCAGACAAGCGCCCCTACGGGTTCTGCGAAGAGTCGGGCTACGAGGCCATGCGCACCCTTATCGAGCAGGAAACGCGTCCCGACGCCGTTTTCATCGCTTCTGACGTGCAGGCGCTCGGCGCGCTGTGCGCCTTGCAGGACGCAGGCCTGCGTGTGCCCGAAGACGTGGCCGTCGTCGGCTTCGACGATATCAAGGTGAGCGCATACGCCCGCCTGACCACGCTGCGCCAGCCCATGTACGAGATGGGTGTGCTCTCTATCAATAGGCTGCTGGCGCACCTTGCCCAACCCGACCTGCCGCCGCAGCGCCATCTGTTCGTGCCCGACCTCGTGTGCCGCGCCTCTACAGGTGTTTTCGCCTGATCCTCTCTATCCGTCTGCCCTGCACGCCCGCTCTGCCCGATCCGCTATCTCATTCAGCCATGACTCTACGCCTCGCCACGCTTTTAGCTCTGCTGCTGCTGCCTGCTGCCGCGTTTGCGCAGACAGGAAAAATACAGGGCCGCGTAACAGACGACACCGGTGAAGGGCTGCCCGGCGTCAACATCCGCATCGAGGGGACGACGCAGGGCACCGCGTCCGATATCAATGGCAACTACGTTATCATCGGCATCCGCCCCGGGACGTACACCGTAGTCGCGTCGTATGTAGGCTTCGAGACCACGCGGTATGAAAACGTGCGCGTGCAGATCGACCTCACCACCACGATAGACTTTACCCTGCGCGAGGAGAGCCTGATGGGGGAAGAGGTCGTTGTTACTGCCGAGCGCGCGCTCGTGCAGCGTGACCTGACGGCCACGACGGCCGTCGTCAGTGGCGATGAGATCCGCGCCTTGCCCGTCGAAAACTTTCAGGATGTGGTAAACCTGCAGGCGGGCGTCGTCAACGGCCACTTTCGGGGCGGGCGACTTGGCGAAGTCGGTTACTGGGTAGACGGCCTGCCTGTGTCGGACGTGTTCGACGGCGGCCTCTCGGTATCGATTGAAAACGACATGGTGGAAGAGTTGCAGGTGGTTACAGGCGCGTTCAACGCCGAGTACGGGCAGGCGCTATCGGGCATCGTCAACGTGGTCACGCGGGATGGGTCTAACACGTTCTCGGGCAGCGTGTCGGGCTTTGCGGGAGATTACCTCTCCAAAGACACCGAAATTTTCCGCTCGATAGACGAGGTCAGCGCAATGGCCGTGCGCAATGCAGAGGCCAACTTTTCCGGCCCCATCATCAAGGACAGGCTCTGGTTTTTCACGGCCGGACGCTATTTCGGCAACGACGGGCATGTGTTCGGGCGTCGGGCGTATAGCCTCGGCGACATCGGCTTCGACCCGCAGGGGCGGCTGGGTCTGCTCGAACCCGGCGGCTCGGGCGATTCGTCGGTGGTCTCGCTCAACCCGTACGACAAGTACTCAGGCCAGGCAAAGCTGACGATGCGGCTGACAAACAACATCCGCGTGGCGGCCAACATTATCGCGAGTGAGGAAAAGTTTAAAAACAGCGATTACAGCCTGCTTCTGCTGCCCGATGCCCTACTCAACCAGGAGCGTAACGCGCGCAGCGTGTACCTCAAGTGGACGCACACGCTCTCTAACCGCACGTTTTACGAGTTCGGCGTCACCAGCAATTACAACCGCTTCCGGCAGTTTCTCTTTGAAGACCCGCTCGACCCGCGCTACCTCGACAACCAGCTATCAGGCTTCGGCGACGGCCTCATCACCGCGGGCTTCCGTGCGGGCGGCACCAACAACTCGCGCTTTTCCCGCGCCACCAACACCTACCTCGCCAAGGCCGACATCACCAGCCAGGTAAACCAGGTAAACATGGTGAAGCTGGGCGTCGAGTTTCGCCAGCACCGGCTGGAATTCAACGACGACTACACCGTGGTGGATGACCAGACGGGGCAGCGCTTTGTAGGGACGAGCGGTCGTTATGATTACAGGCCCATCGAGTTTGCTGTCTACTTGCAGGACAAGGTGGAACTGGGCGGCCTTATCATCAACGCCGGGCTGCGCTTCGATTATTTCAACTCGAACGGGCGCGTGCTGCGCGACGTGCGAGATCCCGATGCTGTGTTCGTAGAGCGGCGGCTGGATGGGCAAGAAGGGGATCCCAACTATACGCCCGACGAGTTTTTCAAGAGCGCTTCGGCCAAGTTTCAGGTCAGCCCACGCCTCGGCGTAGCCTTTCCCATCACCGAGACGGGCGTTATCCACTTCTCGTACGGCCACTTTTTCCAGACGCCCAACTTTGAACTGCTATACCAGAATCCGTACTTCCTGCTTGGCAGCGGCGGCTCTGGCCTTATCGGGCTCATCGGCAACGCCGACCTGGAGCCGGAGCAGACCATCAGCGGCGAGATCGGCCTGAAGCAGCAGCTTACAAGTACCAGCGCCATCGAACTGACGGCTTACTACCGCGACATCCGCAACCTCACCGGCACCGCCACCGACCCTATCCAGATAGAAGGCTCGTCGGCGCGCTACGGGCGGCTGGTCAACTCGGACTTTGGCTTTGTGCGCGGCGTAGTAGCTCGCTATGACCAGCGCATCGGCACGCGCTTTTTCGCCGGTCTCGACTACACTTTCCAGGTGGCCCGTGCCAATTCCTCCGACCCCGCACAGGTGTTTAACGCGGCGGCGGCCAAGCAGGAGCTCGAGCAGCAGATCGTGCCCACCAGCTGGGATCAGCGGCACACGCTCAACGCGAGCCTGTCCTACCAGGGCGCGGCCAACTGGGGCTTTGGCATGGTGGCCGGCTTCGGATCAGGTGAACCTTATACGCCGGTTATCAACACGCTGCAATCGGGGGCGCTGGTGCCTACCACCATCGCGCTCAACTCCGAGAAAAAGCCCGTCGTGTACGACGTAGACCTCAACGCCTACAAAGACTTCGAGGCTGGCGGCATGCGCATGCAGATCTTCACCAAGGTGGATAACCTGTTCGACACCCGCAACGAGTACGGCATTTTCGGCGATACGGGGCGGGGCACGTACTCGCTTCAGCGCAACGTAGATGCGAAAACCTTCCGCGGCGACCCGGCTGTGCTCGAACAGTTCTACAGGCGGCCCTTCTTTTTCAGCGAACCACGACGCGTCGTGCTCGGGCTCACGGTCAGCTTTTAATCTGCCATCGCGTTTTCTTTTATGAAACTGACTTTCTCACAGACTTTCCGCGTGTGCGTGCTCGCCGCGTTGATCGCGCCGCTCGCTGCCGATGCGCTTGCGCAGCGCCGCGAAGACCTGCCGGATTTCCTTTTCAACCCCGCGTACCAGTCGAGCCGGACGTATGAGAAAAAGGCGGTGATGGACGGCAATGAGGTCGCCATCACGTTTTTCAACTATGGTCTGCTCGGCGGCATAGGCGAGGTGCGCGGCAACTGGCCTAAAGGGTCAGACGATTTCTACGTCGGCGACGTGCAGCCGGTGATTGTGATGGAGGTGCCCGTAGACCTCAACGGCGACGCCCGACCCGATACGCTCGTCCGTCACGCCGTCACCAACCGCAGCCCGCGCGCAGGCCAGAACGGCCCGCCGGGCAACAGCAGCGTGTTCTGGGGCTTCGAGGCCAAGCCTGGCTTTGCCAGCAACCGCGTCCGCGAAGACACCGGGGAGCGCAACGAAAA
>PPFU01169523.1_pt1 | contig 15570 bp, 10 predicted proteins | sample 1535991 | NCBI WGS metagenome assembly PPFU01 (sample SAMN04901290, study PRJNA319586) | Hypolithon metagenome, whole genome shotgun sequencing project. | isolation source: Antarctic Hypolithon | place: Antarctica: Miers Valley | collected 2014
GCCGCGGGCCGCCGCGTTCCTATGCTCCAAGTTGCCCTACCATCGCCTCGCGGTCCGCGCGGCTGAACCCAGGGTCGTTCGAAGAAGCTGCGTGCGCTATGAAGAGGACTGCTGAAATCGAGTACGGCTCTAACGGGGAGGCGATTTTACCCCGTTTGCTTTTACGCAGACCATGTGCATTTCTGTGCATTTAACAACCTGTCGCAGCTAAAACTGAATCGCCCCAGATCGGCGATTCTGGCCAATCTGGGGCGATTTTGAGTGCGTGCCCGGGATGATTCGAACACCCGACCTTCTGATCCGTAGTCAGACGCTCTATCCAGCTGAGCTACGGGCACGTGTCATTTACAAGGGATGCAAAGATAGCGCGCCTACTTCTGACAGTGCAAATGAAGGCCGCGCGAATCCAGATATGACCCCCGGCCAGCTAAAATGAAACACGTCTGCATCGTAGGTGCCGGGATAGCAGGTGCATGCGCTGCCGCTGCTCTTGCCCCGCAGTACAGGGTCACCCTCCTCGATGCCGCGTCCCCGGCTGCAGGCGCCTCCGGGGTGGCAGCAGGCATCGTCAACCCGTTCATGGCGCGTAAGGCACATCCTGTATGGCGACGCGAAGAGGCCCTCGACGCCCTTGCCGCTCTGCTGAAAAACGCGGGGTTGGATGTGCCTGCGCCCGGCCTCTGCAAACCTGCCGCCAGCGAGGAGCAGGGGGTGTTGTTTGCGAGCAGAGCCGGCCAGCATCCGGCGGCGCTACACTGGTTTGACAGCGCGGGCGCGGCAGCGCGGTGGCCATTGCTCGATGCTCCACACGGCCTGCTGTGGGTGCATGAGGGCATGGCTGTTGACGTGGGGCACTTTGCGCGCCGGCTGGTCGCCTGCGCATTGCGAGCGGGTGCTACCGTGCGCTTTGGAGAGGCGGGAACGCTCCTCTCTTTGCACGAGACGCGTGACGGAGTACGCCTGCACCCCGATGACGGCGCGGACCTATCAGCAGATTTCGTGCTTTTGTGCCTTGGAGAAGCACACCCCCATTTCGACACGTCGGTGGCTTTGCATCCGGTCAAAGGACAGGTCATTACCCTCTTTGCGCCGCAGATAGCGCCGCTGCTACCCCTCGTTTCCGCTACGGGCTATCTGGTACCCGAGGGCGAGACGATTCGAGTAGGTAGCACCTTTGAGCATACATTCGAGCACCTTCACCCTACCGCCGACGGCATTGCGTACCTCCGCGCACAGGCCACGGCCCTCGTCCCCGGTTTGCGTGATGCGCCTGTAGTCGATGCGCAGGCAGGCGTACGGATGACGGTGCCGAGGTCGCGGCTATCCGTTATCGGGCCCTTGCCCGCGCGCCCTCGTACCTGGATTTTCAACGGGCTGGCAGCTCGGGGGCTGCTAACGGCGCCCCTGCTTGCCACGCTCCTGCCCGGCTTTCTGGAAAACCCGCAAATGCTGCCGGAGGTGCTGCGTCCGCGCCCTGCCTCCGCGACCCCGTCCCGCCAAGTGGAGACGCCCTGAATCCTGTTCGTACATTACGGGTCTGCATTACGCCTTTTTCCTCAACTATATCGAACCCATGGAACTGACTACTTCACGCATTGCCGACCTGCTGGGCGACGAGGCAGATTCGCTGCTCAACCACACCTCGCAGACGATCTCCAAAGAGCAACTTCACCTGCCCGGACCGGATTTCGTTGACCGCGTCTGGATGGCTTCTGACCGCGGCCCGCAGGTACTTCGCTCGCTCCAGACGCTTTTCGACGGAGGCCGCCTTGGCGGCACCGGCTACCTCTCCATCCTTCCTGTAGACCAGGGCATCGAGCATGCAGGCGGTGCTTCGTTCGCGAAGAACCCCCTCTATTTTGATCCTGAAAACATCGTCAAACTCGCCATTGAGGGCGGCTGCAATGCCGTGGCTTCCACCTACGGCGGCCTCGGGTCGGTAGCGCGTAAGTACGCGCACAAAATCCCGTTTATCCTCAAGCTCAACCACAACGAGCTGCTGACTTACCCGAATGCATTCGACCAGGTCATGTTTAGCCGCGTCGAGGAGGCGTGGAACATGGGCTGCGTGGCCGTCGGCGCGACCATCTATTTTGGCTCGGATATGAGCACGCGGCAACTCGGCGAGGTCAGCGAGGCCTTTGCACATGCACACGAACTGGGCATGTCTACCATTCTGTGGTGCTACCTGCGCAACAATGCCTTCAAGGTTAACGGCGTGGATTATCACACGAGCGCAGACCTGACCGGCCAAGCCAACCACCTAGGCGTCACCATCCAGGCCGACATTATCAAGCAGAAGCAACCCGAAAACAACGGTGGCTACCGCGCGCTCAACACGGGCAACTCGGCGTACGGCAAGCTCGACGAGCGCATCTACACCGAACTCTCGAGCGATCATCCTATCGACCTGACGCGCTACCAGGTGGCCAACTGCTTCATGGGCCGCGCCGGGCTGATCAACTCGGGTGGCGGCTCAGGCGCAAACGACCTTCAGCAGGCCATCCGCACGGCGGTTATCAACAAGCGTGCGGGAGGCATGGGCCTGATCTCGGGCCGAAAAGCCTTCCAGCGCCCGATGAAAGAAGGCGTCGAAATTCTCAACGCCATCCAGGACGTCTACCTCGACGCTGACATTACCGTGGCTTGAGTCTGCCCGAAGACCAGTATCGCGCGGCTCAGCAGAGGGCGTGAAGGCACATGCTTTCACGCCCTCGTTACGTTTTTGGCTTTTTTGCTTGAGCGCAGGGCTGCAGGGGCCGATAGCCACGGAAACACTCCGTGGACTTTTCTCCTGCTGCTATGCCTGTACGACTTTTCCTGGGTGCCTTTCTGATGGTGCTCTCTTCTCCTGCTCTCGCGCACGCACAACTGACTACGTTTCAGTTCGAGACGGCCACACCGAGCGACGGCACCACCTATGCCGTCGTCGAGGAAACTGCGGATAACATTACGCTTGTCGTAGAAAGCGACGACACCGACTGGCAGGCAAGCGACATCAACGGCTTTGCCGGCATGCAGGGCCACGCAGCGTACACGCCTGTCACCACCTCCAGCGCTGTTTTAACCTTCAACCGGCCCGTGAACGTCGCGTCGCTGCGCTGCGCTACGTTTGCGGAAGGCGAAACGTGGACGTTCACCACGCCCGATGGCGCCTCAGTGACCGCCGCCGTATCGGCAACCGCGATGACCGTAGATCTCGGCTTTGTCAACGTCACCCGTATTACCGTCACCTCCAGCGCAGGCGCGTTTCTGCCCATCTTCGACGATGTCGCGGCAGAAGAAGCACAGCCTGTGGACGTGGACGATGCCGCCCAAACGCCCGCTGCGCTTACGCTCGACGTGCACGGTACGGTGGCACAACAGCACATCAGCGGTGTGCTCAATACGCCGTTCGGTGCCGGGCAGGTGCAACTCTACGATGCGCTCGGACGCAAGGTGGCACGCGTGCAAAACGTAAGCGGCGCGTTCGCGCTCGACACGCAGCACCTGGCACCGGGCGTTTATGTACTACGCGCCGAGGCGCACGAACACGTTGTCACCCGCACCATCGTCGTAGCGCGCTGACGCACCTTTCATTTGGGGGAATTCGTAACGGGGTGAGCTATTGGCTCGCCCCGTTTTATTTTGCCTCTACCTCATATGCTCTTCCCCATGTCCGAAACCGCTCCCAGTCCCCTCGCCGCCTACCCCACCTGGGCGCAGGCACTTGCCCAGAAGTACTTCACCAAAACACTCAACACGTTTATCCTCTACGGCAACGTACGCGACCTCGTCCCCACGCAGGACGCCAAGGGCCAGCCTACCTACGTGCCGCTGCGCGATTTTCTCACCGAAGACCTGTTCGCCGCGCGCGACATCGTCGTCTATTACGACCGCGCCTCGGGCATCCACTTCACCGATCAGGCCAGCCAGCGCGATTTCAACCGGGCGCTATCTGGCTACGACAGCATCTTCGGCACGGATTTCCAGCAGAAGCTGCCCAAAGACCCCGTGCGCGTGTTTACCGTGCTCGAAAACTACTTCCGGCTGCGGCTCGGCGAGGGCAAACGCATCGCGTGCATCATCGATTACGCCGAGACGATCATCCCGATGGCCGAGGCGTCGATGTATTCGCCCGAGGACCGGGGCGCACTCGTAGCGCTGCGCAAATGGTCGCACGACCCGCTTTTTCTGGCTGCCGACTTTACCGTGTGCCTTGTCGCCGAAAACCTGCGCGATCTCAGCCAGAGCTTTGTGCAAAGTCCGTACAGCGCCGAGGTCGCCCTCGAGATGCCCGGCGCGCCCGAGCGGCAGGCTTTTCTGTCGTGGAGCCTGCGAAACCGGGAGGCGGCGTTTCAGGAAATGGCAGACGTGCCCATGGGGGTTCTTGGGCAGAACACCGCAGGACTGGGCTACGTGCAGCTCCGTACCATCGTCGCCGATGTGCTCGAAAACCGCAACCGGCTCACGTTTGAACGGCTCGCAGCGCTCAAGAAAGAACTCATCGAGGCGGAAGCCTACGGCCTGCTGGAGTTTGTCGAAAACGACCTCAGCCTCGACATGGTGGCCGGGCACGCGCAGGCCAAGCAGCACCTCCGCGACGCCGCCGCGGCGCTGCGCGCTGGCCGCCCCGACGTGCTGCCGATGGGCTATCTCGTCAGCGGGCCGGTGGGCACGGGCAAGACGTTTCTCATCTCCTGCTTTGCGGGCGAGATCGGCATCCCCATGGTGATGCTCAAAAACTTCCGCTCGCAGTGGCAGGGTGTGACCGAGGGCAACCTGGAAAAAATCCTCTCCCTGCTCCAGGCCATGACGCCCGTTGCCGTCATGATCGACGAGGCCGACGCCATGCTCGGCGACCGCGACTCGTCTGGCGACAGCGGCGTTTCTTCGCGCGTGTTCGGGCAGATTGCGTCGTTTATGAGCAACACCCGCAACCGGGGCCGGGTGATCTTTTTCCTCGTCACCGCCCGCCCCGACCTGATGCCCATAGACCTGAAGCGGCAAGGACGCGCCGAAGAACACATTGCGCTCTTTTACCCCACAAACCGAGAAGAGCGCGAAGAACTGCTCCGCGTGATGCTGCGGCGCACCCGGGTAAACCTGCCGGTGGAAAGCGCGCCAGAGTCCCTGCTTGACGGTGAGCGCACCTTCTCGGGAGCCGACATGGAGGCCATTCTCACCCGTGCCAAGTTTCGCGCGGCTGCCGAAGGCGAGCAAGAGGTTTCGTCGGAAGTGCTCGGTTACGTCGTGGAAGACTTTATTCCCCCAACCTATCCGCTCGAGGTAGAATTGCAAACGCTCGTGGCCGTGCAGGAGTGCACGTCGCGCAGCCTGCTGCCCGAAGCCTACCGTGCCCTTGACCGGGAAGCAGTCACCCGCCGGATCGAAGAACTCAAAAGTCTTATATGACAGAGGGCGCTCTTCTAAAAGAAGAGGTGCCTGCGGGTTTTTGCAGCCCTTGATCACTTGAAGGGGTACGCGGTTGGGTTCAAGTGTGGTTGCCACCTCCCTCGCGCGCCCTGATCGGAAGCCGAAAGCACCAGCCTCGAGCAATGCCGAAGGGGGCCGGGGGTGTTCGCTCGGAGCGTTGAGGCCGCAGACACCCCCACCCCGCATGGCGGGGAGCCCCCCGCTGATGGCGGGACAGGCCTGTAGGAGGCGGTTTGCAGGAGCCTGTTTGAACCATGCTGAAAAAGCTTATCTGAGCAATGCCGAAAGGCCAATCGCGCTGGTGGCTGATTCGCTGATGGTCAGGCTCTCCAGGGAGGCAGGGCTTCGACTGTGTAACTCTTGGGCCCGAAGTGCTGGATTGGTATTTCTGGTAGCAGGCGCGGTGACGCCTGTCGTGCGAAAGCACCTTTTCATGGCGTGCCTGAATACGATTCATCGACCGTCTACCCTGACTTGATGGCGGTTACAGGACCGTTATAATTGCCGGGCAGCTATGTCCCCACTCAGCTTACGCTCCGGACTGAAGCATTAAGTGGTATTATCGCCGACTATGGAACGGGACGATGATAGCACACCGCAAAGCCAGATGAGTGATGGACAGGGGACGGAGCACGACTCCGACGAGAGGCGGCGCCTTCTGGTGGAGCACCATCCCGAAGGGATTGTCACGAGCATCGACAACAGGATCGCTTATGCCAATCCTGCTGCGCTGCAGCTGCTCGGTGCCGCTTCTTTCGACAGTCTTGCCGGACGCTCTCTTTTCGACTTTGTCTTGCCGGAAGCGCATGCCGCGGTGCACGCGTGCGCATTAGCCGTAGCGCAGCACAAACCCGTCCATTCGCGGAAGCTCAGACTTATTCGCCTCGATGGCGGGGTGCGGGTCGTGCTGGTAGACGCGGTGCCGGTAACGTTTAGTGGATCGCCCGCTATCGAAAGCGTACTGCGCGACGTTACAAAGGGCGTGGAGACCGCAGACCAGCTTGAGGAGAAAAATGCACGCGTACACCTTCTCCAGAAGGTTGCCGTCGCCTCAAACGAGGCGTCCTCGTCCGACGAGGCACTTAGCATAGCAACCGCGCAGATCTGCCACTTTACAGGGTGGCCGCTGGGACATGTCTACAAGCCCGATGGCGCAGAATCGCCGCGCCTCGTGTCAACGGAAATCTGGTATGCCGAGCATCCAGAACGGTACCGAACCCTGTACGACGTCAGCCGCGCAACCGCGTTTGCGCCCGGAGAAGGGCTACCTGGCCGGGTGTGGGCAACAGGCTCCCCATCGTGGATCGTGGACGTTATGCAGGATGGCAATTTCCCGCGCGCCCGTCTCAGCGATCAACTGGGAATCAGGTCGGCCTTTGGCTTTCCCGTGCTCGTAGGTAAACGCCCCGTCGCCGTGCTGGAGTTTTTTTCCGAGACGATGGCCGAGCCGAACACGCTGCTTCTCGAGACGATGCAACACGTGGGCATGCAACTGGGCCGCGTTATCGAACGCGAGGAGGCAGCGGCAGCGCTCCAGGCCTCCGAGGAACGCTACCGAAAGCTGACCGAATCGGCCGTTGACGCCATTATCGTTTCAGACGACACCGACATTATCCGCGACTGGAATAAGCAGGCCGAACTCATGTTTGGCTACAAAAAAGACGAGGCCGTAGGTCAGCACACGGCTATCATCATGCCCGAGCGGTACCGGGAGCCGCACCGGAAGGGGATGGAGCGTCTGCACCGTACGGGCGAAGCGCACGTGCTTGGCCGCACGATAGAGTTGGAAGGGCTCCGTAAAAGTGGGGAGGAATTTCCCCTGGAGCTCTCCCTGTCTCAGTCTTACGCGAGTGGCAAACCCATCTACACCGGCATCATCCGCGACATTACCGAACGCCGGCAGGCGGCTGAGGCCATGCGTTCGCGTGAGGCCATCCTCGAAGCCGCCGCTTACGCAGCCGAGGCATTTTTGCGGTCGCCCTCGTGGTGGACACATGCGCCTGCCGTGCTCGAACGCGTAGGCCGCGCCGCTAACGTCAGCCGCGCCTACATCTTCGAGCACCACGTGGGAGAAGCGGGCCAGCTTCACACCAGCCAGCGGTTTGAATGGGTGGTGCCCGGCGTCACGCCCCAGATAGAAAACCCGGCGCTCCAGAATCTCTCTTATGAAGACGCTGGCTTCAGCCGCTGGCTGGACGTTCTCGGCCGTGGCGACACGATACACAGCCACGTCCGCCACCTTCCTCAGTCCGAGCAGGAGCACCTTCGCCAGCAGGGCATCGAGTCTATTGCCGTGGTACCGATATTCGCCGGTGGCGAGTGGTGGGGACTGATGGGATACGACGACTGTGGGGGTGAGCGCACCTGGAGCAACGCAGAGCTCGATGCTCTCAGCGTCGTGGCTGGGATGCTGGGTGCCGCCATTCTGCGCGCGCGCGACGAGGCCGCGCTGCGTGCAAGCGAGAAGGCCCTCACGCACGCGGTCTCCCAGCTGGAAAAGCGCAACCAGGAGCTTCAGGACTTTGCCCACGTGGCCTCCCACGACTTGCAGGAGCCGCTGCGTAAAGTGAACGCGTTCGCGCAACTCTTGAGCGCGGAACTGGCTGACGAGGTGAGCGACGAAGCGAAGGTCTACCTGGACCGGATCCAGGATGCCGCCCGGCGCATGTCTATCCTTATCAAGGACCTGCTTCAGTTTTCCCGGGTGAGCACCCGGGAGCAGCCTATCGTGGAGGTAGACCTGAACGCGATCATCACCGGCGTACTGTCAGACCTGGAAATCCGCATCGAGGAGGTCGAGGGCCGGGTAGAGGTAGCGCCTCTGTGCCGTCTCAAGGCAGACCCGACGCAGATGCGGCAGCTTTTCCAGAACCTTATCAGCAACGCGCTCAAGTTCCACCGGCGCAGGGTGCCTCCGGTTCTCACGATCACTTCGTCGGTGCTGGAGCCGGAGGATAGCTCCAGCGGCCAACGGATGTGCCGGATTGAAGTAACCGATAACGGGCTCGGATTCGATGAGAAGTATGCCGAGAGCATCTTCCACCCGTTTCACCGGCTTCACACGAAAGAAGAGTATCCCGGCTCGGGCATAGGACTGGCGATTTGCAGGCGCGTCGTGGAGCGCCACGGCGGTCACATCACGGCAACGAGCACGCCCGGCAAGGGAAGCCGCTTTACGATCACCCTACCGGAAGCAGGCTGAGCAGGCCCCCACTGTTTGCGCAAAGCAAAGGCAGCGGGGCGCGCATACGCCGCCGCGGCAGGCTATTCCAGATCGCGCAGGATCCGCCGGATGCGCGCGATCTCATCTTCAGCGGTGCGGCCTGGCTCTTCCTGCGGCGCGGCGGGTTCCTCTTCGGCTACCGTTCTCGATGGCTGGCTCCCGCTGCTCCCGCCGATAAATGATTTCTGCCGCCACGGCGTGCGTGGCTCGTCGTCGGCGTCTGCTTCAGTTGCAGGCTCGGGTGCCGGCGTGTTTTGGACCGCGCTGGGCTTCCAGAACGGTGCGGCGGGCTCTTCTTCCTCGTCGCGCCGCTCCTCTTCTCGTGCTGCGGAGACGGGCTGGCTTTGCGGCTCGGGCAGCGGTGGCGGCGGGATGTCCAGCGCCGCTTCTTCGTCGAGGCGCAAAAGCCGCTCTACCATCGACTCCTGTTCCTGCTCTGCGTGCGGGGCAGCAGGCATCTCGACAGGCACTTCGAGGGGGGGCGGTGCTGCAGCAGCGGACGCGTACGTGGGCTGCACGGGTTCTGCCTCGGGCTCATGCGCCTCAGCTGGCGCGCGAGGCGTCTCGGGCTCCCTGCTTTCTACCGCGTGGTGGGGCGCAGCGGCATCTGCGGGTATGTCAACGTCACGTTCTACGTCTTGTATGTCCTGTATGTCCTCTAGCTCTTCGGTAGCAGCAAGGCGCCGGTGCTGCTCAGACGGCATCAGCTTGATGTAGCCACGCGCATCTTCGCCTTCAAAGTGCGCCAGCATCTCCATCTCCGTGATGAGAAAACCCCGCAGCCGGGATGCAATCTCTTTGCGCCGGCTCAGCAGCGTCTGCGTCTCCTGCCGCAGGCGCATCCTGTCGTGCTCGGCATCACGCTTGATCTTTTCCGCATCCATCTCGGCTTCGCTGCGGATCTGGCGGGCTTTCTGCTCGGCCGCCTGTAGGGCCTGGCGCGAGCTCTCGCGCGCCGTTTGCAGCGCTTCTTGCAACGCCTCTTCTACCCGTTCATAATGCTTGAGCTTGGATTCCATCTCGCGGTGCCGCTCTTCATGGCGGCGCATCTCCTCCAGCACACTGTCCCACTGGGCCGAAAGCGCATGTAAAAACGCCTGCACCTCTTCAGGGTCGTAGCCGCGCAGGCGGCGGGTAAACTCTTGCTTGCGAATGTCAAGGGGCGAAAGTCTCATGCGTAGGCACCGTTGGTTGCTGCAAGATAATGCGCTGCAAAGCCAGGCGTGTAGAACGAGAACGGCTATAGCCGCCGGGCCGGCCGGTACCGCTCTGAGGGCCACTGAATCTCACGCCCGGGCCGAAAATCGGCGGCGCGTCAGGACCAAGCCCCTCCTGCTCCCCCCCTCTCACCCGCGTGGGCCGAAAAGGGCGCTGCCGATGCGGACGTGCGTGGCACCTTCTTCAATGGCGACGCCAAAATCGCCACTCATGCCCATAGAAAGCATGTCGAGTTGGGCACCCTGGTTGCGCTTGGGGTCGAACGTGTTGCGCGTCTGCCGCAAAAGGCGGAACTGGCCCCGCACGTTTTCAGGATCTTCGGCGGGTGCGGCAAGCGTCATCAGGCCGCACACGCGGAGGTAACGCATAGGTGCCAGCCACTCGATAAAGCGGTGCGCGTCTCCCGGTGCCAGCCCGTATTTGCTGTGCTCGCCAGAAACGTTTACCTGCACCAGGCACGGCAGCACACGGCCTTCCTGCTCGGCGCGCTTCTCGATCTCCTCGGCCAGCTTGATGGTGTCGAGGGCGTGGAAAAGGTCGGCGTGGCGGACGACATCGCGCACCTTGTTGGTCTGCAGATGCCCGATGTGGTGCCAGTGCAGCGTGCCGCCTTCCACCCTGCCAGGATGCGCCATCGCCTTCTCGATCAGCTCTTGCACCTTGTTCTCCCCGAAATGCCGCACTCCTGCCGCCATAGCAGCTTCTACTACCGAGACGGGGTGCGTCTTGGTGACGGCCACGAGGGTAATCTCGTCCGGGTCGCGACCCGCCTTTTCACAGGCGCGCGCGATCTCCCCATGCACCCGCTCCAGACGCGCGCGAACGGGGTTGGCGTCGTGTATCTCTGACATAACGGGATGAATCAGGGTTGGGCAGGCTGTGCCTCGAAGGCGATCACGCGCCCCTCTTCCGCCGCAAAGGTGATCTCGATAGGACGGCAACACACCTCGCAGTCTTCTACATACGTCTGCTCGTCCTCAAGCGAAGTATCGAGCAGCATGGTGATAGGCTGCCAGCAGTAGGGACAGGTAAAAGGATGCTCGGTTTCCATAAGCAGCTTATCCATTGCGGCGCAGCACGTCGAGGGCAGAGCGGTTGTACACCCCTCGGCTCACGAGGAGCCCGACGCCCAGCGTGAGCGCGATGACGACGACAAAGGCGACGGCAATGTAGCCGAGCGGAAGGCGCAGCGGCGCTTCAAAGACAAAGCGTGCCAGCGCCCACCCGGCACCCAGCGCGAACACGAGCCCGGTGACTACGCCAAAAGTGCCCAGCAGGGCGTACTCGACCAGCATGATGCCGCGCACCTGCTTGCGCGAGGCACCGAGGGTCTTGAGCAACACCGTTTCCTCGGCCCGCCGGTACCGGCTCACCAGCACCGCCGACGCGAGCACGAAAAGGCCCGTCAGGATGCTGAAAAGCGCCATAAACCGGATCACGCCCGCGACGCGGCTGAACAGGGCATCAAACACGCTCAGCGCCAGCGCGAGGTCGATGGCCGAGACGTTGGGATACGCCTGCACCACGGTGGCCTGAAGGCGCGCCGCCTGCTCACCGGCAGGCGTGTTGGTAAGCACGACGTACGACTGCGGGGCGCTTTCGAGCACGCCTGCGGGAAAGACGACGAAAAAGTTGGTGGACAGCTGCCGCCAGTCGACCTCGCGGATAGAGCCCACCGTTGTCGTCACCGCGCGCCCCTGTACCGACCACACGATGGTGTCGCCGAGCGCTACCTGCAGCTCCTGCGCGACATCCCGCTCTACAGAGATAGGCACAACCGCCGCGCCGGTCTCCACGCGAGACACGAACGCGCCCTCCAGCACCTTTTCCGACGGCACCAGCCTGTCGCGGTAGGTAGAGCGGTACTCGCGCACGTGCGCCCACGATAGCGTGTCACGCAGCGTCGAGTCCATGCGCATCGCGTCAATAGCGCGCCCCTTTACCGATTGCACGCGCATGGTGACGATGGGCACGCGGTCGAGCACGGGCAAGCCCTGCCCTTCTACCAGCGCCGTGACACCCTCGATCTGGTCGGGCTGCACGTCAAACAAAACGAGGTTGGGCTGCTCGCTGCTCTCGTCGCGAGAAAACTGCCCCACCAGCGTCTGCTCGGCCACGACGAGTGTGAGCAGCAGAAACACGCCCAGCCCCAGCGAGAGCAGCAGCAGCACCGTCTGGTTGCGGGGGCGGTGCAGGTTAGCTATCCCCTGCCGCACGACATAACTGCCCCGCCACGGCACCGCGCGCGCCAGCGCCGACAGGCCGCGCGCGACCAGTGCGAGTCCCCCAAACACGACCCCGACGCCTACCGTGTAGCCCAGCGCCACCCGCACATCGGGTGCCTGCAGGTAGGCGAATCCTGCTACGGCAGCAGTCACGAGCGCGTAAACGAGCCAGCGCAGCGGGTCGCGGCCCCCTTCGGTATCCACCATGCGAAGCGCCCGCAAGGGCGATACGCGGCGCACCGCGAGCAGGGGCAGCAACGCAAAAAGCATCGTAACGCCCACCCCCAGCCCCACGCCCGCCAACAGCGACTCGGCCTGCAACCCGAACGCCACCTCTACCGGCAGAAAATCGGCCAGCAGGCGGGGCAGCGCCAGCAGCACGAGCGCTGCCACCGCGCTACCGAGCATCCCCGCCAGCAGTCCCATGCCGAGCGCCTGCAACAGGTAAACCGCAAATGTTTTACGCAGCGGCGCGCCCAGGCAACGCAGGATAGCCACGGTGTCGAGGCGTGACTGCACAAACTCGTGGACGCTGCTCGCGATGCCCAGCCCGCCCAGCAGCAGCGCGATAAACGCCGTGAGGTTGAGAAAACGGTACAGCCCGTCGAGGCCTGTGGCCCAGTCGTCCTGCACTTCGGCCACGGTCTCCGACCTGACGCGCGCCGCGCGCAGCGTGGGCTGTATAGACGTGAGCAGCGCCTCTACATCGCGGTTGTCGTCAAAGCGGAAAAAGCGCTCGTACGTAGCTCGGCTGCCTGTAGAGAGCAGCGAGGAATCGAGGCGTGCCAGCGGAATGTAGAGGCGCGGGCTGAACAGCGATGCCACGTTTGCCTCGCGCGGGGCCTGCACCACCCGCCCCGCAATCCGGTAGCGCCGGGCACCCACCTGCACGCTATCGCCCACGGTCACGCTGAACGCGTCGAGCAGGCCCGCATCGACAAGCGCCTCTCCTTCGGCGAGGTAGCGCGCAGCCGCCTCCCGGGGCTCGGTCACGAGCGATCCATAGAACGGGTATCCGCCTTCTACGGCCCGCACGGTTGCCAGGCGCGTTTCATCCACACGGGGGAAATACGCCATCGAGTTGAACGATATCCGGCGCGACTGCTCGCCGCCGATAGAGTCGGCCAGGGCGAGGATGCGGGGCGTGAAGGCTGCCGAGCGCTCAAACGACAGATCGGCCCCGAGTAGGGTGCGGGATTCCCCCGCGAGCGCGGTGCGCAGGTTGTCGCCGAACGAGTTGATGGCGACAAGCGCGGCCACACCCAGCACCATCGAGAGCAGAAAAAGCACCAGTCGAGCACGGCTGCCGCGGCTGTCGCGCCACGCCATGCGGAGGCTCCAGAGCATAAAGGAAACGGTAGAAACGAGCGGGGATGCCCCAACGCCCCACCCGGCCTTCGGGTCTGTTGCCACGCGTGGAAAATCAGCCCGGCCCAATACTACGCCGTCTGCCCGGGCACTTTGCACCCACCATGCGCAGGCGACTCCCTTCCAGCTTACCTTTTGCCTTCTTTTCCGCTACATCCTCTCCCGCCCATGAAACGCACGGTTCTCTTTTCCCTTCTGGCCCTGCTGCTCGCACAGGCAGGCTATGCCCAGTCTGTCGCCTACGAGATTGCCTTTCCAAACCGGGTGCACCACGAGGCCGAGATCACCGCCACGTTCCAGGACGTCGCGGCGGACACGCCTCTGGAAGTGCGCATGAGCCGCACCTCGCCGGGCCGGTATGCCCTGCACGAGTTTGCCAAGAACGTCTACAATGTACGCGCCTACGACAGCGCGGGGCAGCCGCTGACCATTACCCGCCCCAATCCACACCAGTGGGATGTGTCCGGACACGACGGCACCGTTCGCGTCACATACACCCTGTTCGGCGACCGGGCCGATGGCACTTACTCGGGCATCAACAACCGCTACGCCCACCTCAACATTCCCGCTACATTCATGTGGGCGCGCGGCCTGGAAAAGGCGCCCGTCAGCGTGGCGTTCCGCCTGCCCGAAGCAGACTGGGACGTTGCCACGCAGCTATTCCCCACAGACGAGGACGGCGTTTTTACCGCGCCCGACTTCTGGTATTTCATGGACAGCCCGACGCATCTGGGCAAGATCAGCTGGCGCACGTGGGAGGTGGACGATGACGGCAAGCAATACACCATTCGGCTGGCGCTCCACCACGAGTCTACCGAGGGCGAAGTAGACGACTATGCCCGGATGGCGCGGCAGGTCGTTGCCGAGCAGATTGCCATGTGGGGCGATGTGCCGGACTTTGAACCGGGCACCTACACCTTTATCGCGGCCTACCTGCCCTACGTGAGCGGCGACGGCATGGAGCACCGCAACTCTACCGTGCTTACTTCCAGCCAGCCGCTCGCGCCGGCCTCGCCGGGCGCGCCGAACCCGTGGATGGGACCGCTGGGCACGCTCTCGCACGAGTTTTTCCATGCGTGGAACGTGGAGCGGCTCCGCCCCGCAGCCCTCGAACCGTTCGACTTCGAGGCCGCCAACATGTCGGGCGAGCTGTGGTTTGCCGAGGGCTTCACCTCGTACTACGACGGCCTCTTTATCCGCCGCGCCGGGCTGGTGGATGATGCCGCGTTTGCCCGCAACATTTCCGGCGCGGTCAACACGGTCCTCACCGCGCCCGGCCGCCGGTTTTTCTCGCCTGTCGAGATGAGCATGCAGGCGCCCTTCACCGATGCCGCCGCCTCTATCGACCCACAGAACAAGCGCAACACGTTTATCTCGTACTACACCTGGGGCGCCGCTATCGGGCTGGGCCTCGACCTGACACTGCGGCAGCGTTACAACACGACGCTCGACGATTTCATGCGGGCGATGTGGCAACAGCACGGACGCCCCGAGATTCCGTACATGCTGTCAGACCTGGAGCGGGTGCTGGGCGAGGTCACGGGCGACGCGGCATTTGCGACCACGTTTTTCGCCGACTATGTGCACGGACAGCTGGCGATGAACTATGAGGCGCTGCTGGCACCTGCCGGTTTCTCGCTGCGCAAGGCACAGCCCGGCACCACATGGCTGGGCGCGTCGCTGAGCAATGCCCGCGTCGAAGGAGCGCTGGTAGCGCAGGACCCCTTGTTCGGAAGCCCCCTCTATGAGGCAGGCATCTCTGGTGGCGACCGCATCGTGTCGATAAGCGAAACCCCCGTTGCCAGTGCCGCCGATGCGCAGGCCGCCATCGACGCCCTCGAGCCGGGCGAGGCCGTGGCCGTGCGCTTTGTACAAAACGGCGAAATACGCACCACCACGCTCACGCTGACCGAGAACCCGGTAGTTGAGGTGGTGCCGTTCGAAACCCTCGGCCGCGAGGTGACCGATGACGTTCGGGCCTTCCGGCAGAGCTGGCTCGGCTCGAAAGCCGCTCCTTGAAAGTCTAAACCTGTGGTTATTCGTGGCCGACAATTCTCGCATCAGTAAGGGTCTCTCGGGAGTCGCAGGCGAGTACTTCGTGGCTGGGGGACTCTCCCCCCC
>PPFU01005108.1_pt1 | contig 15553 bp, 17 predicted proteins | sample 1535991 | NCBI WGS metagenome assembly PPFU01 (sample SAMN04901290, study PRJNA319586) | Hypolithon metagenome, whole genome shotgun sequencing project. | isolation source: Antarctic Hypolithon | place: Antarctica: Miers Valley | collected 2014
CCGATCGAATGAGTATGACCGATCCGATCGCCGACATGCTCACACGGATCCGGAACGCGCATGCGGCCGGACATCGTCGTGTGGATATGCCGTCATCGAAGATGAAGGTTGAGATCGCCCGGCTGCTGAGGGAGAACCATTACGTCTCCGACTTCCGCCTGGTGGAGAGCGAGGAAGGACGTCCGTTGCTGCGGGTGGTGTTGAAGTACGCCCAGGGTGGACAGCCGGTGATCCGCGCGTTGCAGCGCGTCTCGTCGCCGGGCCTCCGCCGCTATGTCGGCTACGGCAGCATTCCGCGCGTTCGCGCCGGACTGGGCATGGCGATCCTCAGCACGTCGAAGGGGTTGATGTCCGACCGCGATGCGCGACAGGCGCGCACCGGTGGCGAACTCCTCGCCTACGTCTGGTAAGGGAGCGCCCAGGAACATGTCGCGTATCGGAAGAAGGCCAGTGGGGGTTCCCGGCGGCGTCACGGTGACGCTGAAGGAGAATCACATCACGGTGAAGGGACCACGCGGAGAGCTGTCGCGGACGCTGCCGCGTGAGGTCACGGTGTCACAGGAAGGGGGCGAGATCCTCGTCACCCGGCCCAACGATGAGCCGCGCAACCGTGCGATGCACGGGCTGACGCGCTCGCTGGTGGCGAACATGGTCGAGGGAGTCACGACCGGGTTCCGCAAACAGCTCGATATCGTCGGGGTTGGGTACAAGGCGGAAGCGCGGCCGTTCGGGTTGCAGCTGGCCCTCGGCTACTCGCACCCGATCCAGTACAAGGCGCCCGACGGGATCAAGCTGACGGCCCCCGTGCCGACGCAGATCATCATCGAGGGCGCGAACAAGGAAGTGGTTGGTCAGGTCGCGGCGGAACTCCGCAGCCTTCGTCCCCCTGAGCCATACAAGGGCAAGGGCATCAAGTACGCTGGTGAGCAAGTCCGGCGAAAGGCTGGCAAGGCGGGAGGTAAGTAATGGCAAAGATTCGTCGCCCGACGACCCGTCCGCTGCAGCGGCTGCGCCGCCATCTCCGTGTCCGGAAGAAGGTTACGGGAACGGCAGCTCGCCCGCGGCTGGTCGTCTACCGGTCGTTGAAGCACATTTACGCGCAGCTCGTCGACGACACCAATGGGCATACGCTCGTGACGGTCACCGACGCCGGCGCGGACGCAGGGACGAAGACCGAGAAGTCGGGCCATGTGGGCCGGCTGATCGCCGAGAAGGCACGCGAGGCGGGGGTCACGAAAGTCGTGTTCGACCGTGGAGGGTACAAGTACCATGGCCGCGTGAAGGCGGTGGCCGACGCTGCCCGCGAAGGCGGACTGGAGTTCTGATATGGCTGAGACACAGACGATGGGTGGCCCCCCGGGCGGCGCACCGCGCGGTGGCGGCGGTGGACGTGGCGGTGGCGGCGGCGGACGCGGACGCGGCGGACCTGGTGGTCCTGGCGGCGGGCGCGGACGTGGCGGTGAAGGCGGCGGCACGGGCCGTGGCGGCGAAGGCGGCCGCGGACGTCCCGGTGGCGACAACCGTGGCGGCCGTGGCGATAGCCGCGGCGGCGAGGGGAGCGATCTCGTCGAGAACGTCGTGGCGATCAATCGTGTTGCCAAGGTCGTGAAGGGCGGACGCCGGTTCTCGTTCAACGCGCTGGTCGCGGTGGGCGATGGACAGGGGAAAGTCGGCTTCGCGACGGGCAAGGCGAACGAAGTGTCCGAGGCCGTCCGCAAGGCGGTCGAGGGGGCACGCCGCAACATGGTGGCGATTCCGCTGATCGGCGGGACCATCCCCCACGAGATCGTCGGGCAGCATGGAGCCGGCCGGGTACTCATGAAGCCGGCCGCGCCGGGTGCCGGTGTCATTGCCGGTGGTGCGGTCCGCGCTATCATGGAATGCGTCGGCATCACGGACATTCTGACGAAGAGCCTCGGCTCCACGAACCCGCACAACATGGTGCGCGCGGCAATGGAAGGACTCCAGGCGCTGACGACCGTCGAGCAGATCGCGCGCGAGCGCGGCATCGAGGTCTCGCAGGTAGGCTGGCGTCCGCGTGCACAGAAGCGAGAGGTGACGCATGGCTAGAACGTTCGTGTGGCACCCGCGGAAGGGGCCCAAGACGACCCAGTCGAACGCGGTGACCACGGGCAAGGTGCGCATCGAGCAGGTGCGCAGCGGGATCGGCCACACGGGGCGCATGCGCGCCACGTTGCAGTCGCTCGGCCTTCGGCACCATCAGGACGTGGTTATCCAGCAGGATAGCCCGTCGCTGCGCGGCCAGATCAAGCATGTGCGGCACCTGATTCAGGTGACGCCCGTCGAGGAGTGAGACAGGTGGATAATTCGGAACAGATCGGACTCCATAACCTGCGCCCGGCGCTGGGATCACATCGTGATCGCAAGCGCATCGGTCGCGGGCCTGGCTCCGGCACGGGCAAGACGTCCGGCAAGGGACACAAGGGCAGCAAGGCGCGCGCGGGCCATCACGGCCCGGGTGGCGGTAAGCCGCACTTCGAAGGTGGTCAGATGCCGCTCACGCGCCGTCTGCCGAAGCGCGGATTCACGAACATTTTTCGCGTTGAATCGCAGGTCGTGAAGTTCGACGACCTCCTGAAGCTCGAGGAGGGGGTCGAGGTGACGACCGAGTCGCTGGCCGAGGTCGGAGCGGTCCGTCTGGGCAAGGGACCGGCGAAGCTGCTGGCGAATGGCGAGGTCGATCGCGCCTATGTCGTACGCGGGATCAAGGTCAGCGCCGGCGCGCGCGAGAAGATCGTAGCGGCCGGAGGCCGCGTCGAGGCATAGATGGCACAGGCCAATCCCGCCGCAGCGATCGCGAACATCTACCGCACGCCAGAGCTGTGGCAGAAGATCACCTTCACGTTCCTCTGCCTGGTCATCTACCGCCTCGGGTCGCATATCACCGCGCCCGGGGTGGACGTGCTCGCCCTCTCGGCTTACTTCGAGAACCAGGGCGGAGGCGGACTGCTCGGACTGTATGACCTGTTCGTCGGAGGCGGACTGTCCCGGGCAACCGTGTTCGCCCTCGGCATCATGCCGTACATCTCGGCCAGCATCTTCATGCAGATCGCGGGGGCTGTCGTCCCCAAGATCGACAAGATGAACAAGGACGAGGAAGGCAGAAAGAAGGTCAACCAGTGGACGCGCTACTTCACCATCGTGCTGGCGGTGGTGCAGGCGTGGGGCTTCTCCCTGTTCGTGGAGTCGCTCGAGGGGGCGGTGTCGCAGCCAGGCTTCGCCTTCCGCATGCAGATGATCCTCTTCCTCACCACGGGCGCGATGTTCGTCATGTGGCTGGGTGAGCAGATCACCGAACGCGGACTTGGCAACGGCGCGAGTTTGCTGATCTTCTTCTCGATCGTGGAGGGCTTCTGGCCCGCCATCGGTTCGACGATTCAGCTGGCCACCACCGGTGCGCTGGGTCTCTTCTCGCTGGTGCTGCTGAGCCTCGTGATGCTCGCGGTGGTTGCGGCCGTCGTGGCGCTCACGCTTGCCGCGCGCCGCATCCCGATCCAGATCCCGCAACGGACGATGGCTCGGGGCCGGCAACGTGAGGCAGCGCGCAACTTCATTCCGCTGAAGATCAACTCGGCGGGCGTGATGCCGATCATCTTCGCGCAGTCGGTGATCATCGTGCCCGGTGCGATCGCGCAGTTCAGCGGCCGCCCGGAGCTGCAGGGGATCTCGGACGCGATGCAGCCAGGCACGTGGCTCTACTTCACGCTCTTGGCCGCGTTGATCATGTTCTTCACCTACTTCTACACATCGATCATCTTCAATCCGGTCGATCTGGCGGAGAATCTGAAGAAGCAGGGTGCATTCATCCCCGGCGTGAAGCCGGGCACGAAGACGGCCCAGTACATCGATAATGTCGTCACGCGAATCACCTTGCCGGGTGCGCTCTTCCTCACGGCGATCGCGGTGCTCCCGATCCTGATCACGCAGTTGCTCGGCGTGCAGTTCTACTTCGGCGGCACATCGCTGCTCATCGTCGTGGGTGTGGCGCTGGACACGATGTCGCAGATGCAGCAGCATCTCCTGCTCCGGAAGTACGATGGTTTCATGAAGCGGGGGCGCGTGCGCTTCCGCGGCCGCCAACCGACCGGCGGCTCCTGATCCCAGTTCCGTTCGTCCCGGGACCGCGCTGTTGCCACGAGGGCAGCGGCGCGGTCTCCGGCCGTTAGAGGGTCCTCAACTCGACCTGGTACCGACTTCGACATGATCATCGTCCTGCTAGGGCCGCCCGGTGCGGGGAAGGGAACGCAAGGTGAGCGCATCGCCGCGGTCCTCGGCGTTCCCAAAATCGCGACCGGAGATGTACTGCGCGCCGCCGTCCGGGACGGTACGCCGATGGGGCTGGCCGCGAAGGGCTACATGGATCGAGGGGACCTGGTGCCGGACGCGGTGATTCTCGGCATCATGACCGAGACGCTCGCCGCCACGGATGACGGTGCCATCCTCGATGGCGTCGTCCGGACGGTGAACCAGGCGATCGGCCTCGAGCAGGCAGTCGAGGGTCTCGGCCGCCGCGTCGACGCGGTGCTCGTCTTCGATATAGACGATGAGGAACTCGTGCGGCGCCTGAGCGGCCGGACCGTGTGTGACCTCACGCAGAAACCGTTCACCGGGCTCGAGCCCGGGAGCCCGTGCCCCGACGGAAGCGGCGGTATCCTCGTGCGGCGCGCTGATGACGAGCCTGACGCGGTGCGTCATCGGCTCTCCGTCTACCGCGAGCAGACCAAGCCCGTGATCGATTGGTATTGCGCCAACGGTACGAACGTCGCCACGATCAACGCCGTCGGGAGCCTCGAAGAGGTCGAAGCGCGGGCACTGAGCGCCCTGGGTCGGTGATCCAGCTCAAGTCCGCGCGCGAGATCGACCTGATGGCGGAGGGTGGCCGCATTCTCGCCGCCACCCACGCGGTCCTCAAGGAGGAGGTCCGCCCCGGTGTCTCCACCGCCGATCTCGACAGGCGGGCGGAGGAGTTCATCCAAAGCCACCCCGGAGCCACGGCCGCGTTCAAGGGGCTGTATGGATTTCCCGGAAGCATCTGCGCGTCCATCAACGAGGAGATCGTTCACGGGATTCCGTCGAAGAAGCGCGTGCTCCGGGATGGCGACATCATCAGTATCGATATCGGCATCAAGTTTGAGGGGCTGTTCACCGATAGCGCATGGACGCACGGAGTCGGTGAACTTGACCCGACGACGCAGCGGCTGATGGAGGTGACGGAGCAGTCGCTGCACGCCGCAATCGCCGAGGCGCGCCCGGGAAATCACGTGGGCGACATCGGGGCGGCCGTGCAACGGGTGGTGGATCCGAGCGGCTTCTCGATCGTTCGCGATCTCGTCGGCCACGCGGTTGGCTACGCGCCACACGAGGACCTGCAGATCCCCAACATGGGGAAGCCGAATCGCGGCCGCCGGCTCGAGATCGGGCTTACGATCGCCATTGAACCGATGGTGAACATCGGGACCGCGAACACGCGCACTCTCTCGGACAAGTGGACGGTTGTGACCGCCGACGGTAAGCGGTCCGCGCACTTCGAGCACACGGTCGCCATCACAGCGCAGGGACCCCGCATCCTCACGCTGGTCGCCTGACGCGGCCGGCGGCGTTCGCGAATCCAGAGGGGCCACCATCGTTGCGACGATGGTGGCCCCTCTGTGTTTCCGTTACGGATGTCGCGATGCTGGTCGGGAACGCTGGCGTCACCCCTCCGCCGCGCGGAGTTTCGCGCGAAGCCGCGTGGCCGCGTCACGCTGACCGAGCGACTCGGCCAGGCGAACCGCGGAACTCGCCACGGACGCCAGACGTGCGGGCACGGCATGGCCAATGTCCGCAGCCAGAACCTGCATGTTCGCGCCGGTGGCGCTCAGTCCGCGCGCTGCTGACGCCCGGCTGGCGCCATCCTCAGGACCGCTGTCGCCCAGCCCACCGCTCACGGGCGCGATGGTGCGCGGGTCCACAAGCAGATCCAGCATCGCCTCGCAGGCGTCCATCAGCTCGCCAACCGCGGAGGACTGGATCCCGGCTGCTGGAGTATCGGCCGCACCGGAGTCGATCTCGCGAACGAGCCGCTCGAGAATGCGGCCGCCAGCCGTCCGTGGAAGCCTGAGCGCATGGAGGGCGGCCGCGTCGATGGCGCCTTCCGGCATGAGCCCGATGAGCTCAGAGCGGGTGATCATCAGGCCGCGCGCCACTGCCTCGCGTCGCACGGCGTCGAGGGCCACGTGCACGGGGGTTCGCGCGAGATCGACCAGGTTCATGGAGAGCTGCGCCTGGCCATCGACGTCGAGCGCGAGGGCGCGGATCCCCGGCAGTCCGCCTGACGACTCGCGGACCGCGCGGGCGATCTCCCGCACCGCGGAGAGGTTGCCTGCATCGCCGAGGAAGCAATTGAATGCGACGAGGACCGGACGCGCGCCGATTGCGATGGCCCCGAACGTCGGATGGACGCGGGCGGGGCCGAAATCTGGCGTTCGGCTGGGATCCACGGCAATTGTTTCGCGCAGCCCCTCGAGCTGCCCGCGGCGCACGTTCGCGAGGTGGGAGCGCTCGGGGATGGTCGCCGCCTCGCCGTACAGATAGACGGGAATCTCGAGCTCTTGCCCCACGCGCGCGCCAAGCGTTCGGGCGAGATCGACGCACTCCGCCATGGTGGCTTCGCCGAGGGGAACGAAGGGGATCACGTCGGCCGCACCGATGCGGGGGTGAACGCCAGCATGTGCGCGCATATCGATGGAGTCACGCGCGGCCACGACGGCGGCGAGCGCCGCGTCGACGATCTGGCTGGCTGGGGCGACGAAGGTGATCACGGAGCGATGGTGCCACGCGTCTGCCGACCAGTCGAGCACGGTCGCGCCGCGGGCAGCCGCGATCGCGTCACGAATTCGAGAGACGACGCCGATGTCGCGGCCTTCGGAGAAGTTGGGGACGCATTCAATCAGCGGCACGGTCGCGTTGGCTGGGGTGTGAGCACTCGAGGATGGGCTTTAGCGCGGATTCCGGATCGGGGGAAGCCTCAATCGCAGAGGACGCGGAGGACGCAGAGGCCCGCAGAGGACTGCCTGCTCGTAACGATTCGAGACGGATCGTCAGGCGACCACCCGGGTGTCATCGAGTCGACCGCAGCTCAGGGCCGGGAGACGTTGCACTCGAGACATCGAGCGGAAGACCTTGTAGGGGAGACCGTGCGCCGTAACGCCGATGAGGTCTGCTCTCTTCTGTATATCGACCATAGCGAAACGGCGTACGACACGGTGAGAACCTGCACGTCCGCTAGCGCGATCACTACGCCGACGAAGCGCTCTGCGAGCCTCTGCGCTCTCTGCGCCTCTGCGATTGGGGCTGTTCTCCACCCCAGTCGTCCGAGGACCGAGAGCACGACATCAGGCGAGAATGCCTGACGCGGCGAGATCACCGGCGCCATCGTCACCCGCAAGGATGTCGAGGAACCACTCGTGCATCAGGCCGTTGCTCGCGACGATCGGGCCGTGCGCGACCGGGGCATCGGCTCCGGTGAAGGTGGTGACGCGGCCGCCCGCCTCACGAATGAGCAGCACGCCCGCCGCCAGATCCCATGGAGCGAGCCGGTGCTCCCAGAAGGCGTCGAAGCGTCCGCAGGCGACATCGCACAGATCCAGCGCCGCTGAGCCGGCGCGGCGGATGCCGGCGGTGGACGAGGCGATCGCCGCGAACTGGCGCTGATAGTCGTCGAGGTACTCCAGATACTTGAACGGGAAGCCCGTGCCGATGAGCGCGCGGGTGGGGTCGGTGATCGCCGAGACGCGAAGTCGTTCGGCACCGCGCCAGGCGCCACCCCCGCGCGTGGCCGTGAACTCCTCGCCGGTCGCCGCGTTATGCACGACGGCGGCGGCGAGCACGCCATGCTCCATCACGCCGATCGAGACGGCGTACTCCGGATAGCCGTGGAGGTAGTTCGTGGTGCCATCCAGCGGATCCACCACGAACACCAATCCGGCGGCATCGTATGCATCGGGAGACTCTTCCTCGCCCGCGACGACCGCGCGCGGCAGCCGGCGGGTGATCGAGGCCGCGATGCGCGCTTCGGCGGCGAGGTCCACTTCGCTGACGAAGTCCGACGCCCCCTTGGACTGCCAGACGACGTCGCGCACGTGAGGCGCCCGCTCGCGCAGGATCACCGCGCCAGCCCGCGCGGCCTCCACCGCGACCTCGAGGAGGGCCACCGCGGCCTGCGGTGAGAGGGACTCCGGGTCGGGCTGGTTCGCTTGCGGCGTCATGGAGGGTCCGGTATTCTGCTTGAATGTCACGGATCTTCAGCGGGATTCAGCCGTCCGGTGAGCTGCATATCGGCAACTATCTCGGTGCCGTCAAAAACTGGGTCGAGCTTCAGCAGCGCACGGAGTCGTTGTTCTGCATCGTCAACTATCACGCGATCACCATCGCCTACGACCCTGCCGAACTCCGGCGGCGGACCGGCGACATGGTGGTCTCGCTGCTCGGCGCCGGCGTGGACCCGGCGCGCGCGACGCTATTCGTGCAATCGATGGTCCCCGAACATACCGAACTCGCCTGGGTGTTCAACACCGTCACGCCGCTCGGCGAGCTTGAACGGCAGACGCAGTTCAAGGACAAGGCGGGCCGGCAGGAAAGCATCCTGGCGGGGCTGCTGAATTATCCCGTGCTGCAGGCGGCGGACATCCTGCTCTACCGCGCGGACGAGGTGCCGGTCGGGGAGGACCAGATTCAACATCTGGAGCTCTCGCGCGAGATCGCACGCCGCTGGAACGCCCGCTATGCCGCCGATGCGCCGTACTTCCCCGAGCCGAAGGCACTGCTCACGCCGACGCGCCGCATCATGGGGCTGGACGGACAGTCAAAGATGTCCAAGTCGCTCGGAAACACGGTGGGGCTGCTCGAGGAGCCGGCGGCGATCTGGGAGAAGTTGCGCCCCGCAGTCACGGACCCGGCACGCGTGCGGCGCACCGATCCTGGCGAACCCGAAGTGTGCAACATCTACCATCTCCACAAGGCGTTCTCCCCGCCGGAGACCGTCGCTGAAGTCGCGATCAACTGTCGCACGGCCGCCTGGGGGTGCATCGACTGCAAGAAGTCGCTGTTCGCAAACATCGACGCCGAACTGACGCCGATCCGTGCACGGGCGGCGGCGATTCGCGCGCAGGTGGGATACGTCGAGGATGTGCTGAGCGACGGTGGTGCGCGCGCGCGTACGATCGCTCGGCAGACGATGGCCGAGGTGAAGGACGCGATGGGGCTGACGCTCGACGGGGTGCCGCGGGAGGCGACTGTCGGCGGTTGAGCCGGAACGCCGTCATTCGCCGAAGGTGAGTCGGTCGCGAAACGACGTGACGCATCGCGCATTCGATCGTCGGCGCGACACGACGTAGCACCCGTGCGACACCTCGGTGTGTGGCTGGAGAGACAGAGTGCCGTAATGATGGGATGAACATCCCCCACGTCTGAGCTGAGTGGCGCGCGACTCCACGTCGCGATCGCGCACTACGGAACCGCTCCAAACGGTTGACCAGTATGGCGATACATATGTCGCGCGACGAGCGATCCGCGCTTGATTGGTGTCCCCTGATCAGTGCCACCGGATAGCGCTGGCTTCAGTGCGGCGCGATGGCCTCCCGCTTGCGCTGACGGTCGGCCATGATCCAGACGACTCCGACATTACAGCTGGCGCGCAGCGCCGCCGTCGAGCGGCCACGTGCCGCCGACCTTCCGACTTCATCCCTCGCCGATATGCTGGAGGATGATGTGGTGCATCTGCCCGAAGTCGCGCGCTATCTGCTCGACATCGTGTTCGTCGATCACGAACGTACGCCCTCGCACCGCGGACTGACCTGGGCCGCGGTGCGCTACGGCGTCTCGCGCCGCCATCTCGGACAGCCCGCACGCACGATCGACGATGAGATGGCGTTGCTCGGCACGGCCGCCGAACAGCGGATCCGTCGCGCCGTTTCCGATCCGGAACAGCGCGAGCAGTCGCTGCTTCTTCTGACGCGCGCGGTGGACGTCGCGCTCCAGGCCGCGCGGCTCGGCTACGAGCGTGATGCACTTCGTCACGCTGGCCGCTGGGACGCGGAGTTGCAGCGGACCCTGAAGCAGCATCCCTTCGGCCCGGCGCTCGCGATCGTGTGAGGGTGGGGTGGGCACAGGTGGAGCACACGGCCGGCGACCTTCCAAGACGCTTGCCATGAGCCGTCTCGCGCAATGGCGCGAGGCGGCTCGCCTGTTTTCGCCCCCTGCACCCGCGGGCGATCGGGTTCCGCGGCTCACATTCCGCACGCCTCTTGCACCTGATCGCCGCCAACTTCAGACCAGTGAGCGCGATGATGGATGCACCGAGGGAGTCGAAGCCGGAGCGCGGCGCCGATCTGGCCGCCGCCCCCACGAGCGAGAACATGCAGGAGCCGACCGGACGCGAGGACGCGGAAGTCACCACGATGGTGTGCGTAACCTGCGGCGCGGAGCGATTCTTTACCGACGACGTGCCGGAGGCGCTGACCTGCGAGAAGTGCGGCGCGAGCGTGTTTCGTGCCTTCACCACCCCCGTCGCCACCGACGAGGTCGCGGCGGCGGCCGCGGAAGAACAGGCGCGAAGCACCGCGTATGGCGACGCCTCGCCCCAGACATCGCCTGACGAGGTGCGCGACCTCGGCCGGTGATCGGCACGTGAACGAGATGAGGCTGACGCACGGGCTGCCCCGCACCCCGTCCCGCGAGCGGGCGCCGCTCGACGCGCCGCTGACCCGTCGATGCCGGCCGGGGATCGGGCGCTGGACTGCGCGCACGGTAGGCCTCGCCCCGCGGGGCTGATTACGTTGCACGACGCCGCCCCGCTGCGAGGGAGGGGCGCCGCGCATCCGAAGGGGCTCAGCCGTGGTAATCCGATGAATTCCGTTGCACTCGCGCGTCGGCTCGTCGTCGACCTCAACGCCGCGGCCCCCGTCTGGCGCCTGCCGGATGCGGGCGCACGGCGCCTTGTGGAAGCGGCGCCCCCGGATTGGGAGGTCCAGATCGTTCAGTCGCCCACGCTCTCAGATGGCGACGGCGGCTCGGCGCCCTCCGAGGAGGTCATGGCCGCCGTCGCCGACGCGGAGGCGTACGTCGGCTACGGGATGCCGGTCGCGCTCTTTCGGTCCGCGCGCCGGCTGCGGTGGGTGCATAGTGCGAGCGCCGGCGTGGGCAGCGTGCTCTACCCTGAGATGATCGCGAGCGACGTGATTCTTACCAACTCGGCGGGCGTGCACGCGGTGCCAATCGCGGAATTCGTCGTGGGGGGCGTGCTGCACTTCCTCCGGGGCTTCGACGTCGCGGTGCGCCAGCAGGCGGCTGGCATCTGGGATCGTGAGCCATTCGACGGACACGAGGCGACCGCGCGCGAGATCGGCGAATGTCATGTGGTGATCGTCGGCACTGGCGGTATCGGCGGGGCGGCGGCCGAGCGATTGACGGGGCTGGGAGCCCGGTGCACGGGAATCCGTCGGCGGCCGGAGTTGGGCGTGCCGCCCGGGTTCGCGGCCGTCAGGGGAATGGACGCGTTTGAGGCGCTACTGCCGCAGGCGGACGTCGTGGTGCTGGCGGCGCCGCTCACCGGGAGCACGCGGCGCGTGCTCGACGCCGAGCGACTGGCCCTGTTGCCGCCCGCGGCGATCGTCGTGAACGTCGGTCGCGGCGCCCTACTGGACGAGGACGCGCTGGCCGTCCGGCTGGCCGCCGGGCAGTTACGCGGGGCGGTGCTGGACGTCTACGACCAGGAACCACTGCCGCGCGAGAGTCCGCTCTGGCGTTCATCGCGCGCTCTGATCTCGCCTCACGTGTCGGGCGTGTCGCCCGGCCGGTACTGGGAGCGGCAGCTCGCGCTGATCCTCGGCAACTGGGGTCGGTACCGGGTGGGCGCCGCGCTGCAGAACGTCGTCGACAAGCACGCCGGCTACTGACCCGCGACTCCGCGCGGCGATGCCGGCCTCGCGCTGGCCGGTTCGCCGGGGGAGAAGGTCCGGGTATGGAAAAGATCATCAAGGCCGCCGTCGAGCGCGGTGCGTCCGATCTGCACATCAAGGCCGGTGACGTGTTCCGCGCACGCATCGACGGCCGCCTGGTGCCCCTGACGCGTCAGGCGCTCACCCCGGAGCAGACCAAGGCGATCGCGATGCGGTTCCTGCCGACTGACGAGATGCGCCGTCGGATCGACGAACTGCACGACTACGACTGTTCGTGGGGCATGCCAGGCGTCGGTCGATTTCGCGTCAACATCCTGCGCCAGCGATCCAGCTTCATGATCGTGATGCGTGTGGTGCCATTCGAGATTCCGACCTTCGAGGCGCTGCACCTGCCCGCGGTGTTGAATACCATCGCGGCCGCCGAACGCGGGATGATCCTGGTCACCGGCGTGACCGGTTCTGGCAAGTCGAGCACGATGGCGGCGCTCGTGAATCGCGTCAACGCGACCCAGAACAAGCATGTGGTCACGCTCGAAAATCCGATCGAGTTCTTGCACCGCGATCTGAAGAGCTCCATCACGCAGCGCGAAGTCGGCGTGGATACCGACTCCTTCTCGTCCGGGCTCCGGGCGGCATTGCGGCAAGATCCCGATGTCATCATGATCGGGGAGATGCGCGACGCCGAGACGATCGACATCGCGCTCAAGGCGGCTGAGACCGGGCACCTGCTGATCTCCACACTCCACACGCCCGATGCGCAGGCGACCATCACGCGCATTCTGGCGATGTTTCCGCCGGAGGAGCAGGAGATCGCCCGCGTGCGCCTCTCCGAATCGCTTGCGGCTGTGGTCTCACAGCGGTTGCTCCCCCGTGCCGACGGCCACGGCCGGGTGGCGGCGGCGGAGGTCATGGTGGTGACGCCGACGATCCGCGAGCTCATCCGCGATCGAGACCGAGCCGGCGAGATTCGCGACTACATTGCAGAAGGTCGCGAGCAGTACGGGATGCAGACCTTCGACCAGCATCTGGCCGATCTCGTGCAGACCGGCGAGGTTACCTATGAGGTCGCGCTGGCCGCAGCGACCCGGCCGAGTGACTTCCAGCTGCAGATGAAGACGCTGCATTCGAGCGGGGGCCGCCAGGGCGAACGCCCGGAGCCCGCAGCCATGGTCGCTCCCGTGGACACCGCGGAGCTCTTCAGCGGCGCCGAAAGTGGATACGAGTTTCTGACGACGGGGTGAGTACGTGAGTCCAGCGAAACCGCGATGGCCGTTGCAGGGACTCTTCGCGCCGGTGACCACACCGTTCTGCGCGGACGGCACTGTCGACGAGGCCGGGTGGAAGGCGAACCTGGCCGCCCACCTCGCCTCTGGGGTCACGGGGATCGTGGTCGCGGGCTCGACGGGTGAAGCGGCCCTCCTCGATGAGGTCGAGCGCCACCGGCTCGTGGAGTGGGCGCGCCCGGCGGTGGACGGAAGCTGGCTGATCGTGGGCACTGGGGCGGAGAGCACGCGACTCTGCGTGCGGCGGTGCCACGAGGCCGGCGCCCGCGGCGCGGACGCGGTGCTCGTGGTGGCGCCACACTACTACGCGCAGGCGATGAGCGACGCGGCACTCCGCGCGCACTATCTGCAGGTCGCCGACGAGAGCCCGATCCCGGTGATCCTGTACAACATCCCGAAGTACATGCACTTCGCGCTGTCGGCGCCGCTTGTCGCGGAGCTCGCCCGGCATGAGAACGTGATCGGGATCAAGGACAGTTCCGGCGACCTCGCGATCCTCGACGGCTATCTCGCGTCAGGCGGCGACTCGTTTGCCGTGCTCACCGGCCATGCTGGCACGTTCGGCCGTGCGCTGGAACTGGGCGCGCGCGGTGGAATCCTTGCCGCCGCTCTGTTCGCCCCCGCACTCGTGCGGCAGCTGGCCGCGGCCTGGGTGGCGGGCGACGCCGCGGCCGTGGCGGCCGCGCAGGCGCTACTCGCCCCGCTTGGCAGCGACATCGTGGGCGCCATGGGCGTGGCCGGGGTGAAGACCGCGCTCGACGCGGTCGGGCTCGTGGGTGGTGCGCCGCGGCTGCCGCTCCTGCCACTTGATGTGGGCGAGCAGGAGCGGGTCGCCGCGCTGCTCGCCGCCGCCGGTGTGGAGCCGATGGCGACCGTAGCGCGGACCGCCTGACGCCCGCCGTCGCACCGGCCCGGTTCATGGTTCCATGCCGAGTCTGACCGAGCGGGCGATCTCGTCGGGAGCGGTCGAGGAGGCGGCGGCAATCGTCGCGCGCCTGGCCGCAGCGCCGCGTGGCGCTGGGACCTCATCCGAGCATGCCGCACGCGGCTGGTGCGCGGAACAGTTGCAGGCCTCGGGCTTCCGCACGACCGAGCAGTCGTTCGCCTATTCGGCGCTCCCCGGCCGGTGGGGTACCCCCCTGATCGGACTGGCGTGGCTCGGGGTCGTGGCCGCCGCCGGGCACTTTGGCAACCTCGGGCGGGCAGATCTGACGCTCAGTATCCTGCTGGGGGGGCTGGCGCTCGTCGGCGTGGGCGGCGGATGGCTCGTGAGGCGCGGCGTGCTCGACGCGCCGGCGATGCGACGCGTCGGCGTCAATCTGATCGCCACACGAGGGACCCAGCCGCCACGCGTGTGGCTGATGGCCCACGTCGACAGCAAATCGCAGCCGGTGCCGATCGCCCTGCGCGCACTGGCGATCACCGCGACGTCCGTGCTGCTCCTCGTCGCGGTCGCGATGGCTGTCGGCCAACTGCTGGGCATGGAGTGGGGCGGAGGGTGGCTGGTCTGGACGATCGTCACCGCGGCCACGACGTTGCCCATCGTTGCGACCACGGTGGCCGACCACTCGCCAGGCGCGCTCGACAATGCGAGTGGCGTTGCGGTCGTGCTGCTGGCTGCGGCCCAGGCGCCACCGGCGATGCCGGTCGGGATTTGCCTGACGAGCGCGGAGGAGCTCGGGCTCGCCGGCGCGCGCGCCTGGGTGGCGTCAGGCGGCTCGGGCGGGATGCCGGTGCTCAACGTTGATGGCGTCGACGACGTGGGAAGCATCCGGGCCATGTGGAGCGGCACGCGTCCCGAAGCGCTGCTCGCCGCCCTCGCCCGCGCCGGCGTGCGCGTGAGCGAGCCCGTGGCCGCCCGACGCCTGTTACCCGGGATCCTGACCGACGCCGTCGCGGTGAGCGATGCGGGCATTCCGGCCGTGACACTCAGCCGTGGCACCGCACGTACGTTGTTGCGCATCCACCGTCCGTCCGACACGCCAGCCCGGATCTCCGGCGTCGGAATCGCGCGCGTCGCCTCGGTCCTGGCGACCGCCCTCAAGCACTACTGACCGCCACGGGGCGACATTCATGGAGCTATTCCTCCTCGCGCTCGCCCTCCTCGCGTGCCTCCTGCTGATTCCGCTCGGTCTGCCGGGGTTGTGGGCAATGCTGGCGGTGGCGTTCGCCTTCGATTGGCTGATGCCGGTCGACCGGATCGGCGTCTGGGCGATCGTCGCGGGTGTAATCCTCGCGGGCATCGCCGAACTGCTGGAGTTCACGCTCTCAGCGCGCTACGCCCGCCGGTACGGAGGCTCGCGGAGGGCGGGG
>PPFU01005018.1_pt1 | contig 15507 bp, 10 predicted proteins | sample 1535991 | NCBI WGS metagenome assembly PPFU01 (sample SAMN04901290, study PRJNA319586) | Hypolithon metagenome, whole genome shotgun sequencing project. | isolation source: Antarctic Hypolithon | place: Antarctica: Miers Valley | collected 2014
TCCGTAACGATGAATATTGCCGCCAATGGCAAGACGACTTTTTACCTGAAGTAGAGAGCATTGCTGCTCTTGTAAGAAAAAGTTTTAGGCGGGTTGGAAGTGGCAAAAAGATCGCACTGTAGCCCATCTGAGACTTCTCTGCTATCTGGCTGATGGTTCTACCTCTGGATACCGAGGTTTGATGGACAACGGAGGGTAGGCGTTTGCCAACGCCCCGCAGAACTACCTAACTAATCGCACAAACAGTGTAACCCCGTGACGAACCACGCCCTCCTGAGCTGCTGAAATGCTAACGATAATTGCTCAATTAGGTTGGTAGGTCAGCGAAAAATAGATCCCGTTTTCCTGTAGTGAGCTGCCTCGGTTACCAATGCCAATCAGAGGAATGCCAAAATCTGTTCGCAAAAAAATGCTAGGTGTCGCCTGCCAGCGCAATCCGATGCCTGTTCCTAGCAGAAAGTTATTGCTGGGATTAGGGGTGATGTTGTTCCAGCCAAAACCGGCATCAATAAAAGGTGTTAGCTGTAGAATATTGGCATTTCGGGTTAGGGGAATTCGTAGTTCTGCCGAAGTGTTGAGGGCATTATCGGCGACCAGCTGATTTTGAGCATATCCACGAACCGTGCTGATGCCACCCAGACTGAAGCGCTCTAACGGCAGCAGAGAATCTGGCGTTAGCTGGACGTTGAACTTTATCAGTGAGAGTAGTTTGGGAGAGACTTGCTCAACCCATTGAAACTGTCCTATCCACGAGAAAAATTGGCCGTCGGTACCGGTGTCATTATCGGTTGCGCCAAAAATGCTCAGGCCCAGGTTAAACTGAGAGCGAGCAGCCAGTACCCGGCGAATGTCACGCTTTGTCCACTCCTGGGAAAATCGCAGGGCACTGATTTGAGATCGCCCGTCTTCTGGCCCAATCGAAAAAGAAAAGGGAATGTCATCTAGAATAAAGCTCTGACTGGTTCGCCAGTCGAAATCTAGCCCGAGGGCAAATTCTTGCGAAACTGTCCGCTTAATAGGCTGACGGATGCGAACAGATATCGTATCTGTCTCGCTACGAATGCCAACGTCTGCAAAGGTATCCTCAACAATACGGCTACCGCTGTTGTTGTAGCGAAGGCTGAGGGTTCCGTCAGCGGCATTGAAAGGAAGGGAAATGCCAACGTCGTAGAGATCGAGCCCTTCAGTAAGGCTATAGTTAGCTGAGAGGACATCGCCGATGCCAAACAAGTTGCGGTAGCTGGTAGAGAAGTTGGCACCGGCAGAACCAATGCTGGGAGAGCGGTAGTTGCTGGTATCAGCTAAAAAACCAAAGGCGCTGGTTTCTTTGAGATCGAGTATGAGCAGGCTGCGACCAGGCTGTGTACTAGCAGTGAGTTCAGCGTTGACCTGACGGATGTTGGTGTCTAGCTGGAGGAGCTGAAGGGATTCTTGCAGGTCTTCTCGGTTGAGGGGCGGGCGACTGACGCGGCGGAGACGATCACGCACATATCCGTTTCTCAGGCGGCGCAGGCCGTTGACCTGGACTTCTTCAATGCTGCCTTCAATCACCTGCACTCTGGGATTATCTGTAAAGACCTGGTCGGTGGGAATGAAGGCTCCTGAGGTGATATAGCCATTGTCGATATAGAGCTGGGTGATTTGCGATCGCAAGTTAAACAAATCAGAGAGCGTAATTTCTTCGTCCTCATAGCAAGCCACTTTTGCTGCAATTTCATTTTGCAGGACGGTGCTGCCGACAACCTCGATATCGGTTGCAAGAAAGCTTACTTCTTCGCCCGTACGTGCCAGAGGCAGACATTCGTCCGTTTCAGCAGATTCTGGTTCAGGCTCCGCTCTTAGGTCTTCGAGATCTATGGTTGGCTTTGGCTCATCAGGAATAGTTTCTGGCTCAATCGGTAGCAGGGGCGGTAGAGCAGGCTCGGTAGGAGACGGAATGTTCTCGGGGGCAGACACCTGCGCAGAGACAGGTTCAACTTCCTTAAAGGTAAAGAAAAGCACAAGACCGATAAGCAGAGTAAGCTGCTTTGAAAACTGTTTTCCCATGATCTAATTATCGGTGGCTGATGTTCGTGAATGTACTTAACACTTTACTAGAAAAATCATTCAATCTCCGGCCTTAATCAAGGATCTTTGACAATAATTTGTGAAAAGGCAATGAAAACCACGCTAGTGATGACTTTGCTCGTTTGAGTTTAAATAGAGGGTGTTAGCTTAATCTTTAGCACCTAACTTGCTTGCAGTTTTCTGAAAGGTGACTCTGCATATCTATACAGAAGTGTTGTCAGAAAGTGCTATTCAAGCTCTTGCTAGTGTTGTCTACTATAAGTTCAACAACAAGCGGCGAGGTGATGACCACGAGATAAAGCTTGTTGTTATTCGCAAGAAACAAACCTTCCCAAATACTGGAGAACGAATTATGAAATTCACAAAAGCAAGCGTTTTGATTGTTGCTTCCTTGCTAACGGCAACAGTAGCAAGCAGCTGCTCTCAGCTACAGACGCCTTCTGCAACGGCTGCTAGTTCCGAGTCCCCCGCATCTGAAGAAATTACGCCCATCGACAATCCATCCCCGTCGGTTTCCGAGCCTGAGACTACTCCCGCGTCTCCATCTTCGGGAACAGAGACGCAACCTCCCACCCAAATGGCATTTGAGTCAGACCAGCATTTTGCGCTAACGAATGGGCGGCCAACGACGATGATGTACTTCTATGCATCGCCTAGCGGCGTAAACGATTGGGAAGAGGATATCTTTGGGGATAGTGTTTTGCCGCCGAGTGAAAGTGTCCTCATCACTATTGATGATGGCCAGGAAGCGTGTAACTACGATTTTCGAGCAATCTTTGAAGATGGTTCTGATTCTCAGGCATATGAAGTGAACCTATGTGAGCTATCTGCCTACACAGTTAACTGATGTAGAACATGTGCTACGGCCTCTTCTTGGCTTGCAGAGTTATACCTTTTTTGATTTCTGTTCTTACACATTTGGAGTGTTGTGTTATGTCTGTTATTAGAATTGCATCTGAATTAGTCGGAAACGTCGGATTCGGCGTCATTAAAAACACGGTTCGCTTGGCCTTCGGCGGTGGCAAGGCGGTTGTTGGCCTAGTCACCGAAGATGAAGAACTCATCAAAGATGGATGGCATACAGCCACTAGAGGCGCTGTGCATTTGGGAGCCGCCGTTATTGGAAATTCCCTCGCAAATGGTGAGCCAGATGCGGAGCACACTTTAGGTGAGTACGACGAGTATTAAGTGTGGTTTCATCGCTTAGCTACTCTCCTAAATATGGCGCGAAAAGGTTATGTTGCATAGCTTTTTTGCGCCATTGGCTCAAGAAGGACAGTGCCCCACAAGTATCTCATTATTAGCTACAGCCGTGAGCAATCCCTGAAAGACCAATTGCTGTTCGCGTTTTTTCTATCCTAAAAACTCTGGCGATCGCACTCCTGACTCATCATAAAACGGCCATCTGAAGTACGATAAACCGATTGCGGCTCGACAATACGATTTCTGTCCTCGCTAGCTTCTGCTACATTCGTAGGGATACCTCGTGCGGTTCCGGTCGGGTATGATGAGCTTGTGAGGAATGTGGTAGGGAGAGAGGGAAGGCGATTATCACCCGTGAAGACCAGAGTAGCATTACTGTCTTGAATACGTGCAACACAGCTACTACTTATGACTGTTTCAGAGTTGATAAGAGCGCTAGGCAATTCTGTCAACCCTTCTTCTATAAATTCTGTATTTAGTGCGCTAATGTCTATGGTTCCATTGATGCCGATATCTGAACTAGCCGTGATGTCACTTAGAGGAGTCTGTTCAGGTCGCGCATCAGTGCCAAAGATTCCTGTTGCCTGGATATCTATTCGACCACCTTCACCTGTGAAGGCGTTGGCTGTAATATCACTATCTTCTTCCGGAACAGCTACTAAGAACGGAGATACAATATTGATATTCCCTCCATCACCTCCTGCCGCTTCTGCGCCTGCATTCGTGGAAATTACAGCTCCTCTACGTAAAACTAAAAGTTCGTCAAGCTGAAGATTTAGATCTCCTCCATCCCCGGAAGACGACGTCGCCTCTATTCTGCCGGATGTATCTATAGTAACAATGCCTCCTACGATGCTGATGTCTCCTGCGCGACCTGCTCCATTGCTAGTCGTTGACACTATTGCTTCATCAGATACATTGAGCTCAGGGGTTATTATTGCTATACTTCCACCGCTAGATTCGCGAGTTCTTCCAGATATCCGACTTGAAGTAGGTTCTTGCGATGATGAGTCGTTTATCCTCTCCGAGCGACCTACTATATCAATTGACTCAGAAGCTTGAATTCGTAGATTACCTGCAGGTGCATTACCCGAGATAGAATCGACAGATATAGAACCTCCGTTTCGTAGAACCAAACGCTCCGTTTGAATATCTACATCTCCTAGCGGCTGATCTCTAGAACTGCTACCCCTAGTTGTAATTCGGCTTGTTGTAAAACCGTCTAAGTTGCCTCCGTCAATCTCAATGAAGTTTGAAAAGACTTTAATACTTCCTGAAGAACCTTCTGATGTAAAAGTCTCAGATGAGACAGTCCCACCATTCCGAAGTAAAAGAACAGGCGTACGAATTAGTATGTCACCGCTACTACCTTCCGCAATCAGCACTGCATTGATAAAGCCACCAACCCCATTCGCTTCAATGGACCCACTTGCAATGATTTCAATGTCACCAGCATCACCGCTACTGCCAAAACTTGCAGAAGCATCAATCTCCGAACCCTCGCCAGTTTGAACACGTTGCGTCCTGATTCTAATATCGCCTGCGTCACCTCGGCCAAAAGTTTGAGTTCGAATATCAGCATTACTAGACAGAGTGACTGACTCAGATGCATCTATATCCACAGAACCGCCTGGGCCATCGTCAGTTCTAGCTGAGATTATTGCTCCGTCACTAAGCAAGACATCTTTTGTGACAATGCTAATAGTACCTCCGATTCCGCTTCCGTGTATATCTGCCTGTATCCCACCAGGGATATCTTCGTCCCCCACCACGAAGATACCCTGTGCGTCTACGCGCTCAGAGGCATTTATGATTATGTTGCCTGCGTCACCCTCGCCAGAGGTAGTTGACAAAATACCAGCTCCCTCTCTTAGAATTAAGTAATCCGTTTCAATATTAATTTCCCCACCTGTTCCTTCGCCAAAATTGCGTGTTAGCAGGCCAGCGGTGGCACCTCCCCTTATAAATACGGAAGGAGATTCTATCTTTATACTTCCCCCATTGCCGGTTGCGCCTGGTTCAACAACGGCTGATATCCCAGCATCTTCTAGGAACAGCTCGTCTGTCGCCCTGACAAACACTCCTCGACCACCTAAATCGCCTTGTGTATCAGCGAAGATGCCTGAAAAACCGTTGTTTTCGTCAGTAAAGATTCGAGCGGCTTGAAGCTGGATGCCACCACCTCTAGAACCACTTGCGTTAACCGTCGCTGAACTTAAGCGAATATCACCAAGCTGCTCTACCTCTGAATAGTCCGTGGTAAAACCGTTTAAAGAAAAATTGAGATTCACCTTTCCCGAACCCGATACGCTACCAATGTCGATGACACCGCCAACTGATGACAGTGTACCTTCAAGCGCTACATCGCCTCCTACTATAGCCAACCTTTGACCATCTGGAACTTGTAATCCTCTTGACGAGGAAAAACTAGGACTATCTCTACTAATCTGCGCACTTTGCGGGATGGATGGAAGAGGATTGGCAAGCAGACCGTTTGCTGGAAGGCCAACAACGGCTTGGTTTGCGATAAGACCAAAAGAGTCATCATCAAAAAGTAGTGCGGATGGATTGACGTCGAGAAGCTGATGTTCTTTCGGATTATTAGCACTAAAAAGACCACTATCGCCTAGTTGAATAGCATCTGCGGTGGAGACTACAAAAGAGGCTGGTAGATCGAGGCTTGCATTCGGCCCGAACAATATCCCATTAGGATTAATGAACAGTAGATTTGGCTTCGACCCTATTCCAGGACTACTAGCGATGCCTAACGTACCTGATATCTCCGAAGGACTGTTTCCCGTTACACGGCTTAAAATATTTTCTAACTGGTTACTACTATTTATAAAATACGCGCTTCTGTTCTCGCTTACATTGAGTTCTAAGAAACTATGAAACAGATTGCTTCCGCGACTTAATCCACCTTGAATTTCATCAATGGGCAGTCCGAATGAATCTAGGGGTACTACTATGGAGCGATTTTCATTAAGCGTAGTGTCGGGCACGATGTTACTCTGTGCAGTTGCAGGCTTTCCAAAAATAACCAGAGCTTTTGTAAAAGCTAGAAGGTATAGCAGAGATAGTCTTTGCATATATGTTTATATCTTACTGTTACCAAGCAACCATAGAATAATATATCCGAGCTAGATATTATGCTGCATATGTTTAGTTTTCTTTCAGAACAAACGAGATTGCAGAAAAGTGCAACGGGTTTGGCTCAAATCGACGGTAGGCTTGGAAGCAAGCTGACAGCCAGGGCCTAGAGTGCGCCAGTATAGTGTCAATAGGTCTGCATGGGCTATAGGCGCGATCGCAACTTCCAGTCTCAACTACCCGTAGTAGACCAACCGTGAACATTCTGCTGATTGAGGTATTCGGTGTGATAACGATTGGGTGGGCAACCATGCTGTATTGGTTGACGCGAAAATGGCTGCGCCAAAAGCTGGCTTGGCAATGGTGGCAAGCACAGCAAACGCAGCATCTGCACCACCAGGCAGAATCGATTCGCGATGGCTTACTTCAGCAGACGTTTGCCTTTCGGCGCTATTTGGAAAGCGCTGAGCAGAACACTTCAAAGCTCGCTGGCTCTGCTCAGCCAGCAGCCGAGCAGGCAGGCTGCTGGCTAGAGCGATTCCAGGGATTCTATCAGTCGCTCGAAAGCCTGAGCAATGAGCTATCGCCGCCGTTCGTCGCTGATAACTTGCCGCTTGCGCTTCAGTTTGTATTGAAAGATTGGGCACGTTGTCAGCGTCTGTCCCAAGAAGAATCGCAGCCTCCTGTAGCTCTCCAGTTCGAAATCCCCTCCGACTGGCCCCCCAGCTCACCCCAGAAAAACCAAATTATTCTATCGACTGTAATAAGGCTCCTAAGCACACTCATGCCACTAGGCGATCTTCCCAAAAAGCTTCAGCTCACCCTCAGTCGCGAGTCTGCCCTATGCAGGCTGACTTTTCGACTGAGTGGCAGCGATCCTCAAACTCTACAGAACATGTCTAAAAAACCTGAAGTTCAGCATCTTAAGGAAATATTCCATAGTTTAGTGGCCGGTCGGTTAGAAATTAGTCATGAGGGCGCAGCGCTCGCAGGCCAATTTTGCTGGCGCGATCAATAGCTTGCCTCGCCAAAATATATCGCTCAAGAAAACCGCTCAGGAGATGACTCAGTCAATGGCTCAAACATTTGTCGTTGTCGATGACCACGAATCTGTATTAGAAGGCACTTATAGCGTTTTGCAAGGCCAGTACTCAAACGCCAAAATCCTAACTGCTGGTACAGCCGACAAAGCAGAATCGATTGTGCAGGATGTTCAACCCGTCCTAGTAGTGATGGACTTGTCTATTCCTCAAAAAATGGGCGACCAGCCGCAGACGGAGACCGGATTACAGCTATTGAGATCGCTCCTAAAAGCTCACCCCACGCTCAACTTCGTCGTCCAAAGTGCCCATGTGCGATCGCTCATTCGCCTGATGCCGACCATCAACGCGCACCAGGCAGGCTTTACCATCGCCGACAAGAGCCTGCCCAGCCATGAAATGCTGATTAAAGTTGACTGGGCCTTAAAAGGACTACTCTACACCCCGCCCGAAATGCGTACCGGGTTAGAGGTGAAGTCAGAATGGCTACAAATGCTACAGCTTGCCTTTGGTGAAGGTATCACTGACAAGGCGATTGCCCAGCAGATGAACGTCTCAGAACGCACTGTTCGCCACTACTGGACCAGGGTTCAAGACGCCCTCGAAGTCTACCCCGATAAAGGCGTCAACATTCGCATCCAAACCTACAACAAAGCCCGCAAGGCAGGACTGTTCGATTGATTCCATCACCGCTACTTGAAACCATGAAAACCTGGCTAAAAAACCGGCGAGCAGACCTGCTACCTGGCCTTTCAATAACGGGGCTAGTAATTCTAGCGAGGCTACTCGGCATCCTACAGCCGCTGGAGTGGAAAGCTCTTGACTTAAGCTTGAGATGGCGACCCGCCGAGACCACCGACCCTCGGATTACTATTGTCACTATTACAGAAAACGATATTCAAAATGCCCTCGACTATCCAATCTCAGACCAAGCTCTAGCAAATCTCATTCAAACCCTCCAAACCTACAGCCCGCGCGTTATCGGCATAGATATTTTTCGAGATAAACCTGTTGGAGAGGGCTATGAAAACTTAGCGGCGACACTACAAGCTTCTAAAAACGTTGTCGGCATCAGTAAAATTAGTGGCACCCCAGTTAAACCGCCGCCTGCGTTGCCTGAAGAACAAACAGGATTTGCTGATGCTCTTGTAGATGATGACGGCTATCTACGCCGGAGCTTCTTAGCAGGCGCAGACAGTCAGGGAGACTATCGTTTTTCTCTTACGCTTCGCCTAGTAGAACAGTACTTGGCTCCAGAAGGGATCACTATAGAAAATGGCATCAAAGATCCTCAAACTATTCGATTAGGAGAGGTTGAAATTCCTCGTTTTCAACCTAATACAGGGGGATATGTCCGCGCAGATAACGGCGGCAATCAGACTTTGATTAGCTTTCGGGCGGGCGCTGACCCATTTGAGAAGATCTCCTATCAAGCGCTGATGTCAGGGCAGATAGCACCCGATTTGCTAGAAGATCGCATTGTGCTGGTGGGCTATACGGCAGAAAGCGTTAAAGACTTTGTGAGTTCAGGGGCGATCGCTGCCGCTAACCCTAGCCTGATTCCCGGCATTGAAATTCAGGCCCACGCCATCAGTCAGCTCTTGAGCGCAGTCTACGAGGGTCGGCCCTTTTTGAAAGCGCTGCCTAGCGGACTGGAGTATCTCTTGATCTTGACCAGCGGGCTGCTGGGAATAGCGTTCACTCGCTGGCGACGCCGCCCTACGCTGTATCTGCTGCTAATTGTTGTTTTTAGCGCGACCTGGCTGGCACTGTGCTACGGTTTGCTGGTGGCTAGTTGGTGGCTGCCGTTGGTGCCGACGACAGCGGCTTTTTTACTGAATGCGATCGCCCTACCCTTCTATCAAAACCAGCGGCGGCTCACTTCCCAGTTAGAAGAACGCGAGGCCCTGATCGACTCCGTCTTTAACAACATTCACAACGGCCCCCTGCAAAGGCTTGCAGGCGCGATCAGCACCTGGCCAGAATCCCAGCCTGCCCCAGCAGCTACCCGGCAAGAGCTGGTCATTTTGAACCAAGAACTTCGCAGCATTCATGAGGCAATCCGAAAAGAGATGCTGTTATCTGGCGAGCAACTGATCATCGGCGAACAGCACACATTTAATTTGCAAATGCCTCTAGACGCATTGCTCTACGAAATTTATAAAGGCACCCTGGAACGTCATCGCGTCTTTTTTGAATCTGTTTTACAAATCACCTCATTTAAGACCATGGCCGATGGCGACCTCACAACAGCGCAAAAACGCGACCTTGGTAGATTGTTAGAGGAGCTACTGCTTAACGTTTATAAACACGCCAAGGGAACTACAAGACTGGTCGTAGACTGCCTCTGTGAGAATGACCACAACGTGATTCGGGTCACTGACAATGGTTCAGGTTTGCAGGTCCATAGTGCAAATCTTCAAGGTGGCTACGGCACAAAACAAGCTAAAAAGCTAGCTCGTCGTCTCGGTGGTCAATTTACCCGCACAGCGGCAGAGAAGCAGGGCGTTCGCTGTGAGCTGCGCTGGCCAGTTAGGTTACCCTTCGCGAAGCGATGGTTTGTTTAGAGACTGCGCCGGAGATTGACCCATAAGTGACATAAAACTGCAAACCAACAGGACATTTCCCGCAGCATTATTCTCAGCTTCAGCCCGTGTTTGTATCTGGCGGCTCCCCTAAAGTACAAGCAACAAAGAAGAGGAGCTGACCCTCATGCAATTTGACAGTCTCAGCGGACTTGCCCAAAAAGGACTATTACTGCTGTTAAGCTTTACAGATGATGTTGCTGTATTCCTGCTTACCCGGCTAGGATTTCACTGGGCCTGGCTACAGTGGCTCAGCATCGCTTTGCTAGCTGCTACGCTGATTTACTGGGCGTTTCGGCTAATACGTTGCTACTATCGCCCCCATACCCTGTAAAACATCACAGTCATCGCGCAAATAATCATTAGCAAAGTGACCTATTGAGCCGCCAATTATGTTTTCTCTTAGCCTGCTATCTACCCTCCTTAGCGCGTCATCTGCCCTGGCCATCAGCGCGGCGGTATTGCTGCCTCCCAGCGCTGCTGCCCAGCAGGCCCCAATCCTGGCACAAGCGAGCCTCAATCTGGAAGATGCTCCGGCAGCTTTGGAGCCTCCGGCTAATCCTCGCCCTACCCGTGGCATTTTGACGACCACTGGCACCTACTTTCGCCCGCCCAACAATCCGAGACCTCGATCTGGTTCGCGTACTACCACTGGCACCCGGCAAGGCGGCTGTCTGGGCAATACAGAAACCGCCTTTACCATTCTTGGCCCGGAGGCCACCGTAGGGAGAACCCTCTCAAGCCACCCAGAATTTGTGTGGTATCTGCCAGAGTCTGACGTTACTTTTCCGGTTGCCTTTCGATTACTAGCTCCGAATGAAGCGGGCATTCCGACTCCTATCCATATGGCTGAGCTGTCTTATACAGCTGGTTTTACCACCTATCAGCTACCACCTGATGTGCATGCATTAGTGGCGAATAAAGAGTATCGCTGGCAGGTGGTGGTTGCCTGCAATCCTAACTATCCCTCCCGGTCGCTCGCGCAAGAACTCTCTTTTGAAGTGGTGTCTTCACCAGCGGGGCTAACCCAGTCAATTTCGCCTTCAGCCTCAGATACTGACCGGGCTTTGGCCTATGGGCAGGCCGGGCTTTGGTACGATGCGATCGCTCAAGTCGCCCAAGCCACCACGCCCGCAGCGATAGAAGTCCGAACCGGGCTGCTTAGAGATCTAGCCGCTATAGAAACAGAGAATGAACAGTTCAGCCAGGACATTCTCAAGCTTGCCGAGATGGGCCGCTAACCTACAGCCAGTTACCAATTAGCGTAAAAGGAGCCCAGCGATATGGATGGACGTTGATAAAATCATCTGAGCGAACCATGGCAATCTGTGCTTTTTGTAAAGCTTGGGCCTTGGTTAATTCTGGGTCTCTGAGATTGTCATAAAACTGCGAAATCAGATCGGCTGAAGAATCGTCGCTGACCGACCAGAGCGTAGCGATCGCACTTCGCACTCCAGCTCGAATGGCGACCCCTGCCAATCCCAACGTCGAGCGGTTGTCCCCAATTGCCGTCTCGCAGGCCGTCAGCGTCAGCAGCTCAATTGGCTCGCGGTTTGGCGCATCAATGCTTCTGATCAGCTCATCGAGCGCACTGATTGTCAGCGTTTCATTAAACTGACTGTCCTCACCGGTTTGCTTAGCGCCTGTCACGATAAAATTGTCACTTGGTTCAAATCCGAACGTTCCGTGAGTTGCCATATGCAAGATACGATAGTCTCTTGCCGCCAGGGTTTGGCGCAGCGCACTGAGTGAAAACGCCTGGTTAAGCAGCACTTCGCTATTGGGAAGCTGTTCGGCGACAGTGGCTAGCTCTTTGTCAACCGATGGCAGCGCCGCAAAAGATCGCCCGGAGACTTCAGAGCGATCGCTCACACCCATCAGCAAGGCACTGAGCGACGTTGGCCGCTCTATCCGCTCAGGCGCTGTCAGCGTCAGGCTCGGCGTGGTAGCTACTGCAAATTTCTCAATTAAAAACTGTTGACCATCGTGCAGCGCCGCCATCGGCACGCTGCGCAGCAAGCCATCATTGACAAACACCAGTGTTTTAACCTCGGCTAAATCTTGCTCAAAAGGCCGAATCAACCAGTTGTAAAGCTGTTGAGAAGGACTAAAATCGTATTCGCTGATATATTGACTGCGTCCGTCTTCTAAGGTTATTCGGAAGCGATTAATCTGAGAGGCTATCTCTGTTTGATCGATTGTTGTCTGAGCAATCTTCTTGCTGCCATCTGGAAAGCTGACAATGACTGCGAGCCGCTTAGGCTCAGAAAAGTCTACCGCCTGTTTGTTTAATATCGTCTCATCTGCATCTAAAATTGCCGTGCTAAAGACCGCTGTCGCCTCACTGTCGCCGACTGCGTCCACCCGAGTCGCCACGGGCGCAATCACGCAGTCATTGGCAAAGTAGCTTTGTAGCTCAGCGACTTTTAGCGAATCTAGAGTAACTAACGTCGTATCTAACTTATCAAAAGCTAGCTCTCCTTTTTCTAGCGTCACCGCATCGGGCACAGATCTCAGCGTCAGCTCGGCGTACTGACGATAAATTGGTTCTACCGTATCGCGAAAGTCAAACTGCAAGTCTCGGTTAGCGCTGAGAATGTCGCTGCGAATTTGCTTCAACAGATCGACTGCCTGTCGGTATGCCTGAGTCGATTCGGGTAACTTCCCCTGTTTTTTAAGAATCCGCCCTAGCTGCCATTCCCAAAGATAAAGGCTGTCCTTTGCTGCCAAATTTTGGTCTGCTGCCAACCGAGCTTGCTGAGTTTTCTCCAAAGCCTCATCGTAGCGGCCAGCCCGTTCATCTAAGTTGCCGAGCTTACCCAGCGCAAATGAGATAACACGCGGATTTTCGATGGTTTCGCCAATCGCCAGGGCTTGATTGAGGAGGGCGATCGCCTGAGATTCCAGCGTAGGCGGCGCACTATTGAGCAGCGCATAAGATCGCCTGATGCTAGGAGGTTCTAAAAAATCCGCCAGTTTAATCGCGGCAAACGCTTTGACCTGTGAATCAGGTATCCGGCTGAGAAGGCTGGTGGCCCTTTCTCTATGTTGTTGGGCGGCAGCTAGGTCGTTTGCATGTTCGTAGGCAGGGATTAGACTGAGGAGCGATCGCACCTGCGCCGCCACATCTTGTTGATCTTCAGCAATATCGTAGCTTTGTTGAAAGTGTTCAATCGCGGCTGTGTTAAATCTGTCAGCTTCAGCTTGCTGAGAACGGGCCGCTGCCAAATCGCCTCTCGCATCAGCTTCACTAGCCCGGCGATAGCCAATCTGAGCCGAGCTGAACGACGCATTTCCCAAGCTGTTAAAGATAGCTGCGCTCAGGGCGGGATCGCTGAGTTTGCTGCTAACAATCTGGCCGCGTTCTAAATACTCCAGCGCCTTATCTGTGTCGCCGCTCAGTCGATAGGCTTCGCCCAAGCTACCCAAAGCCGCTACCTGCCCGGTTAGATCGGCGGCGGTCTCAGCAATTTGCAGGGCGCTCCCAGGTTCGCAAGCATTCTCACTACCGCAGAGGATGGCGATCGCGCGTCTGTGCTGTCCTAGTCGGCTGTAGGCTTGGGCCTGCTCAGTGAGTAAACGGCCCAGCTTTTGGGGATTGTTCAAAGCTTGAGTGGTGGCGATCGCCCGCTCCCAGTAAACAATCTCCTCAGACGTTTGCCCCATCTGCTGATAGGCGCGCGCCAGATTTTCACTGACAACTGCCAAGGCTGGAAAGTCCTCGGTTGCCTGGTATACTTCGTAAGAAGAGTGCCAGGGTGCGATCGCCTCTGCAAATTCTCCCGCCCGGTAAAGATCGATGCCCGTTTGCACAAGCTGGTTCACATCTGTCGATTGCGTATCTGTCGGTTGAGCATCCGACGATTGAGCGGAAACGGGCGAATGTCCAAAGACGCTGCCTAGTCCAATCGTCGCGAGTAATGCGCAAAGGCACAGCGCCAGAAACGCGCGGCGAATACGAAACCGAATGCGGGGGCGTTGCATATAAACAGCTCCAAAGGCGGGAGAGATAGATGAATTTCCCAAGATTTTTCTAGACAATTGCACTTAGATTATCAGATGCTGCCTTAAACGCATCGTTTCACTTATATTTTTTCAAATTTGAGCAATTTGACCCAATGAATCTAAAGAATTGTCTACATAACTACTAAGCTGTTTAGCAATACTCGGTATGATTTGGTCAAATTAAGGCGCAGGGCGAAGCTATGAGAAAAAACCGATTTGTAAGGACTCGATGGCAGAGCGCTTCCCTTAGAAAATTGTTTGGAATAAGCATCGTCAGCTCACTAATGTGGGTGTGCATCGGAAAAACTACTCCTGCTCAGATGGATATCCGCCCTGATACTACTTTAGCGGGAGAAAGCTCGACGCTTGACATCCAAGGCAACACGACCTTTATTGAGGGCGGAGCCACTCGCGGCATAAATCTGTTTAATAGCTTTGAAGAATTCAATATTTCTGAAGGTGCAGCCGCTTACTTCGTAGTTGATAACGCAGCCATTGAAAATATTTTCTCTCGCATAACCGGCAGCGATCCCTCAGATATCTTAGGGACATTGGGAACCTGCCTCAGTGGTGCTTGCCCCAACGCAAAAACAGATGCAACGCTCTACTTTGTGAATCCTAACGGAATTCTTTTTGGCCCAAATGCCAGCCTAGATATCGGCGGCTCATTTGTCGTGACGACCGCTAATGAAATTGAATATGGATCGCGCGGCGTATACGGAACAACACTTTCAGGGATGGTTTCAGATCTGTTAACAGTCCACCCTTCCGCTTTCCTTTTTACTCAGTCTATCTCTCAACCCGCTCACTCAATAGAAAGCAGAGCTACGTTAAGCGTGCCAGAGGAACATAGTTTTCTTCTCGTGGGTGGGCGGTTGAGTCCAAGTGAGGCATCTACTGGCGATATCATCATCAGGGAGGGGCGGTTGAGAGCACCCGGTGGTCAAATTGAAATTGGTGGCCTCGCTGCTTTCGGCAGAGTTGATCTCGGCGTGGAAGACAACAAACTTTCTCTGAGTTTTCCAGACGATGTGGCCCGTTCTAACTTCAAGATGACAGGTGAAAACAATGGCTTCGCTGAATTAGATGTGACTAGCGGGAATGGCGGTGATATTTCAATATATGCTCGTAATATCGACATCCTTGGCGGAAGCGATGTTTGCGCAGGCATTGGCAGCGCTGCCGCCTGCGGAAGCGAATCAGCCAGCTTTGGCAGCGCCGATAGCCAGGGAGGGAATATTCTCTTCAACGCCTCAGAAACGGTTAAAATCAGCGATCCTATTAGCATCATTATAAATGATGTCTATCCTAACGCTGTCGGCAATAGCGGTGACATCACAATAGAAGCAGAATCTCTTCTTTTGATTGATGGCGGACAGCTTAGTGCAAATACGTCGGGCCTGGGAGATTCCGGAAAAATTATTATTGATGTCACAGACAACGTTCTGATACAGGAAGGTGACTCTGGCGCAACGATTATCCTTAATAACGTTAATAAGAATGCCATAGGCAGCAGC
>PPFU01003511.1_pt1 | contig 15476 bp, 14 predicted proteins | sample 1535991 | NCBI WGS metagenome assembly PPFU01 (sample SAMN04901290, study PRJNA319586) | Hypolithon metagenome, whole genome shotgun sequencing project. | isolation source: Antarctic Hypolithon | place: Antarctica: Miers Valley | collected 2014
AAAAGCTCATACAGTGAAGTGGAGGGAGGAGACGCCACAGTTCACAATCTTAACGCCTTTGCACAGGGTAATACGACCCCCACATGGTTTCAGATCGGTAACAAGTTCGTTAAAGGTGGGCAGTTGCAGATTATCGATCCGCTTTCGGTGCATCCGGGTTATCGGCAGCCACCTGCAAGGCTGAAAAAGCGCTTCTGTGCTGCGTTACTGCAATGACCTCATAAGTAGGCACAGGGATGCCGGGAGAATGGCTCACCGGTGAGCAGATCAACGATGAGCAGAGCAAAGGTAGCCGTTCATCCGTATCGTGTGCGCACATTTGCCGGCATCTACAATCCATGCGTACTGCTGACTCCCGGGCCGACGTGGCGGCTGTTCGTGACCACTACGACCGCATCTCCGTGTTCTACCGCGCTTTCTGGGGAGAGCACATCCACCACGGCTACTGGGAGGAAGAGGACGCTGACCTGCCGCGCAAAAAGGCGCAGGTGCAGCTTATCGAAAAGCTCGTGGCGTTCGGGCATGTGCCCTCGGGCGGGCGCGTGCTGGACGTTGGGTGCGGCGTCGGCGGCTCGGCTCGGTGGCTGGCGCAGCATCACGGCTGCATTGTAGACGGCATCACGCTGAGCCCGGTGCAGGCGCAAATGGCCACAGAAACCGCCGAGAAAGAAGGCCTGGCCGACAAGCTCCACTTCCGCGTGCACGACGCCCACCACCTGGATATGCTGGAGGCGGGCGCGTACGATAGCGTGTGGGTGGTCGAATGCTCCGAGCACCTCGGCGACCGTGCCGCCTTTTTGCAGGCGTGCGCCCACCGGCTGCGCCCTGGCGGCACGCTTGCGCTTACCAGCTGGCTGCGCGGCAGCGACTCGCTCGATGCCGACCAGGAGGCGCTGCTCGCCAGCCTATGCGAGGGGATGATCTGCCCGCCCCTCAGCACCGCCGTCGCGCTCGCAGGCTGGATGCAGCAGGCCGGCTTTGAACAAGTGCAAACGGCGGACTGGACGCCCCACGTGGCGCGGACGTGGGACAAAGTCGCCCGCATCGCACGGCGGCCCGAGGTGCGCGCCGTGCTCGCGGTGAGCGACGGCACCACGCGCCGCTTTGCGGCCGCCTTTCCGGCCATGGTAGCGGCGTACGTCAACGGCGCGATGCGCTACGGCGCTTTCTCCGCTGTCAGATCCTGAGTCTCGGCTTTTCAGCCGTGGTTAAACAGAATCAGTTCTGATCCTGCTCGTCGGCGGCAAGCTTGAAGGTGATGGGTAGCGTCATCTGCACCTTGACAGCTTCGCCGCGCTGTTTGCCGGGCTCAAAGCGAGCGGATTGCACCACGCGCAGGGCTTCTTCATCCGCGCCGCCGCCGATGCCGCGCACGATTCTGGCATCCTGCACGCCCCCATTTTCGTCTACGACAAACTGCACGATCACGCGCCCCTGTATGCCCGCGTCTTTCGCTGCCTGTGGATAGCGCATCTGTGCCTGAATCGCTTCGAGTCCGCCGATGAGCCTCGGGGGCTGCTCGACTACCACGAACACCTCGGCGGGTGGAGTCGTGTTGGTGGAATCCTGTGCTTGCAGCGACAGGACGCAAGAAAAGCTGACGAGCAGCAGCAGGGCAGGTGCGAGGCCGCGTGCGCGGAGGTCGAGTACGTGTTTCATGGCGGAGACGCGTGGGTTGAGATGATGAACAGAAGCGGACAGGGCGACCACAGGCGCAGGCAGGGTGCTGTAGCGCAGCAGGAGATGGGCGTAGGCGCGCCGCTCGCGGGGAAAGTGCGCCAGCACGCACGTGTCGGCGGCCTGCTCGCTGCGCAGCACCGCCTGGTGCAGCAGCCGCCGGGCGAGGCTGTGCCAGGGCACAAAAGCCTGCGCCATGCGCCCAATCACATGCCAGATCCCGTCGCTGTTGTAGAGGTGCGCTGCTTCATGCGTGACCGCCAGCCGCAGCGCGTCGGCGTCGCCCGAAAGTCGGGCGGGCAGTACCACGAATGGACGCACGAGGCCGCAGGTAAAAGGGGAAACGTCCGCATCGACGATGCGCACGTGCAGGCGCGCCACGCCCATCCGGGCCGCAATTTTTTGTGCCTGTGCCCGCATTGCCGCGTCCGATATAATTGGCAGCGCGCGCAGCCACTGGTGCAGCACCACATGCCGCAGTGCCAGAAATAGCAGCCCGCCTACCATTCCGGCGAGGGCGAGGGCTGTCAGCCCACCGAGTGCGAGTGGCAGCAAAGGCCGGGTAGCGGGGGAGGGCGCTGTGGCAGGTGCAGTAGCGACAGGCGCGTCCAGCGCAACCGCCGGCTCGACTGCCGACATGCTTTCGCCGGGCCACAGGCTGTTCAGCAGCGTGATGGCTGCCTGTGGGGCGTACACAGGCGCGGCGGTGCGCAGCGTTACGCCCACCGGGAGGGCGACAAGCAGCGCTACCAGCATCCGCTGGCGAACAACAGGGCGGCGCAGGGGGAGGTGCGCATCCAGCACGAGGGCAAGGGCCGCCACCAACGTCCAAGCGAGCAGGGGCAGCCACAGGCCGCCCACGCTCCACGTGCCCAGATGGGAAAGCGCTTCGAGGAGATAGTCAGCTTGCATCGCCGTCGCGGGTATCGTCCAACGTGTCGATAAGGCGGCGCAAGGCTTCGATGTCGTCTGCACGCAGGTTTTCCTGTTGCACGAGTGCCTGGACAAGTGCCACCGGGGATCCACCAAAAACTTTGTCGAGAAGGGTTTGGGCCACGCTTTCCCGAACCGATGCCGCCGAGCGAAGGGGGCGGTAGCAATCGCGCGTGCCCTCGCGCCGCGCGGAGAGGTAGCCTTTGTCAGCCAGGTTTTTCATCACCGTCATGACCGTCGTGTACGCCACCGGCCGGTGCTGCCTGATGCGCTCGTGCACGTCTGCTACACTCGCCTCTTGTAGCGCCCAGACATGCTGGAGCACTTCGAGTTCAGTCTCGCCCAGACCCACGAGGGATGCTTTGCGTCGCGCCATTGGGGTGATACGGTGTTGGTAGTACTATATAGATAGTAACGGCGAACAAAAGTTTCTATTCAATCGAAAAAAGTAGACAGCGCCGCGCTTTTCAGCCGCGCGCGCGGCCGTAGCTATAGCGGTGCGCCAGCACGTGCGGCGGCGTGCCGAGCTGGTACTGTGTCCACAGCCTGAGGTTGAGCCACTGTTGCTTCAGCATCCCGTTGTGCGCAAAGCGACGCGCCGACGTGACGACAGGCGTGCTAAGAAAGGTGAGGCCGCCGTGCTTTTTGAGGCGTTGCACCATTTCCAGGTCTTCAAAAACCGGGATCTCGGGAAAGCCACCTACGGCTTCAAAGGCGCTGCGGCGAACAGCCAGCGCGCGGTCGCCAAAGGCGATGCGGGTAAACGGGAGCGCGGTGCACGCTTCGTAAAGCTGCAGCAGCGGCGCCCGCTGGTCGAATTGAAGCCGGAACAGCGTAGCCTGCACGGCAGGATCCTGGTAGGCGCGCGTGAGCGCCTCGCCGCACGCGGCAGAAAGCCGGGTGTCTGCGTGCAGAAAGACGAGCACGTCGCCCCGTACCGCCGCAGCGCCCGCGTTCATCTGACAAGCGCGCCCGCGTGCCGCGCTCACCACCGTGGCACCCGCCTGCTGTGCCCGCCCAACCGTGTCATCATCAGAGCCGCCGTCGACTACGACAATGTGATGCGCGCCCGCTGCCCGTGCCGAGGCAACGGTAGCGGCCACGTACGCAGCCTCGTTGAGGGCCGGGATGACAACGCCTACCTCCATCTGCCTGTTACCAGTGCATCAGCTTCATGCAGAACACCGAGCCGCCGGACTTGAGAAACTCGCCTGTGTCAACTTCTACCGGCTCGAATCCTGCCGCGCGTAGCTTCTCGTTGGTGCCTGCGCAGCCCTGCTGGATCAGAACGCGCTTGCCGTCGGGGCAGTGCGCGTTGCAGGCTAAAAGCGACCGCGCCTCGTCCTCGGGCACCTCGATCAGGTTGGGGACAAGCGCGCGCAGCAGGGCCAGTCCATCCGGCTGGAAAGCGGCAGGCACGTACAAGGCGGTGCGCGCATCGAGCAGACTCAGGCAGGTGTCGAGGTGGTAGAAGTCGGGATCGTCGAGGCGGAGCACGACAATGGGCGCGTCGATAAGCCGGGCGGCTTCCTCGTAGGCTTTGAGGCCGGTGCGGAAGCCGTAGCCACCCCATAGGAGGCGTCGCCCCGCATGCCAGAGCGCGTCCCCCATGCCTTCAAAGCCTTTTTCGATGCCGGGCGGGAGCGTCTCGACGGTGTAGCCGTGCTCGCTGAAATACGTGCGGTAGAACGGTACTTCATCCCGTCGCTGCGGGGCGTGCATCTGGCTGAGCAGCACGCCCGGGGAGCCGTCGGGCCGCAGGTACGGCAGCGTCTGGTTGGCGCAGAACACCATGTCGGGCAGGTTTTCGCCGCCAGCAACCGTGTGCACGTCGAAGCCAAGGGATTCGTACTCACGGCGCAGCGCCTGCCACTGCGCGTGCGCAGCGTCTTCGTCTACCGTACCAATGTTGCCCGCCATGTGCGGGTTGATAACGTAGGCCACCTCGAAATGGGCAGGGGTGGTCATGAGCACGCGGCGCGGCAGGGGCAGCGGCGGCAGGTTTTCGAGCGAGAAGTCGAGGTCGGAAGCCGAGTGGTACAGCATGTTGAGAGCAGGCGAAAAAAGGGATGTATCCGCAATGCTAAATGCGAGGTTTCCGGCACCTTCGTATTGAGCCAGCCGAAACTACGCCACCGCACAGCGGAATACGCGCCACCCCGCCTGCGCCGTTCACGATTCAGACTCGTCCCGATTGGATTCAGACGCGTCCGGATTGTAGGGGCGGGGCGTGTCCTCTTGCCGCATGTACAGGGTGCGGCGCGGAAAGGGTATCTCGATGCCCGCCTCGTCGAACGCTTCTTTGACGCGCATCCGCAGGTCGCGCTCCAGCGCCCACTGCTCGCCGGGGATCACCTGCACCACGATACGCGCCGTCACTGCCGAGTCGGTAAAATCGGTGATGGCCTGCACCTGTGGCGCTTCTTCGAGCAGAACGTCGCGGTGGTCGCTGGCCCACGCGTCGGCTACCTGCTGCATCACCGCCAGGACGGGCGCAATGCGCTGCTCGTAGCTCAGCCCGATGTTGACGATCAAGCGCGCGTAGCCTATAGAGCGGTTGCCGAAAATGCGCAACTCGCCCGCCGGCACCATGAGCAGTTCGCCGTTAAACCTGCGCACTTTTATCAGGCGGATGCCGATGTGCTCGACGAGGCCTTCGTCCGTGCCCACGCGCACGAGGTCGCCCACGTGCAGCGTGTCGTCGAACAAGAGAAAAATGCCGCTGATAACGTCGCGCACGAGCGTCTGCGCACCAAAGCCCAGCGCTACGCCTGCAATACCGGCCGTGGCGATAAGCGCGCCTATCTGCACCCCTATCTGCCCGAGCAGCATGATGAGTACAAGCGGCCAGACTACGTAGCGGCTTACCGAGCCGAGCAGGTTGGTAACCGTATTCACGCGCTGGCGGCGCGGATGGATGGCCGGTAGATGCTCGAAGCGCTTGCCGTAGGAGGTGGCAAAGCGATCCACGAGCCGGAGAAAAAAGGCGGCGATGACGAGGATGAGCACCACCCGCACGGTAACGCCCAGAAAGCCTATCCAGAGGCCCGGATCGAGCAGAAGCCGGGTGAAATATTGCCCCACGGCCGTAACAGTCTCTGCGGGAGAGGTAACGTGTCCCACCCAGGAAGTGTCTGCCCGAAGGCGTTGCCCGAGCGTAAGCGTGTCTACAGCGAGGCTGTCGGCAAGGGCGGTGTCTGCTGCGGGAGCGGTCTGGGGGAGAAACTGTGGCACGGTAGAAAGAGGCTGTTCAACAGGCAAATGCACGTCGCCGGGCAGCATAGAATCTACGCGACTGCAGCAAAGACAGGACGAACGGACAGCGCCCGGCGGGGTGTCTGAGCTTTGGATGAAGAAACACGCCCGCTTTCCAAACGTGACGACTGTGTGATGGCGACCGGGCGACTGTTTGCGAGGTTTGTATCTACCGAGCGCTTTTCTTCCTGCTTTTCTCTGATATTACCGATGGAAATCCGCCAGCCCACCATTCTCGTCGTTGAAGACGATCCCGACCTTGTAGCCCTGCTCGACCTTCACCTGCGCGACCTGGGCTACAACGTGGACGTGGCCACGAGCGGCACGCGGGGGCTGGAAATGGCCCGTCGCGGCGACTACCGCTTGCTCGTGCTCGACGTGATGCTGCCCGGCCTCGATGGGATGGAGGTGTGCAAACGCCTGCGCAACGAGCGCAAAGACCTGCCCGTCCTCATGCTCACCGCACGCTCCGACGAGTTTGACCGGGTGCTGGGCCTGGAGTTGGGTGCAGACGATTACCTCACCAAACCGTTTTCCATCCGCGAGTTGCTGGCCCGCGTCAAGGCCATCGTGCGCCGTGTGGATGTAGAGGCGCAGCGCGCCCGGGCCCTGCCTGACCCTGTGCTGACCTACGGCGATCTCGTGCTCGAAACCGAGAAGCGGCGCGTGTCGCTGCGCGGCGAACTCGTAGAGCTGACCACGAAAGAGTACGAGCTGCTGCTCTTGTTCGCGCAGCACCCTGGCCGCGCCTACAGCCGGCAGCAGCTGCTCGACCTCGTCTGGGGTTATTCCTACAACGGCTACAGCCACACCGTCAACTCGCATATCAACAGGCTGCGCGGCAAAATCGAGGACGATCCGGCGCAGCCGCGCTTTGTGCGTACGGTGTGGGGGCTGGGCTACCGGTTTGCCGAAGAGGCGGAGATCGACACGTGAAGCGCCCCGCTCTGAGTTTCTACCTGAAGCTGTCGCTGTTTTTCTTCATCCTCGTGGCCGGCCTCGCCATCGGGCAGGGGCTGATTGGCGTGCAAACGTTTCGCATGTATGTAGACGAGGTCGAGCAGAAGCTGCAGCGCGACCTCGCCGCGCGGCTGGCGGCGCGCTTTGAACCCACCCTCCGCGACGGCATCGACGACGCGCCGCTGGCGTCGGCTATCCGCGAGGTTACAGGCGTCAACCCACGTATCGAGGTGTTTCTGCTCGGGCCGCAGGGAGAGGTAAAGGCCGCTTATGCCGGAGACGACCGGCGCGACGTGCGCGGCATGGTGGACGTGGCCCCCATCAAGGCGTTTCTGGCAGGTGCGCCCCTGCCCATCTACGGTACCCATCCCCGCGATGCGTCGCTGCGCGTGCCGTTCTCCGTCTCGCACCTGACTATCATGGGCATGGAGGACTGTTACCTCTACGTGGTGCTCGGCGGGCGGGAGTACCGATCCATCGCAACAATGGTAGCCAACTCATACCTGGTGCGGTCGGGGCTGGTGGCAGGGCTGCTGCTCGTGGCGTTCACGCTGGTAGCCGGGTGGCTCGTGTTCTTTTTTCTCACCCGCCGCCTGCGCCGCGTGCAAACCGCAGTGGCAGACTTCGAAATGGGCGAATACACCGTCCGAGCGCCTGTTGAAGCGCTGGACGAGGTGGGCATGCTCGCGCTCTGCTTTAACCGCATGGCCGATACCATCGTAGCGCAGATCGAGCAGCTTCGGCGCGACGACAAGCTCCGGCGCGAACTCGTCGCGAATGTATCGCACGACCTGCGCAGTCCACTCGCCTCTATCCAGGGATACCTCGAAACGCTGCTGCTCAAAGGCGACACGCTCGGCCCGGAGCAGCGGCGTCAGTATACCGAGACGTTGTTGCGCAACACCGAGCGGCTGAGCCGGCTGGTGGAAGACCTGTTCGCCCTTTCCCGGCTTGATGCCGAGCAGGTAGAGCCGCAGACAGAGGCGTTTTCGCTGGCCGAACTGGTGCAGGACGTGGTGGTGGGGCTGATGCCGCTGGCGCAGAAGCACGGCGTCCGCCTCGAAGCAGAGCCCGCCGCGCGATTGGCGCTGGTGTCTGGCGACCTTGCCCTTGTCGAGCGCGCCGTCACCAATCTCGTTGACAATGCGTTGCGCTATACCCCGGCAGGCGGCGTAGTGCGCGTCTGCACGCGGCAGGACGGCACGGCGGTGCGGCTGCTCGTAGAAGACACCGGAGAAGGCATCCCGCCCGAGGACCTGCCGCACATTTTCGACCGGTTCTACCGGGTAGAGAAAAGCCGCACCCGCGAGCGGGGCGGCACCGGACTCGGCCTGGCCATCACGCGCCGTATCGTCGAACTGCACGGTAGCACGCTCGACGTGCAGAGCCAGATGGGTCAGGGCACGGCCTTCGGCTTTACACTGCCGCTGGCTGAGTAACGGCAAAAGAGAGTGGCACGTGCGCTCAGCCGACAGACCTGCCAACAGTGGCCAAAGTCTGCGCGAATAGGCAGAACCCGCATCCATCTGTATGGCATGGGCGGCACGAGCGGCAGTACCTTTGCTGGTAGCCTTATCTACCCTGTTTTCTTCAATTCATGTCGCTGCCTGCCCTCATCGTTTTTGCCAAAGTGCCGGAGGCAGGCCGTGTCAAGACGCGTCTGTCGCCGCCGCTATCACCTGAGGCTGCTGCTGCGCTCTACGAGGCCATGCTGCGCGATGCGCTGGCACAGTATGCCGGGCTTGGCGCCACAGTCAGGCTTTATCTGAGCCCCAGCGAAAAGAGCCTGCCAGCGGATCTGGTGCCGCCGGGTGTTTCCGTACATATGCAGCAGGGAGCAGACCTTGGCGCGCGGATGCAGCGCGCCTTTCTGGAGACGTTTCTCTCGGGGGTGGAGCGTGCGGTAATCATCGGCACGGACCATCCCAGCCTGCCCTCGGTGTTTGTCGAACAGGCATTCCAGTCAATCGAAGCCCCGCGTAGCATCGTAATCGGCCCCTCCGACGATGGTGGCTATTACCTGCTGGGCATGCACGATTTTTGCCCGGCGCTTTTCTCGGGCATGACGTACAGCCACGGCAGCGTGTTTGCAGAGACGCTTGCGCGGGCAGGCGAGCAAGAGGCCGAGGTTACCATCCTGCCCACGTGGTACGACGTGGACGATGCGGCAGCGCTGGAAAAATTACGGGGTGATCTGGCTCTGGCACCAGGGCTGGCACCGTGCACATGGCGCGCGCTCAGTCGCATAGACAGTGCCGGTGGGGCACACCTGCTTGCGTTTCCTGAAAATTGACGCGCGGCAGGGTATAATTCCCGGAAGCGCTTTCGTATTGTATTTCCCTTTCTCAGCAGCCTATCTCTTATGAAAATCGATAGTAAGGACGGCACCGTGCGTACGTCGAGTGCGCGTTTTATGACGCTCGAGCAGTTTATCATCGAGCAGCAGGAAAGCGTACCCGAGTCTACCGGCTCGTTTTCGCGGCTTTTGCGCGACATCAGCATTGCCGCCAAAATCGTTAACCGGGAAATGCGGCGGGCCGGTCTCGAAGACGTTATCGGTGCTTCGGGCGAGATCAACGTGCAGGGCGAGACGCAGCAGAAGATGGACGCGCTTGCGCACACCGAGTTTGTCCGTGCGCTCCGGAGGGGAGGCGAGTGCTGCCTTATCGGAAGCGAAGAACACGCCGAGGCTATCCCCATCCGGGCAGGCGATCCCGAAAGAGATGGGCGCTACATCGTGCTCATGGATCCGCTTGACGGCTCGTCCAACATCGACGTGAACGTGTCGGTGGGGACGATCTTTTCCATCTACCGCCTACCCGAGGGCTGCTCCGAGCCCTCACTCGATATGGCGCTGCAACCCGGCATTGACCAGGTTGGGGCAGGCTACGTCGTCTACGGCTCGTCTACCATGCTCGTCTACACGACGGGCAACGGGGTCAACGGCTTTACACTTGAACCGTCTATCGGTGAGTTTTTGCTGTCACACCCCAACATCTGCACGCCGGAGACCGGAACGATCTACTCGATCAACGAGGGCAACTACAACGCGTGGGAAAGCGGCCTCAAAGACTTTATCAAGTGGTGCCAGGCGGCAGATGCTGAAAGCCGCCGCCCGTATACGGCTCGCTATATCGGCTCGTTCGTATCGGATTTCCACCGCAACCTGATCAAAGGCGGCATTTACATCTATCCTGCCGACGAGCGCTCGCCCAAGGGTAAGCTTCGCCTCATGTACGAGGCCAACCCGATGGCGATGATCGTGGAGCAGGCGGGCGGCATGGCTACCGACGGGAATCAGCGTATTCTGGAACTAACGCCGCAGTCGCTGCACGAGCGCACGCCGGTATTTATCGGCTCCAAGGCGATGGTCGAGCGCGCGCACCGCTTTCTGGCGCACGAAGAGGCGCTGGGGGCGCGCTAAGTTCGGGGGCGGTTTGGGATCTCGCAGGATCTACATCAGGCCTGTCCGGGGCGTAATACGGCGTCGATTGCTACGCAGGCGTTGTCCTGGCTTCGGCGGCGCGGTTGAGCCGGTCGTTGAGCGCACGCCCGATGCCGGTGTCTGGCACCCGCTCGCACACGATGGTCTTGATGCCCAGGCTGTCGCAGCGCCGGAAAAAGTGATACAGTTCATACGCGTACCCTTCCGCCCCCACGCAGCCCTGAAGAAATGAAACGGGCAGGTCATGCGGAGGCGCGCTCACGCCGATCCACGCAATGGGTTTTTCTTGCGCTTCGGCAGGATCGAACACCACTTTGCCCAGGGGGGCGTAGTGCCTGAAGCGCGTGCCCGGGCTGCGCTGGAGCAGGTCGTCGTGGTCGCCGGGCAGCCGCGTCTCGGGCACGACGGCTTGCAGCGCTTCAAGGGAAAGCGCGCCAGGACGCAGCAGCACGGGCACGTCGCCCGTACAGTCAACCACCGTCGATTCCAGCCCGGTGCGGGCCTGAGGACCTTGCAAAATCCCCTCGATACGCCCTTCAAGGTCGGTGGCGACCGCTTGCCACGTGGTAGGACTGGGGCGGCCCGAGCGGTTGGCAGAAGGGGCCGCTACAGGCACCCCGCACGCCTGCAGGAATTCGCGTGCAAGCGCAAGCTCCGGCACCCGCACGCCTACGGTGGGCAGCCCGGCGCTCACACTAGCAGGCAGGTCCGGGTGTCGGGGCAGCACCAGGGTGAGCATGCCGGGGAAAAAGGCATCCATGAGCTTTTCAGCCACATCGGGCACGCGGGCAGCGACTAATTCGATGGGGTCGCGCTCGGGCAGGTGCACGATGAGCGGGTTGGTAGCGGGACGCTCTTTGGCTGCAAAAATGCGGGCGACGGCCTGCTCGTTTCGCGCATCAGCGCCGAGGCCATACACGGTTTCGGTGGGAAAGGCTACCAGACCGCCCTGCCGGAGCAGGTCGGCAGCGAGCGCAGCATCGTCGAAAAAGCAGGTAGTCATACAAAGGGAGGAGCGTGTAATTTGATGCCAACGCCCTTTGCTCATCGTGAGTGCCCATGAACATAGCCCTGCATTCTGGAACGCTTTCCACGCCCGCCACGCCTGGTGGTGCTTCCCTGCTCGTCCACGGTGGAGCGTGGGACATCCCCGACGACGAGCTGGACGATCACCGTCGTGACCTCGAAAGGGCGCTACTGCAGGGAAAAGAGCGGTTGCGGTCAGGCGCGTCAGCGCTCGACGTGGTGGTAGAGGTCGTAGCGCTTCTGGAGGCAAGCGGCACGTTCGATGCGGGTGGTGGATCGGTATTAGCCCTCGATGGACGGGTAGAACTCGATGCGGGCTGCATGTGCGGGGCGCGGCTTCGCTTTGGCTCGGTCGTGGGGGTGCGCCACTTTCTGCAGCCCGTGAAGCTGGCCCGCGCGCTGCTGGAAAAAGGACAGGGAGAGGTGCGGATGCTGGCCGGAGCGGGCGCCGAAGCATTTGCGCAGCGGCAGGGCTTCAGGGCTATCGCAGCCGAGGCGCTGGTACACCCCCGCGAACAGGCGCGATACGAAGCGCTGCTGCGCACGCATGACGCTGCCTCCAGCAGTGCGTTTGGGCCGCATCCCAGCGGGACGGTAGGCTGTGTGGCCCGCGACGCGCAGGGGCGGCTGGCTGCGGCTACGTCTACAGGCGGCACGCCGCTCAAGCCCGCGGGCCGGGTGGGAGATTCGCCGCTGCCGGGCTCTGGCTTCTACGCCAGCAGCGCCGGCGCCGCGTCGTGCACCGGGTGGGGCGAAGCCATCGCGACTGACGTGAGCGCGTTGCGCGTGATCAATGGCTTGCACGCCAGTCTGCCGGAGGTATCGGCCCGTCAGACGCTGGCAGGGCTGCATGCGCAGATACACAACCACCGGGGCGAAGGGGCCGCTGCCGGCCTGCTGGTGCTCCACCCCGACGGCAGCGGCGCGTGGGCGTACACGACGCCCCGCATGGCCCGCGCGGGCTGGTCGGAAGGACAAGAAAGCTTCGTGCTGGTCGGTTAGCCTACCAGCCGCGGCGGCGGGGCAGAGGTTCTTTCTTCGCACGCGGGCCTGTCCACCCTACCGGTCGGTCAGAGGGGACCTCTTCTTCAACGTCAGAAGTGGCGGGCAGCGAGGGGATGCGCGGTTGAGCAGGGGGCGTAGCGCGGGCAGCGGGGTCGAGAGCAGGTGGCATGTCTGCTTCTATTTGCGGCGTGCGCGCAGGTGGGGTGGAGACGGCAGGGCTCGTCCTGTCAGCCGGTGCGTGAACCGACGCTTCAGCATAAGCTTCCGGCGCAGGCGTCTCGGCGACAGGCTCAGCGACTGGCTCGGCGACAGGCTCGGCGGTGGCGAGTGCAGGCGGCAGCGCGCCGCCGAGGGTTTCGATGCGGGTGCCGGGATAGTAGAAAGCGAGAATCTGCTGCGCGGTGCGGCCTTCGAGGGCCTGCCCGTGCGCGCCCCACTGGCTCATCCCCACGCCGTGCCCGAAGCCTTTCCCTTCAAACACATAACTGCTGCCCTCGCGCCGCGCGTCGAACAGCGTGCTGCGGATGCTCGTCACGCCAAAGCGCGCCGAGAGCGTCTGCCGGAACTGCGGCCCGGTGATAGACTGGGTGCGGCTCCCGCGTTGCAGCGTCACGCGTGCCACGCGGCCTTCCAGGGTGCGGTCTTCGATGACAAAGCCTGTGACGCCGCGTCCGTAGGCGAGAGAGAGAGCGTCGAGCACTTTGCTGCGGTCGAGCGTGGTGCGCCACGAGGCGTGCGGCGAGACGCGGTCGTAGGGGTCGGGACGTGCCTGCAGATACGGCTTGGCCGCTCCGCTCCACACTTCCTGGTTGCTGGCCGTGTGCCCGCCACTCGACGAATAATAAACCGCCTCGGCCAGCCCGTCCTGCCACATCAGCACCTGGCCGCGCGTGTCGCGTGCCGCCCGGAGCGCGCGCGGCGATATGCCTTCGAGTCCGTGAAACACCTGCGAGCCCACGTGATCTACCACGTCGTAGTCGGGCCCGAGGCGGCCGCGGGTGTACAGCACGTAGGTGCGCGCAAGAATCGCCATTGCCCGGGTGCCCTCGTCGTCTTCGAGCCCGTACTCGCGCGTGACGACGCCGGCCACGTACGTCTCGAGGTTGGTGGTGTTGACCAGGCGCAGCACCCCGCCGTCGAGTTCGGCGCGCAGCGTGCCCTCGTAGCGGCGGTCGATGTTTTGCGTTTTGAGGCGCAGGCTGGCGGGTAGATCCAGCTCACGAGGGGCGCTCAGAATCACCGCGGGCGCGTAGAAAGTGAGCCCGGGCGCGTCGATGCGGATGCGGTAGGTCTCGGCGCGCAGCGTGATGCGCTGGCCTTTTTCGAGCGTGATGAGCGCCTCGGGGTCTTCACTCGTGAACACGTCGAGCCGGGTGGTGGCTTCTACCTCTACCAGAGTGGGGCGGGCTTCTTCGAGCAGTCGGACGCGAATGGTGGCAGGATTGTCGGCTTGGGCGTGCAGCGGCGCGGCAAGGCAGAGCATGCCGAGAAAGAGCAGCACGCAGTAGGGCAGGCGTGTCATGGACGAGCAGGGGATAGCATGCCCTAAGGTACAAAGAACGCTGCTACCTGCACGCGGCCGCCTTTACGAGATAAGCCGCTCTTTGAGCAGACGCGAGCGTTCGCGGCTGGCGATAACCTCGTGGTCGCCCGTGAGGATAAGCTTGTAGCGCCCGCTGAACCACGGCACCATCTCCCGGATGTGCGCCATCTGGATAAGCGCCGAGCGGTGCACCCGCATAAAGGCGTCGGGGTCGAGGTGGCTTTCGAGATGGTCGAGCGTGTGCGAGACGAGGTGCTGGCGCAGGGTGGCCTTGTGCACGCCGTCGTCATCGGCGGTGTACAGGCGGGTGATGCCTTCCTGCACCTCGGCGCTCACGACCTGCCCCACCGGGATAACGAGCAGCCGGTCGCGGTAGGGCACCGATATCTGGCGCAGGTAGTCGCCGCCGTGTACCACAGGGCGTGGAAGGGCGTCGAGATAATCGAACAGGCGCGCGAGGCGCTCGTCAGAATCGCCTTTGCCCTGCCGCCGCCGCGATTCTACCCGGTCGATGGCGCGGGCGAGCGTTTCACGCGACACCGGCTTGAGCAGGTAATCGACGGCGTTTTCCTCGAATGCGCGCACGGCGTAGGCGTCGTAGGCTGTGGTGAAAACGACCGCGGGCCGGTGGCTGTGCGGCAGCCGTTCAAGTACGGCAAAGCCGTCGAGGCCCGGCATCTGCACGTCGAGAAAAGCGAGGTCGAAGGGTTCGTCCTGTAGCAGTTCCAGCGCTTCAACGCCGTCGCCTGCAGAGGCGGTGATCTGCACCCGGCCGGCCTCGACAAAGGGGTCGAGCAGGCGGGATAGGCGCGCACGCGCAGGAGGCTCGTCGTCGGCGATAAGGCAGCGCAGCATAGGTCAGGAAACGAGTTGAGAGGTGGGTTGCGGCAAGAGGAGCGTGGCGCGGGTGCCCTTGCCGGGCAGGCTGTCGAGCTGGAGCAGACCGGGCCTGCCGTAGAGATGGGCAAGGCGTGCCTCTACGTTTTTGAGGCCGATGCCGGTGTGGTCGGGGCTGGGGTAGAAAGCGGCACCGGTGGAGATGCCCACGCCGTCGTCGTACACTTCAACCTCGACGCCCAGCGGTGTTGCCCGTGCGCTGATCGCGATGCGCCCGCCGCCGCGCCGCGGGGCGAGCCCGTGCTTTACACTGTTCTCGACAAGCGTTTGCACCGCGAAAGGCGGGATGGGTACGTCGCGCAGTTCGGCGGGCAGCGCAACAGTGGCATCAAGGGCCTCCCCGAACCGGGCTTTCTCGATGGCGAGGTAATGCTCGACAAGCCGGATCTCGGTGCTCAGGGGTACAAACGCGGCGTCGGCGGTCTGAAGCGTGTGGCGGAACATGGCGGAAAGGTGTTCGACTACCTGCTCGGCCTCGACGGGGCGTTCGGCCACGAGCGAGGCGATGGTGTTGAGGGCGTTGAAGAGAAAGTGCGGGTTGATCTGGGCGCGCAGCGCCACGAGCTGCGCCTCGGCGTGCTCCCGGGCCAGCAGCTTCTCGCGCTCTATCAGGCCCAGCCGCTCTACGGCCAGCCCGAACTGCCCACACAGGATGCGCAGAAAGTCGAGATCTTCGAGGTTGTATACGCTGCGGCGCCCGCGCTTGTCGGCGAGGGCAAGCAGGCCCAGCGGCCG
>PPFU01000619.1_pt1 | contig 15472 bp, 17 predicted proteins | sample 1535991 | NCBI WGS metagenome assembly PPFU01 (sample SAMN04901290, study PRJNA319586) | Hypolithon metagenome, whole genome shotgun sequencing project. | isolation source: Antarctic Hypolithon | place: Antarctica: Miers Valley | collected 2014
TCTTGTAGGAGCGACGGAAGTCGCGACCAACGCGCCAGGTCGCGACTTCCGTCGCTCCTACAAGGGACGTTGTCTTTGAGGGCGACCACCCCGCAAAACCCTGCCCCAAATCGCAACGCATGCTTCAACTCCCTCAGTTCCACGGACGAAGACGCTCCTCGTAGGAGCGACGGAAGTCGCGACCGAGCCGCCAGATCGCGACTTCCGTCGCTCCTACTAGAGAGAGATTGCAAAATTTACGCACCTCTGATCTCGAGACCGCACACATCCTCTTCGCGCACGGTTGATCACCTTTGATCATCGTTTCCCATCTGCGCGCTACATGGATCCCTACAAACTCATCCTCGCGATCATCGGCCTGGCCCTGCTCGGCGCGGTCTGGCTGCCGCATCTGCTCAAGCGCCATCCGCTGACGTTTCCCATGCTGTATGTCGGCCTAGGCGCACTGCTGTATGCCTCGCCGTTGCCATTGCCTGCCGCCGATCCGATTCGTTTTCCGGATATCACCGAGCGCCTGACCGAGCTGACGGTGCTGGTCGCGCTGGTCGGCGCGGGCTTGCGCATCGACACGCCATTCGGCTGGCGTCGCTGGCGCCTGACCTGGCGGTTGCTGGGCATCGCCATGCCGTTGAGCATCCTGGCGGGCGTGGTATTGGGACAACACCTGCTGGGCTATGGACTGGCCGCCGCGATGCTGCTCGGCGCGGTGCTGGCCCCGACCGATCCCGTGCTCGCTTCCGACGTGCAGGTCGCACCGCCGGGCGAAGGCAAGGAAGACCACGTCCGCTTCGCACTGACGTCCGAAGCCGGCTTGAACGACGGCCTGGCCTTTCCTTTCGTGTGGCTGGCGGTCGCGCTCGCAATGGCAGCGTCGGCCGGCGAGCCGATGTCGTGGCTGCACTGGTTCGGCATGGATGTCGCGTGGCGCGTCATCGGCGGCATCGCCATCGGCTGGGCCGTCGGCTACGGTTTGATGCATGTGATTTTCCGCGGCGACCGCGACTACTCGCTCTCGGCCACCAGCGACGGCCTCACCGCGCTGGCGATCACACTGCTGGTCTACGGCTTGGCCGAGTTGTGTCACGCCTACGGATTCCTCGCGGTGTTCGTGGCCGCCGTGGTCATCCGCCAATACGAACATGACCACGAGTATCACGCCACGCTCAATCAATTCGCCGCGCAGTGCGAACGCCTGTTGACGGCATGCGTGCTGATCCTGTTCGGGGGCGCGTTGGCCTCGGGCGCCCTGGATGGTCTGCGCTGGCAGGAATGGACGTTCGCACTGGCGTTCGTGCTGCTGGTCAGACCGGTCGTGGGCTGGCTGTCGCTCCTCGGCACGGGACTGCGCCAGCGCGAACGCTGGGCCATCGCCGTGTTCGGCGTGCGCGGCATCGGCTCGCTGTATTACGTGGCCTTCGGCTTGAACCACGCCGATTTCGGCGAGCCGATGCCAATCTGGCGCGTGGTCATGCTGATCGTCCTGCTGTCGGTGGTGCTGCACGGTTTCAGCGCCAAACACGTCATGGCATGGCTGGACCGTTGGCGGCAGCGCGGAAGCCGCAGTGCCTGAGTTTCAGCACCCTTCGATGCAAGTGATGGATCGCGTACTCGTTACCGCTGCGCTTGGAAATGTCGGCCGCGAGGTCGTGCATGCTTGCGCCCAGCGTGGTTTTACCGTCCGTGCTTCCGGTTTGAACGAGGCCGCATTGAAGGCGCGCTTCCCCGCGATGGAAGTCGCGCGGCTCGACTTTCTCGACCGCACCACCTGGTCGGCTGCACTCGACGGCTGTGCGTCTGTCTTCCTGCTCAGGCCGCCTCCGTTGGGTGACATGGACACGACGCTGTGCCCGTTTGTCGACGCCAGTTACGCCGCAGGCGTAAAGCACATTGTATTTCTTTCGGTAGCCGGCGCCGACCGCATGAAGTGGGTGCCACACAGAAAGGTGGAGCTCCACCTTGAGGGCCACGGCGACGGGTGGACGGTGTTGCGGCCGGGCTTCTTCGCGCAGAATCTCCAGGACGCCTACCGCCGCGACATCGTCGAGGATGGGCGCATCTACGTTCCGGCAGCGAACGGGCGTGTCGCGTTCCTCGATGTCCGTGATGCTGCCGAGATTGCCGCGCACATCTTCGAAGATCCTGGAGCATTCCAAAGAAAGATGCTCACACTCACGGGACCCGAGGCCATCACGTTCCATGAGGCCGCGGCCTTGCTGTCAACGACGCTCAAAAGGTCCATCGTCTACACACCGGCCAGCATTCCCAGCTACGCATGGCATCTTCGAACCAGACGAAACATGACGTGGATGCAGACGTTCATCCAGACGATTCTGCATGTTGGCCTTCGACGCGGCGATGCAGATCACGTCGAGCCAACCGTCGAGCAGGTGCTGGGAAAGCGACCCCGCACCATGGCGGAGTACATCCGGGACGCTGAATCCATTTGGCGGACCTGACGACGATCCGCCCGCCAGCATTTGCATCTCCGTCCTGCCGTGGCCTAATGCCCGCAACCAATCACTGCAGGGGGCTGCCATGGAATTCAAGCAACGCCGCAACTCGAACCGCATCCATTACGTCTTCGGCGAGGACGAGGTGCAGTACACGCTGCAGGACAGTTCCGGCAGCCGTTCGTTCTCCGTTGACTACACCGACATCAGCCGCGACCGGCAGACGCTGGAAGAACGCAATCAGTGGCTGGGCAACGTGGGCCTGCTCTGGCTTGCGCTTGGTGCAGTGCTGACCGCGATGCAATGGTTTGGCGACCAGGTCTTTAAGCCGTCCTTCTGGCTATTCATCGGCGCCGGTTGCTACGCCGTCTACTGGTTCCGCCGCACGCGCTTCACCATCCTCCCGACCGAGAAGGGCAACCTGCTGGTCATCGACGACGCCACCGGCCCGAAGATCCTCGAACAAATCACCACCCGCCGCGCCGCGAATTTCCGCCGCGACTACGACGGCCTGCGTCCGGACGAACCCGCGCAGCAGCAACACAACCGCTTCAAGTGTCTGCATCGCGAGGGTGCGTTGACGGATGAGGAGTTGCAGCAGAGGTTGGCGATGATTGAGCCGGAGACTGCGTTGTACGTGGGCCATGATGATGAAGCGCCCAAGATGTTGTTGAATTGAATTCGTATTTCGGGAACCGGCGATTAAGTAGGACAGAGATACCAGCACACTAACTACCTCTGCCCCTAATACCCGCATCACTCGCGAACAATGCTGCTTGCAGGCTCCTTCCGCCCCTCCCACTTCTACTTGTCCAGCGCGACCCCGGGGTGGCAATTCAGGTTCTCGCCCAAGTCAAACTTTCTGCCGAGAGGACAAAGCGCCAACGCGCCGCAGCCACTAACCAATCGCCCAGTATTGTAAAAAAAGACAGTGCCGATTTGTCTCGAGATAAGAGGCTATGACTCTTCCGGAAGAGCTTTTTCTAATGCCTCAAAATGCAGCTTGTCCTGTTTGAGGAGATTAATTACCTCGCTGACGACGGCCTCAATATCAGCAATTACATTCGTATTTGTTGCCAAGCGCTCAACGCTCTCAAGATGGCTGAAGTGATGCAACAGCTTTGTTATACGAAGTGTTTTCTCTCTGCCGAAGAGTTCTTCAGCGCGTTGGTCGACAGTGCTGTCCGGTAATGGCAAGCGCATGTACGTGTACAGCTCGAAAAAGCGCCGCATTGCATTCGGAAGCGATAGAAGGTGCTCAATGTTCGTTTTATCAGGGTTGATATGAAAAGCGTGGATAACGCTAAATAGATAGTGATACTCGGACTTGTACTTCATCATCGATGAAGGAAGATCTTCGATGGTTGATGTAGTAGGGGATAAACGACGAATCATGAAATATTTTGTTTTCGATTTGCTACACGGCAACCTTTTTAGAAGTTCAAAGAACTCAAAGTTGTGGGTTGAGATGAAAATTTGCTTGCAAGAAGTAACCCATTCCTCGCTTCCGTTATGTCCCGGGACCTTTTTAAAGAAAGCGCTCTCAATCATGGAAAAGACCTGGAACACGTGGTTGCTATCGAGGCTTGAAATGGGATCATCCAGATAGATGATCACTTGTCCGAGATCTTTGTACTCCTCCAACTTTGTCAGGAAGAACGCAAATGCAATTGCAGTACGCTCGCCATCACTAAGATTGCGAGCAGGAATCCCTCTTCTTGTGAGCTGGAAATGATCCGCGTCTCCGAGCTTGACAACTGTTATCTCGATGGATCCCGTGCCCAATAAAGTGGCAATTCGTTCATTCAGTCTCTCGCGGCCCTTCTGCGAACGATCTATTTTGGCGTAAAGGTTTGCAATCTCACCTTTGATCCGCCCCCCGGCAACTTGAAAACGATCTTTATGGCGAATAAGCCGATCTTTAGTTTGAGCACCTTTCGCCATTTGTTCGCTGATGAAAAAATCCGAGGAAAAGTGGCGCTTCAATCGCTGCAGTGCTTTCTTTTTTTCCTGTGTGAAGTCGTCACTTAGTCTATTGTTATCTTTGATTGTTGTGTTCGCATCCTCAAGCGCCTTGGTTAGTAGGGGTGCAACGTAAGGAAAAACGAAGGGTGCATCGACTTCATCAAAAGCGTTTTCCTTTTTTGTATCAAGAGCAGCCGAGATGCTCAGAATATCTCTGTTGTAAGCGTCAGCAAATTTGGTTATCTGGCGGTTGTGATATTCGAGCGTCGCACCAAACTGAGGTGCAAAGTCCCTCTGGTCTAGTTTGGACGGTTTCACAACTGCAGTGGCAGCCCGCGTGATTAGCCCTGTCACGACGGTTCTATGATTCATCAAGTCTTGAGAAAAATGGCCATGTAGTTCGGCAATGCGGTCAGGTGAGATCCCATTCCCACAGAACTCACAGAGTTCTTTCCCTACGTGTAGGGACAAGCCTTTTTCCACCCAGTCAGCCACCGCGTTGTTGGCACGCAAGTAGTCGATTATTCTTGAAAACGCGGGTTTTGCCTTCAACACACTCAACGCATCTGCATGCAGTGCTGTTAATGACAGCAATGGGACGCTAAGAGGTGGGACTGACTTGAGCTTGTCCTTTTCAGCAGTAAGGGCCAGTTTTATGTCATCACCGTATTGCGAGTCAGTAATCAACCCCGCGCCCGGATCAGAACTGATTGCCGCAATTTCACTGCTTAGGTGTGTTGCAGTAAAGGCATCTACCAATTGAAGGGTTGTCTTGATTCGCTTTGCACCAGCTGTTTTAGCTTCAGCTAGCCTCTCGTCAGCGGCGTTGATCAAAGCTCGTTTATTGGCAAAGCCGTCGCGACACCGGGCAAGTTGTTTGTTTAAGAACTCTATTTTCTTTTCGGCTTCGATTGTCTCGTCACCTAATAGCAAGATAGGCTGAAATGCATCACCGGTCCAACTCAAATTGGAAGAGACGAAGTCAGAGTTGAAGACCTCGATAATCTTTGTGCAGTCAGCGAGGGTGGCATCCGTAATCGATTGCCCTTGCTGATCCAAGAGCGTGAAGGTCGCGTTTCCAAAGTCGGGGTTTGGTTTTTTTGAAGACAGCACGCCAAACAATCGTGAGAGCGTAGTTTTTCCGGAATAGTTCCAGCCATAGATGATATTTTTGTCCGCAAACTCCGACAGCGAAGCAGTCTTAGTCACGTCGTCAAAAACTCCGAACCTCCGCAACCGCTGTATCGATTTGATCATTCAAGGTCCTCACATACCTTCATGGAGTTGCCAACTTGCTCTTCCGAATCCCATACCCGAAATACACCACCAGCCCGATCACCAGCCAGATCCCGAAGCGCTCATAGCTCTGCCACGGCAATCCCGAAATCAGCCACAGCGAGAATCCGATCCCGACGATCGGAATGAAGGGAACCCAAGGCGTGCGGAAGCTGCGCGGCAAATCGGGTTGGCGCTTGCGCAGCACCAGGATCGAGGCGCAGATGACGATGAAGGCTGACAGCACGCCAATGTTGACGAGCTCGGCGAGTTCGCCGATCGGGAAGAATCCGGCGGCCAGTGCTGTGAGCACGCCGAGCAGCAGCGTCGGACGGTACGGCGTGCCGTAGGTCGGGTGCGGTTTCGCGAACCATGCCGGCAACAGGCCGTCGCGCGACAGCGCGAACCAGATGCGCGCCGCCGCCAGCATGAAGGCGAACACCACGCTGATGATGCCGGTGACCGCGGTGAGCGAAATCAGCGCGCTGATCCACGGCAGGCCGAGGTTGTTGAAGGCTTCCGCGACCGGCGCATCGACGCCGAGCGTCTGATACGGCGCGATGCCGGTCAGCACCAGCGAGATGGTCAGGTACAGCGCCATCGAGATGCCCAGCGACCACAGGATCGCCCGCGGCAGGTCGCGTTGGGGGTTTTTCGCTTCCTCCGCCGCCGTGGTCAGCGTGTCGTAGCCGAACACCGCGAAGAACACCACCGCCGCCGCCGTGACCACACCATTGAAACCGAAATGACCGACGCCGTCCGCATCGACCGTGCGCTCGGGGATGAAGGGCGTCCAGTTGGCGGGATCGATGTAGAAGATGCCGACGCCGATCACCAGCGCCACGCCCAGCACCTTGATCGCCACGATCACCGTGTTGAAGCGCGCGCCCCATTCGGTACGCATCGTCAGCAGCACCGCCACCGACATCGCCACCACCGCCGCGACCAGGTTGAACACGCGACCTTCGCCGGTGCCGGCGGCGCCCTGCGCCCAGACCGGCAACGTGAGACCGAACACCGTTTCCAGGAAGTTCTGCACGTACCCGGCCCAGCCACTGGCGACCGCTGCAACGATCAACGCGTATTCGAGCAACAGATCCCAGCCGATCAGCCACGCCGCGAGTTCGCCCAGCACCGCGTAGCTGTAGGTGTACGCGCTGCCGGTCACCGGGATCATGCCGGCGAACTCCGCGTAACACAGCGCCGCCGCCGCACTGGCGATGCCGGCGATGATGAAGGCCAACGCGATGGCCGGCCCGGCGTTCGCGGCTGCCTGCTGGCCCGCCAGCACGAACACGCCGACACCGATGATGCCGCCGAGGCCGATCGCGGTGAGTTGCCACAGGCCGAGGACACGGCGGAAATCACGGCGCTGTCCAAGTTCGGCCTGCAGCTGGGTCACGCTCTTGTGGCGGGTGAGTCTGGCGATGAGGCCGGCGCTGGTTGATGGCGTCTGGTGCATGCAGGTGCGCTCCCGGGGTCATGGCGATCATAGCGCCCGGCCTTGAGGGAGCGGCATGGCCGCGATGGGCATGTCCGATAGAGCCGCATCTCGCCCATGGGCGCGCCTGCGCATCGTCGCGATTCGCCATCGCGTACGCTTAGGAAAGGCTCGCGCCTGCTAGATTCGATCCATCACCATCACGAAGGACGCCCCATGGCTGCAGGCACCCAGGATCTGGAAGTGTTCGTCCGCGACGCACTCGCGCGCGGATCCTCGAAGGACGCCATTGAAACCGCATTGACCGCCGCGGGCTGGCCGACGGAGCAGTCGCGCAGTGCGTTGAACACATTCGCCGATGTCGATTTCCCCATCCCCGTGCCCAAGCCGCGGCCTTACCTGTCTGCGCGCGAGGCCTTCCTGTACCTGGTCCTGTTCGCGACGCTGTACGTGGCGGCGTACCACCTTGGCAGCCTGCTGTTCGACCTGATCAACCGGGCCTTTCCCGACCCGGCGCAGACCCGCTACGGCTTCGATTACGGCCGCTCGATGCGCTGGTCGATCGCCTCGGTGATCATCGCGTTTCCGGTGTTCGTGTTCGTCGCGCGTTTCCTGTCGAAGGAACTCGCCCGCAACCCGGTGAAGCGACTGTCCGCGGTGCGCCGCTGGCTGACCTATCTCACGCTGTTCATCGCGGCGGGCGTGTTGATCGGCGACATGATCGCGCTCGTCAACAACCTGCTGGGTGGCGAACTGACTGTGCGGTTCGTGCTCAAGGTGCTGGTGGCCGCCGTCATCGCGGGCACGATCTTCGGCTACTACCTATGGGACCTGCGGCGCGAGGAGAAGGAGGCATGACCGACGGGAAGATCGGGCGCTGGTTGATGGTGGCCGCCGGTGTCGTCGTCGTGGCCACGCTGGGGGTAGCGATGTCGATGCTCGGATCGCCGGCGACGCAACGCGACCAGAAACTGGACCAGCGGCGCGTGCATGACCTCGAACGCATCGTCGGTGCGGTCCGCCATTACGCGCTGACGCACAAGGCGTTGCCACCGACATTGGATGTGGTTGCGCGGCAGCCGGGACGAAATCTGTCGATCACCGACCCCGTGGATCGCACGCCGTATGAGTATCAAGTCACGGGCGACAGGAAATTCCGGCTTTGCGCGGTATTCATCACCGATACCGCCAAGGCACTCGAAGACAATGGAGCATGGACCGACGACGACTGGCTGCATGGCACCGGTCGCCAGTGTTTCGACCGTACAGCCAATGAAAAAGATGACTGACGATTCCTGCGTTCGGATCGTTTCGATGCGCATGGCCAAAAAAACCGCACCCGCAGGATGGCGTCAACCGGCCCTGTTCATCGCAATGCTGCTTCCGGCCTTGGCGAATGGCCAGGACGCGGCGAAGCCGGTCGATGCCAGGACGCTCGACACCGTCAAGGTGGTAGGGCGCGCGCGCCCCTTGTCGGAATTTCCCGGCGCCGTCTCCGTGATCGACGGCGACACGTTGCGTCACGGGCAGCGCCAGGTGAGCCTGTCGGAATCGCTGGTGCGGGTGCCGGGCATCACCGTGCTGGACCGGCAGAACTATGCACAGGACCTGCAGATCCAGAGCCGTGGATTCGGCGCGCGTTCGACGTTCGGCATCCGTGGCATCAAGTTGATCGTCGATGGCATTCCTTCGTCGGCGGCCGACGGGCAGGGGCAGGCTGGAAATTTTTCATTGGGGTCCCTGGATCGAATCGAAGTGCTGCGCGGTCCGTTGGCGCTGCAGTACGGCAATGCCGCCGGTGGCGTGATCGTCGCGTCGACCGGGCTTGATGGCGAGGCCGGGGTCGCGTTGGATGGTTGGCTCGCGAGTGACCATGCCTATCGCGCGGCACTGCGTCTCGACGGCGCGAGCGCGAACGATGCATGGCGCTGGCGCATGCATGGGAGCCGCTTCGAGACCGACGGCGAACGTCCGCAAAGTGCGGCGGAGCGGTCACAGTTGAATGCGGTGGCGCAATGGTCGCCGCGCGAAGGCGAATCGGTGCGCGTGGTGCTGAATGCGTTGACGCAGCCGGGTACGCAGGACCCGTTGGGCCTAACGCGCGACCAGTGGCAACGCGAACCGCATGGCACCGATCCGGCAGCCATGTTGTTCAACACCCGCAAGAGCATCGAGAACCACCAGGCTGGTGTGCGCTGGCAGCGCGAATACGCGACGGGACGTGAGTTCTGGGCCGGCGGTTATGGCATCCAGCGCGAGATCGTGCAGTTCCTGGCGTTGCCGGCGGGTGCGCAGATTCCTCCGAGCAATTCCGGCGGTGTGATCGATCTTGCGCGGCGTTCGGTCGGCATCGATGCCGGCCATCGCTGGAGCGGGGTGCGCGGTGCGCTCGCGGTCGGCATCGAGGTGAGCGATCTCGGCGAAACGCGGCGTGGCTACGAGAATTTCGTCGGCGATGCACTGGCCGTGCGTGGCCGCTTGCGTCGCGACGAAGACAATCGGGTGCGCAATCGCGAGGCCTACGTGATCGGCGACTGGCATCCGGCCGATCGTTGGACCCTGCTCGGCGCGGCGCGCCATGCGCGCCTGTCGTTCTCGACGGACGATCGCTTCATCGCGCCGGGCAACGGCGACGACAGTGGACGCTTCGATTACAGCGAGACGGCGGCATCGCTGGGCGTCGCACGCGCGTTCGGCGAGGGTGAGGTGTTCGCCAGCATCGGCCGCGGCTTCGAGACACCGACCATCACCGAGCTGGCCTATCGGCCAGACGGCAGCGCCGGATTCAATCGCGAACTCACGCCTGCGACGATCGTGTCGGCGGAAGCCGGCGCACGCTGGCGCTTCGGCAATGCCGACGCCAGCATCGCGGCCTATCGCATCAATGGCGAGGACGAAATCGTGCCGGCCTTGAGCCGTGGCGGGCGCGCCAGTTTCGCCAATGCGGGGCGCACGCGCCGCGATGGCATCGAGGCGAGCCTTGCCGGCAGTCTCGGCGGGCAGTGGTCGTACACGCTGGTCGCCAATGCGCTGCGCGCACGGTTTACCGAGCAATTTTCCTTCCGCGTCGCCACCGGTGCGCAGGTCACGACGCGGACGGTGGCGGCCGGGAACCGCATCCCCGGCGTTCCGCGCGCAGACGGGTTTGCCGAGATCGCCTGGCGCGATCGTTCCGATCGCTTCGTGGTCGCGGCCGAAGCGCGCGCCAGCGACCGTATTGCCGTGGACGATCGCAACAGCGATTTCGCGCCGGGTTACGCGCGGTTCTCGACGCGATTCGAGTGGCGTTCCGGGCCGAACGGCTGGCACGGATTCGTGCGCGTGGACAACCTGTTCGATCGCGAGCACGTCGGGTCCATCATCGTCAACGAAGGCAATGCACGGTTTTTCGAGCCGGGGGCAGGGCGGAGCCTCAGCCTGGGCCTCGGCTGGCGCGCACCGCACTGAGCGTGCGGTTCATCATTGGATCGCGCGCAAGTTCATCCGTTTCGACAGCTCGGCCGCGCTTTCCTTGCGTTCGCTGTAACGGTCGACCAGGTAAGGCGCGACATCGCGCGTCAGCAGCGTGAACTTCAACAATTCTTCCATCACGTCGACGACGCGGTCGTAGAAGGGCGACGGCTTCATCCGGCCGGCCTCGTCGAACTCCTGGAAGGCTTTGGGCACCGATGACTGGTTGGGGATCGTCAGCATGCGCATCCAGCGTCCGAGGATCCGCAACTGGTTCACCGCGTTGAACGACTGCGATCCGCCCGAGACCTGCATCACCGCCAGCGTCTTTCCCTGCGTGGGCCTGACCGCTCCCTGGCTCAATGGGATCCAGTCGATCTGCGCTTTCACGATTCCAGACATGGCGCCGTGCCGCTCCGGAGAAACCCAGACCATGGCTTCGCACCATTGCGCCAGTGCGCGCAACTCCTGCACCTTCGGATGCGTGTCGGGTGTGGCATCGGGCAAGGGCAGATCCGCGGGATCAAACACGCGCGTCTCGGCGCCCATGGCCTGCAATAGTCGCTGGGCTTCCAGCGCCAGCAGCTTGCTGTATGAGCGCACGCGCAGCGAACCGTACAGCAGCAACACGCGCGGCGGATGTGCGGAGGCGCCCACCGTTTCATGGCGATCCATCGCGGGTTCTTCGAACAGCGCCATGTCAACGTTGGGAAGATCCACGGAAACGTCAGACAAGACGACGTCCCTGCTGGTCGATCACCACTTCGCCATCTTCCTTTGCAAACGCGCCACGCTGTGGCGAAGGCAGGATGTCCAGCACCGCTTCCGACGGCCGGCACAATTTTGTTCCCGACGGCGTGACCACGATCGGGCGGTTGATCAGCACCGGATGCGCCAGCATCGCATCGATCAATGCGTCGTCCGTCAGGGCGGGATCGTCAAGCTTCAACTCGGCATACGGCGTGCCTTTTTCGCGCAGCACGCTGCGCACTGGAACGCCCATGTCGCGGATCAAGCGCAGCAACGTGTCGCGGTCTGGCGGCGTGTCGAGGTATTCGATGACGGCTGGCTCGACGCCGCTGTTGCGGATCAGCGCCAGCGTGTTGCGCGACGTGCCGCATGCGGGGTTGTGATAGATGGTGATGTCGGATTCGTCGCTCATGTGGTTTCGCTCAATGGTGTGTGGGCTGGACCCAGCACGTGGTGGATGGCGACGCCGATGCCCGCGCCAACAAGTTGCGCGGCGATGAAACCCGGCACGCCTGACGGCGCGATGCCCGCGAACGTGTCGCTGAACATGCGTCCGAATGCGGCCGCGGGATTGGCGAACGATGTCGATGCGGTGAACCAGTACGCGGCGCCGATGTAGGCCGCCACCATCGCCGCGACCCGCGAGGGCGGCGCGCGCAGGATCACCAGCAACAGACCTGCGGTGGCCACGCTTTCCGCCAGCCATTGCGCGGGGCCGCCGCGCAGTTTCGCCGACCATTGCAGGATCGGCAGTTCGAACATCGCATGCGCCAGCCATGCGCCGCATGCAGCGCCCGTGAACTGCGCGACCAGGTAAGGCAGCAGCAGCGACCTGCGCAGATCGCCACGCGCGGCCATCACCAGGCTCACGGCCGGATTGATGTGTGCGCCGCTGACCGGGCCGAGGACTTCGATGAGGATGTAGAGACCTCCGACCGTGGCCAATGTGTTGGCCAGCAGCGCGATCGCGTCGTTGCCGCCCGACAACCGCGCGGCCATGATCCCGGAGCCGATCACCGTAACCAGCAGCAACATCGTGCCGAGGAATTCGGCGAAGACGCGACGCGGTGCGCTCATGCGCTGCCGACCTGGCCGATCTCGCGGAGTTTCGCTTCGGCGGCCAGGCGATCGAGTTTGTCCAGCGGCAATGCGAGCAGTAGTTCGACACGCCGACGCAAGGTGGCGAACGCTGCAACAAATGCGCGCCTGCGCGCGTCGTCGCCTTCGACGCCGACCGGATCGGGCACGCCCCAATGGGCGAGCGCAGGATGTCCGAGCCAGACCGGACAGGCTTCACCCGCGGCGTTGTCGCAGACAGTGATGACCATGTCCATTTCCGGTGCGCCGGCCGCGGCAAACTCATCCCAGCTCTTGCTGCGCATCTGGTCAGCCGGATAGCCAAGTGACATGGCCAGGTCGGCTGCCATCGGCTGCACCTGTCCACTCGGATAACTGCCCGCACTGAACGCGCGGAACCTGTCCGCGCCCAGCACGTTGAGCAGTGCCTCGGCCATGATGCTGCGCGCGGAATTTCCTGTACACAGGAAGAGAACGTTGTAGATGCGGTTCACGCGGTTTTCCTTTTGCGGGTAAGGGGGATGCGGGCAGCAGTTCGCTTGGCCGGCACGCATGCGGTGGCATCGCCGCCGCAACAGTGGGCGGTGAGATAGTCGACCAGCGCATTCATCGCCGGGAAGTCCGCCGCGTAGAACAGCTGCCGGCTTTCACGGCGCTGCGTCACCAGGCCGGCGCGATGCAGGTGATGCAGATGAAACGTCAGCGACGAAGGCGCGAGCCCCACCGCTTCCGCGATTGCGCCGGCGGGCAGGCCCAGCGGGCCTTGTCCGACCAACAGGCGAAACACCGCCAGGCGATGGGTGTGGGCTAGGGCAGCCAGGGCCCGGACGCTGTCTTCGTTCTCCATGCGGACAACGATATTTCGACGATAGTCAAAATGTCAACGCAACGGCGATGACAATATTCAACCAATGGGTTGACAGATCTGATTCGAGTGGTCTAAATTCAACCGCATGGTTGAACGTAAAGCTACCCGCAAAACAGCGACGGCCAGCGACCCCGCGCGTCTCGACGGCATCTTCGGCGCGCTTTCCGACCGCACCCGCCGCGACATGCTGCGCAGCCTGTCGCAGCGCGACCACAGCGTCGGCGAACTGGCGGCGCCGTTCCGCATGTCGCTGGCTGCGGCGTCCAAGCACATTAAGGTGCTCGAGCGCGCCGGCCTGGTGCGCCGCGAAATCTGGGGGCGCACGCATGTGTGCCGGCTTGAGGCCAATCCATTGGCCGATGTGCAGCAGTGGCTCGCTTTCTACGAGCAGTTCTGGACCGCGCGGCTGGATGCGCTGGAAGCATTGTTGAAGGCCGACGGCAAGCCGGTCGTGGGCAGGTCACGATCACGCAAACCGGAGGGCAGGGCATGAGCGGGGACGAAGACAAGATCGTCGTGCGGGTGTCGCGCACGTTCGATGCGTCGTGCGACCGCGTGTTCGATGCATGGCTGGAGTTGCGCGAAAAGAACTGAACCGATTGTTGGAGATAGCCATGAAACTGGAACGCGCACCCATCGCAACAACAGGAATGCTGATCCGCAAGCCGGTTGCCGAAGTCTTCGAGGCGTTCGTCGATCCCACCGTCACCACCCGATTCTGGTTCACCAAAAGCAGCGGACGGCTGGAGGCGGGCAAGCGGGTCACATGGGAATGGGAAATGTATGGGGTGGCCACGGTGATCGACGTCGAGGCCATCGAAACGGACAAGCGAATCCTGGTCGAATGGTCGGGAGAAAACGGACCGACCTCCGTCGAGTGGGTGTTCACGCCGCTGGAACCGTGCGCCACGTTCGTCAACATCACCAATGCCGGCTTCGGCGGAAATGGAGACGATGCAGTGAAGGAAGCGATCGATTCGGCCAGTGGATTCGCGCTGGTGCTGGCCGGGCTGAAGGCGCTGCTTGAACACGACATCGTGTTGAACCTCGTGCCGGATCGCTTTCCTGAAGCGTGCAGGGACCGGAAATCTTCGTAGGGCGGAGCTCAGCACGCCAAGTCTCGCGTACGGAAGACTTTCAAGTGCACGGTTGCATTCGATCGAACCTGGTGTGCCAACGCCAAAACACAACTCGCTTCTGGAGAACGTCATGAATCATCCCGTCATCGCTGACATCAACAACCGCCATGGCGTTGCGCCCGACGCCAGCACGGTTCGCATCGAGCGTCTGCTTCCCGGCCCGATCGAGCGCGTCTGGGCCTATCTGACCGAGTCCGAAAAACGCGGCCAGTGGCTCGCGACGGGCGACATGGACTTGCGTCAAGGCGGAAAGGTCGAATTGCATTTCCACCACGCTGATCTTTCGCCGGAAGCGGGTCCCGTCTCCGAGCGTTATCGCGGAATGGAAGGCGGGCACGATTCGAACGGCCGTGTGATCACCTGCGAACCTCCGCACCTGTTGCGCATGACATGGGCCGAGGAAACGGGACGACCTTCCGAAGTGACGTTCGAGCTGCAGAGGGAAGATGATGCTGTCCGGCTGATCGTGACGCACCGGCATCTCCCGGATCGCGCGCAGATGCTCAGCGTTGCGGGTGGCTGGCACGCGCACCTCGGTATCCTCATCGACCGTCTCAACGGCCGCACGCCGCAGAATTTCTGGAAAGTGCATGAGCTTCTGGAAGCTGAGTACGAGCAGCTTCTGATGCCGGGTTGAACCATTCGGGATTATTTTTACGATCATCATTCCCGCCTGCGGGAATGACGGCAAACAGGTCTATCCATCTGCTGCAAACAACTGATCCTGCCCACTGAAACTTTCCGCATCCTGCAAGCCGGACAAACCCACTCCAACCAGCCGGTACCGCGTTTCCACCGGCAAGCCGACACGCGCACGCAATCCGCAGGCGATATCCGCGAGTTGCTGCAACGATTCCGGGCGCGCCGTGGGCGTCAGGCTGCGGGTGAGGATGCGGAAGTCCGACGTCTTGAGTTTGAGCACGATGGTGCGGGCAATCCGTCCCTGTTCGCGCTGGTAGCCAGCCCATGTTTTTTCGGCGAGGCGGCGGATGTGCGGTTCGAGGTCATCGAGGAGTAGATCGCGCTCGAACGTGTCTTCCGCCGAGACCTGCAGCGT
>PPFU01001144.1_pt1 | contig 15472 bp, 15 predicted proteins | sample 1535991 | NCBI WGS metagenome assembly PPFU01 (sample SAMN04901290, study PRJNA319586) | Hypolithon metagenome, whole genome shotgun sequencing project. | isolation source: Antarctic Hypolithon | place: Antarctica: Miers Valley | collected 2014
AAAAGCAGTGACAAAGGCAGTATAAGCCCCGATAAACTTTTATAGAAATTAATACCGTTAGGGTTTAGCATACTCTCTATGATAAATAGTCAAACTAACAGGCTGGTCGCTACAATCTAAAGGCAAAACCTGAAGTGAACTAAACGCTAGTACGCTGAACAATAACAGTAAGTGTAGTAACGGTGTGACCTGGCTAAAACGGCAGGGTTGAAGACACGTTATTTTCTATAGTCACTAGATTTTATAGCTTATATTTGATTGTTGTATAGGCCTGCCCTCACGCTTAATACGAGCAGCTAAGGCCAGTAGTAAGCCGAGGGGTATTGCTCAAAATTTCATGTGAACTTTCAGGCACTAAATGTTTGAGGCTATGGCTGACAAAACCGCGCCACTTAAGGGAAAAGCACTCCTTCAAAAGTTTGATGAGCTGGCCCATTTATCCAAACGAGAAAAGGCACAAGCCTGTGGCTACTATACGCTTGCAAAAGACGATCAGATTCGAGTTAATTTGGCCGAGTTTTATGATGCGTTGCTAGAAGCTAAGGGAATCTCTCTCAGTCCTGAGGGTACAAAAGACGGTAGGGGGCGAGAGCCTACTTACCGAGTCAGCGTACATAAAAACGGACAGATTGTTATCGGTTCTACCTATACGCAGGAAATGGGACTACAGCCCGGTGATGAGTTTGAAATTAAGCTTGGATATAAGCACATTCGCCTCATACAGCTAGACGGCCAGTTAGCGAGCAGTTAGGTGAGAAGCCGGATGAACCTCACGCTGTTGACATGGGTTGACCGGTTATCTGAGAGAGCGTCACTAGCGTAATTGGGTTTAGCGGTACAAAGCGAGTCAGCGGGCCGACGGGGGAAGAGCGTGAAATATTGATCTGAGTTAGCTGAGAGTTCCAGTTTGCGGCAATAGCCGGCTGGCTGATCCAGGTCGTTAGCTCGCTGATGTGTTCGAGCGTAGCTAGGGCGAGCACAATTCGATTAGGCGGCGCGGTGGATTCTGCTAGGAAGCCGAGAATAGAAATGAGCTGTCCGCTGCTACCTCCAATAAAAACCCGATCGGGCGCGGGCAAGTTGGCTAAGGTGGCGGGCGCTTGTCCTTGAATAGGTTGGATGGGCGCGATCGCCAACTTCTCAGCATTGTGCCGAATCAACGCCACTCCCATCGCCGTTTTCTCAATAGCATACACACGAGCGTTAGGACACAGCCGACTCAGCTCCACGCTGACAGAGCCGGTACCTGCGCCAATGTCCCAAATGGTTTGACCATCCAAAGGGGCTAGCGCGCCTAAGATGAGAAGCCGAATTTCTCGCTTGGTCATAAGGGTGGGGCGATCGCGAAATCCCTTAAATACCGAATCTGGTAGACCGATTAAAGGCAGCGCTTCAAGCAGAGGTGCCGCCTTTTCCTGACGGCATAACACTACTACGTTCAGCGGTGCAAATTTTTGAGTAGGATGCTCGCTCAGCTCGTCAGGCCAATAGCTGCTGACCCGCTCGCCAGCCGTTTCTCCGGCCGTCTCCCCAGCAGCGCCCAAGTTTTCACAAACCCAGAGTCGGTAGCAAATTGGCAAGTCGAGGGAGACAATGAGTGCCGCAATAGCCGACGGTGTAAACGCCCCGTCAGTGAGCACCGCAATGATGCGATCGCCTCTCCTAATCGCCTGAATTAGCTGCTGCTCGTCTCGGCCATGAACGCTGACCAGCGTGGCCTCTTGCCAGGGCAGCTTTAGCCGACTAAACGCTAGCTGAATTGAGCTGAGCTGAGGATGAAAGGCGAGCTGATGTGCGGGAAAGGACTCTAGCAGCAGGCGTCCTATGCCAAAGAACAGCGGATCGCCTGAGGCGAGGATGACAGCTCGGGTGGTGGGCTCGGATTTTAGGCGCGATCGCAAATCAGCAAAAACTTGAGTAAAGCTACCCAAAGGCCAGACTTCTATCTCTTGACGACCTTCGCCAGAAATCAAATAGTCAAAGGCATCTAAGTGGCGACGTCCCCCAATCAAAAGCGTTGCAGATTCTACTAATTCTAAAACGGCTGGCGTTAGGCTTACGGCACCTGAGAGCCCTATGCCCACAACCTGAATCACTGGCTGAATCACTGGCTGAATCATTAGCTGAATCATTGGATAGTCAGGTTCGATGTCAAACTCAGGCGGGCTCATCGTCATCACGACTGTTCCCAAGATCTAATCATCAGCGCATTTAAGATTGCCGCAGCAACCGCAGATCCGCCTTTACGACCGGCTACCAGAATATGAGGTACCGCTAGATCGGCCAGCGTCTGCTTAGACTCCACCACGTTAATAAATCCGACGGGAGCCCCAATCACCAATGCGGGTCGATAAGCGCCTTGGGCAATACCTTCACAGAGTGCCAACAGCGCTGTTGGTGCATTGCCAATGACAAAAATAGACTCAGGATAGGCTTGAGCGCACTGCTGCATTCCGTTAGCGCTGCGCGTTTGGTTGGGTAGCAGATTTTTACTGTGGTGTAGCGCGATCGCAACGGGCGACTGCCAGGTTTTAGCCACCACCGAGCCAATGCCCGCAGCCACCATAGAGACATCAGTGACAATCGGCTGAAGCTGCTGAAAAGCCTTTGCCGCCGCTTCAAAAGGCTGATGGCTGAAGCGAATAAGCTGTTTATATTCAAAGTCGGCAGTAGTATGGATGACACGACGTACGACTTCATACTCAGCCGGCGTAAAGCTGTGAGTTCCGATTTCTCGGTCAATTTGCGCGAAGCTGGCGAGGGTAATCGCGTGTTCAGTGTAGGCAGGCACTTGCCTTCCCTCCGTTCTAGCTGTCTGCCTGACGGGATGACTGCTCTTGCAGATAAACCTCACTCGCGTCAATTTCTCCTGTCACAATGGCTTCATAACGTACGATGCCGTCTACCGTCACAGTTTCACCGACTTGTGGCGATGTGCGATCGCTCAACACCCATACGCTGCCGCTGTCATCGCTGACCTGGTACAGCCAGCCCTTGTCTAAAAGGGGTGCCCGCTGAGCCACCGTTCCGGCAATGGCCACTGTCATCTCGGCCTGGTCAGCGGTTAGCGAATTGATCGGAACCGTTGATCGATTCGCTAACCCTATAATAGGCAAACGAACTGATGTTTCAGGCTTTGAGGTGTCTGCCTTAGCACCCGGCACCTCTGAGTCCGGCGTGTCCGAGCTAACTTCAGACATTGTGCAGGCTCCTAAAGCTCCTGAGAAAAGGAGCCCGCATCCTAGCAGCGACAGCGAACGGGTCTTTATGGCAAGTTTCATAGGGGATTTCATATAGATTAGATCAATTTTTTTTAACGCTGCTTTGGTAATCTGGTTTCAGTGCTCTAGCTCAGGGGCGTATTTTAACATTATGGCTCAGCTCCTCGATGGAAAAGCTCTCGCAAGTCAAATTCAAAATGAGCGCCTGGAAAGTGTTCAAACCTGGCAGGCCCAGTATGGTAGACCTCCTGGCTTAGCCGTACTGATGGTGGGTGACAATCCAGCCAGCGCGGCCTATGTGCGCAACAAGGAAAAAGCCTGCGAGCGGGTTGGCATTGCTTCGCTGGGCAAAAACCTGCCCACAGAAAGCACTCAAGCGGCGATCGCTCAAGAAATTCTGGCGATGAATAAAAACCCTGCGGTCGATGGCATTTTAGTCCAGCTACCGCTGCCTGACCATTTGGACTCGACAGCGCTGCTGAATCTGATTGATCCGGCTAAAGATGTTGATGGGCTGCATCCGATTAACCTGGGCCGCTTGGTCAGAGGTGAGCCTGGTTTGCGGAGCTGTACGCCAGCAGGCATTATGCGCCTAATGAGCGCCTACAACATTCCGCTGGTAGGTAAACAGGCGGTTGTTCTAGGGCGTAGCATTTTAGTGGGTAAGCCGATTGGTCTGATGCTGCTAGCGGCGAATGCAACGCCAACGCTGGCCCATTCAAAATCACAAAACTTACCTGAATTGACCCGCTCAGCCGATATTCTAGTAGCAGCGGTGGGGATTCCCAATCTGATTGGGAAAGACATGGTTAAGCCAGGCGCTACGGTGATTGATGTCGGGATTAACCGAGTGACTGATGCTGCAACTGGGAAGTCGAAGCTAGTGGGCGATGTCGATTTTGCGGCGGTTGAACCCGTGGCTGGGGCCATTACGCCGGTTCCTGGTGGCATTGGGCCGATGACGGTGGCGATGCTGTTGGAAAATACGATTGTGGGTTACTGCGATCGGTTTCAAATACCTTTTGAATCTTTTTGACGGGCTGCTGGATATGCTGCCGGATGGTGGGCAGTGGTTGATTTTCCCTGTGTGTTGTGAGTTTTCTACCTGCCCACCCTACGTTTTTTCCATTCTTTATTTCACCCTTCCTTCCACCCCTTCCCTCTAATAGTGACCACTCAAACAAACGCCCAAACAACCTTTGATCTTAAGGCCTACCTCACCCAGCGCGCCGCCCTCATCGAAGCTGCTCTCGATAGCGCCCTGCCTGTGGTCTATCCTGAGCAAATCTACGAGTCTATGCGCTACTCCCTGATGGCAGGGGGCAAAAGGCTCAGACCCATTTTGTGTCTGGCGACCTGTGAAATGCTGGGCGCACCGGCCACGCTGGCTATGCCCGCTGCCTGCGCTCTAGAAATGGTGCATACCATGTCGCTCATTCACGACGACCTGCCCGCCATGGATAACGACGACTACCGCCGTGGCAAGCTGACTAACCACAAAATCTACGGAGAAGATGTCGCCGTCCTGGCTGGTGATGGGCTGCTTGCCTATGCTTTCGAACATATTGCCATTCACACCGAAGGCGTACCGCCTCAGCAGGTGCTCAGGGTCGTTGCCGACTTGGGGAGAGCCGTTGGCGCGGCTGGACTGGTAGGCGGACAAGTGGTCGATTTGGCCTCGGAGGGCAAGGCAATAGACGAGAGCACGCTGACCTATATCCACCTGCATAAAACAGCAGCGCTGCTGGAGGTGTCGGTCACCTCGGGGGCTATTTTAGCGGGTGCCCAACAGCCTCTCGTCGAAAAGCTGAAGCGGTATGCCCAGCGTATCGGTCTCGCTTTTCAGATTGTAGATGACGTGTTAGATATCACTTCTACCGCCGAAACCTTGGGTAAGTCTGTGGGCAAAGATGTTGCAGCCCAAAAAGCTACCTATCCCAGCCTATGGGGGCTAGAAGCATCGCAGCAAAAGGCTGATGAGCTGATTTCGGAGGCGATCGCGGAGCTAGAGGATTTTGGCGAGTCGGCCCGACCTTTGATCGCGATCGCCCAATACATCACAGCGCGCACCCACTGATTCGTTTTTGTGTCATCTTATCGGCCCGTATCACTGACCATGCAGGACTTCAACCAAATTTTCGACAATCACGTGCTGTGGGTAGCTCTTGTTGCCTGCATTAGCGCTCAGATACTCAAGCTCGTTTTCGAATTTGCGCAGCACCGTTCTATCAATCCACGAGTGCTGGTCGAAACCGGTGGAATGCCCAGTGCTCACTCAGCGCTGGTTACCGCCTTAGCCTGCGGCGTCGGCCAAACCATCGGCTGGAACACACCGGCCTTTGCCGTCACCTCCGTATTTGCCGTGATTGTGATGTACGATGCCGCCGGTGTCAGACAGGCCGCTGGCAAGCAGGCCAAAATACTCAACCAAATTTTAGACGAACTCTTTCAAGAGCACGCCGAATTCAATCAGGACAGGCTGAAAGAACTGCTGGGCCATACGCCCGTTCAGGTCATCGTCGGTTCAGCGCTAGGTGTTTTAGTCGCTTGGTTAGCCGCCCCCGCCGTCTAAATAAATTTTGGATAGATTTTGGATAGATCTTGATAAATCAGTTTAGCGAGCGACTTCAGCAGACAGGCGCACCACCTCCTGAGCATCGACCAAAATGGCGGTTAGCTGAGCATCGCTCAAACGCTGTAGGGTCGCAGCGGCACTATCGGCATTGTTGGTGTAGTCGGCTAGCAGGTAAGCCTGCTGACGGTAAACAGCCAGACCGACCGGACGCACAATTTGTCCAACAGCCGTGGCAATCTCAGGCCGATCGCCATAGTTCACCAGCACCGCGTAGCCAGATGCGAGGCGGCTGGGCTGATAGGCAACTGTGCCACTACTGCCTGCTGACGTTTGACTGCTGGTCTGAATGCTGGTTTGACTACCTACCTCTGCATCTAGCGGGCCGCTCGGCTGCACAGCAACCTGGCCGGACGGCTTCGATACAAAGCTCTCAAAGCCTTCTACCGTGGCCATATAGGTAGCCCAAGCGTTCACCGTTTCCAAGCTAGTAAAGCCACCCGCTCGTACCAGCGTCTCGTCCAAGTATTGGCACACCAATACCGAATTAGCCTCAGGCAAAATTGAAGCAATTTCACTACGCTCCGCTGCGGTTTCGCCCCGCACTAGCAGCAAATACTCCTGGTTGGCAGGCGGCGGGCAGGCGGGTAGGCGAGACTGCGCTGAGGCAGGAGCCATTGGCAGGGCTGCTACTAGCCCCGCACTTAGGCTTGAGCCCATCACAGCATAGGCTAGTAAAAACAGACGATATGAAAATAACATGGGTGACGATTGTAGGAAAAGTGCGATCGCTGAACCAAAAGAAGCCAATAAAAATCAGGCCATAGCCTCCAGAGAAGCCAGACCGTTCGGAATCGCTGCCGAGGGCGCTTCAAACTCACCTTTGGTGACGTACTGCAAGCGCAGCTTTAGCCAGGTGATAAATGTTTTATCCGTAGAAACGACGGCTGCTGAGGGCTGTGGACATTTTGCCTTTACGGCTGCTAGCTCAGGCGCTTCTAAAAAAGCAGGCTGCTTTACCAGCCAAAAATCGATTTCCTTTTCCCGAGATTGATAGTGGCGATAGCGCTCTTTAAGCACTTCATCTAAAGGTTCTTCTTCTAACAAAAAGCGCTGGCTAGCCGCCACGTAATAGTAGGTCGTCATTTTTAAGCTATCTTTTTTGTGCAGTTTAAGGCTCTGCTGTGAATTATCTACGACGATGGCACACCTGCAAAACCAGCCCTCAAAATTAGCCCTCAAAACTAGCGCTCGAACTACCGCTCAAAACTAGCGCTCGAGCCAACCCTCAAAACTAGAAGTCAATCCGACCAGAGGGTGCAGCGCTAAACTCAGGCTGACGGGCTATCTCGATTGGCTCCTCACCCAAGTTAGTGTCTAAGGCTGAATCTTGAGCGCTGATGCTGGCCGCATTAATCACAGCTCCCAGCAGGCGGACATCATCGCTCAGCTCCAGCTCTTCTAAGGCAGTATCCAACACGGCCTTTTCGGTCACACCCGGACGGGTCACCAGCACAATGCCGTCAGTTTGTTCTTCGAGTAGGAGGGCGTCGTCACAGCGCGTCAGCGAGGGCGTATCTAAAATAACCATGTCGAATCGGGAGCGGGCGTCTTTGAGAAAGCGCTGCATTTCGCTGGATTCAATAATGGCGGCAGGCTGCCTTTGTGGCCCTGGTGATGGGCACACGTACAGGTTCTCAACCTGGGAGACCATTTGCACGTTCTGACCAATTTGGCCGCTGTAGTAGCGCAAAGGCTCTATCACCGACTGAGGATCGGCCATCAGGCCCAGAATTTCCGACTTAGATCCCGATCTCAGGTCGGCTTCTATGAGCAGCGTGCGTCGGCCTGCTCTAGCGGATGCGATCGCCAAATTATAAGCACTCACGCTCTTGCCTTCCTGCGCTCTGGTACTCGTGAGCACAATCATCCGAGGGCCAATAGAACTCTCCTCAGTGCCCACCAAACGAAGCCGACTCAAGAAACGCTCATAGCTAGCATTGTAGATAGAATCAGGCTGCACCAAAACCGGCACCGCCCGTGAAGAGCGCGTCTTCATCGCCGGAATAATGCCCAACATAGGTACTTCCTGAGCCTGCAAGAGGTCTTCTAGCTCCTCGGGCGTCCGCACCGTGCCATCCAGCATATCTAACAGATAAACGACGCCGCCACCGACAATTAAGCCCGTTAGCGCTCCCGCCAGCAAAATCAACGCAGGCGCGGGTCTATCCTGGACGTTTTCTATTGTCAAAGGCGGTCTAGCGACTGCTAAGCTAGGCACCGTCTCAGCTTCAGCGGCCTGTGCATCTACCCGGCTGGCCTGCAATCGGTCATAAAGGGCACGGCGCAGTGCGGCTTGGTTGGCGAGCCGATCTCGCTCTAGCTGCTTGTTAGGTAGCTGAGAATACTGCTGCTGGAGGTCTCTAGCCGACTGCTGAATTACCGCCTGCTGAGAAATTAAAGCTTCCCGCTGCGTATCTAGCCCAACAAGCTGATTGGCCAAAGCTGCTCTGGCCGGATCGAGGCTGCTATCTTGACGCACCTGGGTACTGCCTGAAATAGGTTGAGCAATGCCGTCACCACTGAGTACCTCTCCGGCACGCTTTTCCAGTAGTCCACCAAAGGCAACTAAGCTTTCTTGAACTGCCTGCTGATCGGGGTGTTCTGGCTTAAGCCCCTGACTGGTTAACAGCGCTTGCTGAGTCTCTGCTTGAGAGATTTGAGCCCGTAGCTGAGCGATCAAAGGATCCGCGCTCAGCGCTGAAGAAGCGTAGGCCTGAGCAGGGTTGAGCCCTAGCTGAGACTGAAGATTCTGCATCTGTGCTTCGATGCCAGCTAGCGTAATTTGGTTGGCGCGGAACTGCTGCTCGCTGCCGGTAATAGCGCCCAATAAGCTGCCATCTTGGGCAGCTTGAATAGCAGGCCCTTGTTGGCGGTCGTAGGTTTCTAACTCTTGTTCTGCTTCGCGTAGCTCGTTCTCAATATCGGGAAGGCGTTTATTTAGCTCGCCCTGGATGTCCCGTAGCCTTTGGGTATTCGTCACTTGGCTAAGCTCAATCATGGCTTGAACCATTAGCTGCATGACTGTGCTGGCTTCTTGAGGATCTGGCCCGGCATAGCGCACCGTTACCTGACTGCGACTGAGTTCTTCAGACTTCGCCTTTTCTTCCTGAGGTTCAACGGCAATGCGCGTACGATCCAACAGTTCTTCAGGCGTCATTACAATGCCCTGAGTCCTGAGCTGATTGGAGACCTCTTGAAGCAAGATATCAGAGCGCAGCAAATCTTCGTCAATAATGCTGCGTCCTTGAGTTTGGATTTCACCCGTGGTATCGGTAAAGGTCACGAGCGGCGAGTTGTCTACCAGGACGGCTTCCGAAAAGTACTCTGGCGACGGGTCAGGCTGAAAAGCGACTATGCTGGAGGCCCCCAAAATAGACAGGAAAGTAAACAAACCCGGCCACTTATAGCGGTTTAGCGCAAGCAGGTAGCGTTTGATGAATGGGGATGCCATGGTTCTACTTTGGGGATTAATAAGCGGAAGATTGAGGGATGAAAACTGAGAAGTAAACGCTAGCGGTAGGATCTAATGGCAAAGCCAATAGAAAGCTAGTTAAAGAAGCTATTGTTCGAAGAATTGTTGAAGAAGTTAGTAAAGTCTAAAACGTCACGGAATGGCCGGGTAATCGTTCGCAGCGCGAAGGTCATTCGACCCACCAAGTTGCGTCCCACCACAATCACGTCGCTATCTTCAAGGGTTGGATTTTGAGTAATGTCTCCTCTTATGGCCATTTTCGCATCTACGCTGATGGTGACCGCTCGGCCTGTTTCAGGATCGTAACGAATCAAGGCGACATCGTTGAGTTTCGCTGCATCCGGGTCTACGCCTAGCAGAGATACGGCATCCAAAAAAGTACTGCCGTTGTTGACGTTGAGCGTACCTATGCCGCCTCGCCCACCGGCGTAGTTTAAAAAGCGGATGTTGATAACTGGTTGCGCCAGGGTAGAACGGGCTACTAGATTACGGTCGTAGCTACTGATTTGGCTGGGCTCTAGCTCGGGCACGATCATAACATCGCCGTCTTCCAGGCGGACATCTGGCAGCGCACTACCTTGCTTCAAAGGCGTAAATAAGTCAACATCTACTCGTGCTTCGACGAAGCCTGTGCCCTGAGGAATGCGTCGCTGAATTTGAATAGAGCGCAGGTCTGAGGTGCGACTGGCACCGCCAGCCGTGAGAAGTGCTGTAGCTACCGTAGGATCGGTAAGGGGGTAAAAGCCTGGACGCTGCACCGCACCTAAAATAGTGACTTCGACACCTCGCTGGGCGACCAGGGTAATGGCAACGTCGCGATCGCTGCCCTCAAAAGTGACGTACCGACTGTATATCTGACGAATCTTGTTCCGAGCTTCAAGCAAGGTCAAGCCCCTTAAAGAAACAGTGCCTTCTATGGGCAGCACGATATTGCCCTGTAAGTCCAGCGTGGCCTGCAAGCTGAGGTCGGGGTAGCGCTGTACGCTCACAAAAATCGAGTCTCCTGGGCCAAGATGGTAGCCATCAAAGCTGTCTGAGAGGTTGGCAGGGTTTGTCTGTGTGCCTGGGGTGCTGAGCTGCCTCGGGATGCCAGGAGTGGTTTGAGGATTTATGGTGGGCGTAAAGAAGTCGGCCTCTGCGCGATCGCGTGCTTGAACAGGAGGCGCTGCTGCTGGCAAATCAAACCGGTCGATCTCAGGGTTTTCTGAGGGCGAGAGTGCAGGGAGGTCATCGTCAGTCTGAGCTTGTCCTAGCGTTTGCCCTAGCGCTGGATGAGCACCCGGTAGCAGCCCACTGGCCGCACTGATCACGACTAAGCCACTGCCCATCAGGCCAGCCAGCCACAGCCTGCCGGCCAGCCGCTGAGCTGATTGAAGAAGGAAGACACCCTTGAAGCTTGATAAACCGTTATTCATAGTCCTGACTTAATTAATTATTTAAGTGAAAAGGGGGTTGGCAACTACCGCCACTCTATCCCACGAGCCTACGGAAATTACAGGGTCAAAAAACCAACATCAGCAAATCTTCTTATAGCCTCATACCAGCTCAACATAACTGAGGGAAACGGTGCTACTACGCAATCAAAACCGTAATGTAGCTACAAACTTGAACGAGCCCCGCCAGCGAGAAAGATCTCTTGTAGAAGCGTTTGCTGAGTACTTTTAGCGAGTGATTCGGCTAGCTCTTGCTGCGAGGCAGGGTCACTAAAGGGGGCAATGGGTAACCAGATACTGACGGCAACCCAGGGCATTCGCTGGCGGAGAGTCCATTGAATTTTCTGGTCGGCCCAAAACCACTGAGCGGGAGAAGGACTGCCGCCGCTAGTCCAGGCATACCACTGTAGAACCGCATAGGTTTGGTCTTTACTCCATGCACGAAGGAAATCGCTACTAATCCGGACGGTTTGACTTTTATTTACCCTTTCTTCTTCCACTCCCTCTTTTTGTATGGGCACCTCAAAGGTCAGCTTTTGGTGAGAATCCGTCTTCCAATGCTGGGAGCCTTTGATATCTAGCCATTCTACTTCTGGCTGGTCACCTTCGTAGGTTTGAGCGCGTAAGAGCAGAAAAGCGGGGGGAATGTCACCGTCAGACGCGGCTCCTTCTGCCGATAGCTGCTGAACAGACCAAGTTTCTCCGCCTAGCCTAGTTTTATCCTGTTGAGTCGTTACCCAGCCCGGAACCTTTAGACCCTGATTGGGAATCGCCTGAAGCGCGTTACGCGTTGCTGTAGACATCTTAGGCGGCGTTGTCCAAGCCCAGCCGTCGACGTACTGGGGCAGTGCGCTGACGGCCACAAACAGCGCCAGGACGGCCACAACCGCTAGCTGGACGACTGATCTTTTAGGGGCCTTTTTGGATGAGAGTAATGGGTTAGGTGGTTTGTCGGGCAGGGTAGAAGACACGGAAAAAGGCTCTCTTTTAAAAGTAATCAGGGCGGCGAGGAGACGTGGGCGGCTGAGGCGGCTGATGACCGCTATAGCTATTAGTTTGGCCGTTGATCTGGTCGTTGATCTGGTCGTTAATCTGGCCGTTGATTTTTAGAGTCGCGGGTGCATATTGCTCTAACAGGCGGATTAAAACAATCAGCATCCCCAACATGGCGGCTGAGTAAAGGTCGCCGCCCCAGCTTTCGTGTAGCCAGTCAAACGCTCTATCCATTTGAGCGCCGTGAAAGTAAGTGAGCGTGGTGTTGCGAATGATGTTGCCCACTACGCTAGTACAGATAATGCCGATGAAAAATAGGCCAGTTCTAAGCCGAGAGCGGTATAGGCCCGTCCAGTAGACCAAAATTAGCCCCATATAAAGGCTGGTAAACAGCATTTTGAGCCCAGCACAGTGGGGAGCGACTTCAACGAGCTGGTTGCTAACGGATAGGTAAATGCCATCGACTTGCACGTCTACGTCAAATTGCAGCAGGATGAAGCCAGCGACTGAGGCGATAAAAGCCTGTAAAGGCAGCACATAGGGCTCGATTAGGTAGGGTAGCTGGGTAGGCGTGGATAGCAGTATCAATATCCAGGGAAACAGGCACAGGCGAAACCCAGATAGTCCTTTGAGCGCCAGCAGCAGCCCGGCGAGTAAAAGCGGTAGAGACAGGTTCATTAAATCGACTAGGCCGCTGCTATAGAAGGCGATCGCGCCCAGCAATAGCGGCAAGGCAAGCCAGTGAGTGCGCGTGGGCAGAGCCTGCCACTGCGATCGCTTCTCCCACACCAAATAAGCTGCGAATGGAACGCCCAGCAGCCCGTGGCTAAAATACTCGTGCTGGATGCTGATGGACTTGTTGAGCCAGCCATCGACCCAGTGCCACAGCAAAGGGCCGTAAAGGACGCCAACAAGACCTATCGTAATTGCTTCGAGCGGCAGGGGTAATCGTGACTGGGGTGATCGTGACTTGGAAGCAAGCATGGCAGGCTCAGCAGGTGAAACGGCGATGAGATTAAGTTAGTCAGTCGATGAGGTCAGTGCGTAAATGTTAAGGCTTTGTCAGCGGTTATGACGGTTTTAATGGCGGCGACGACTCGGTCGATTTGCGCGGTCGTCAGGCCGGGATACATCGGTAACGACAGTATCTCCTGGCTCAGTGCCTCTGAATGGGGAAAGTCTCCAGCCCGATGCCCCAACGACTGGAAGGCGGGCTGTAAGTGGCAGGGAATCGGGTAGTGAATGCCCGTTTGAATGTCTTGCCTGTTGAGTTCTAGCTGCAAACGGGTGCGATCTACCGGGCAGTCGTTGGTGACTCGAATGACATACAAATGATAGACGTGGCCCTGGCCGCTAACGTTTTTGATGGGTAGCAGGCCGTATGCAGCTAATGGGGCGATCGCCTGGTCGTAGTAAGCCGCTAGCCGATTGCGCTGGGCATTCCAACCCATTAGATGAGGCAGCTTTAGCGACAGCACGCCTGCCTGTAAAGTATCCAGCCGACTGTTAGTGCCGCCCGGATCGGTGTGAAAATATTTGCGCGTGGCCCCGTAGTTGCGCAGCGATCGCACCGTTTGAGCCACCCCCTCTTGCCGGGTCACCAACATGCCCCCATCGCCCAGCGCCCCTAAATTTTTGCTGGGATAAAAGCTAAACGCCGCTGCCATTCCTACTGACCCAGCCCGATATCCTTCGCGCTCAGCTAAGTGAGCCTGAGCCGAATCTTCTAAAATAATCAGGTCATGACGATCGGCTAGCCCCAACAGACCCAATGGCGACACCATCTGGCCGTAAAGATGGACGGGCACAATGGCGCGGGTTTTAGGCGTAATGGCCTGGGCCACCGCTGCTAGATCAAGCAGCGCGGTTTGCGCCTCGCAATCGACAAAAATAGGAACCGCGCCTGCTCGCACGATGCCAATTAAGGTGGCGACAAAGGTATTCGCTGGCAAAATGACCTCATCGCCCACGCCCACACCGCAGGCTCGCAGGCCAAGCGCGATCGCATCAGTCCCGCATCCCACGCCCACGCCATAATCCGTCTGGCAGGCGCTGGCAAAAGCCGCCTCAAAATCAGCTACGCCCTGACCCAGCACATAATCACCCTTTGCCAGCACCTGCTCAACGACGGCCAAAATGTCTGACTGAAGCGGATGATGCTGCCAAGAGAGATCGACAAACGGAATGAGCTGAGAGCTGAGAATGTGCTTTTCGCCCGTGGAATTAGCGATGGAAGAAGAGGGCATGTCGTAAGTACGTAGACTGCACGAAGGCAGCTTTAAAGTTGGGCCATCGGGGTTTATACCAGTCTGAAGTAAATAGCGGTTAACTGACCTGTTTGAGAATGAATCTTGTGTGAAATTTGCCTAAATTACTTCAACAGGTTTTGATTAGAGATAGCTCAAGAGTGCCCTGTCAGGGCAATATCGTTACATCAATATCCTTAGTTTTCTGAGACCATAGATGGACTTTAAGACAGATGGACTTTAAAACAGATGGACTTTAAAACGGCTCGTCAGGTGCTTGCTCATCAGACCCTTCTAGAGCATGAAACAAAGGATACGTTTTTGGGGCGGCTGCGAGCTGGCCAGCCACCTGTTCCAGGGCAGGTCACGTCCTTAATATTGGCCCTGAAAGTGATCTACGACAGCCTGAAGGAAGCCTCAGCGCTAGATCGTGAGCTGGCCCTTTCGCTGTTTTTGATTGCTTACGAAAGCCGTAATTTGTTTGAGTCGGGTCGGGCGGCTGGAGCTGAGTGGCCACCCCTGTTAGATGAAGACCTTGAGCGAATTGCGATCGCTGCCTACCAAATTTTTGCTAACAATAAGTAGCCAATATTCGCCCTTGCCACTAGAGTACAGTGACAGCTTTTTCCAAGCTGATAGGTGAAATGTGCATATTTGGTAGGTTAAGATGCCATCTCGTTCTGATCTTGAGATTAAGTCTCGACTGGTTTTAGGCGTAGGCCTTTTGAGCCTGGTTGTGGTTTTGCTGCTGCGTTTACTGTTACCGCTATTGGCCATGGTAGGGATTGGCGCGCTTGGTTTTTGGCTGTGGCGATCGCACCGCAAAAAGCAACAGCAGCACCAGCGGCAGCAGGCTCGCATCAAAGCTAAGTTTTATCAGCTATTGCAGCAGCAGCAGGGTCGCATCAGCGTTTTAGACTTTGCTATGCGCACTCAGCTAGATGGCGCAGTGGCTCAGGCCTATCTCAACGCTCAAGCCCAGGCCTTTTCAGCTTTTTTTGAAACGACCCCCCAGGGCGATCTGATTTACGTTTTTAGCTCAACGGCGGTTGGTAAAGCTCATCCAGATCCAGAAGCGGTTTGGACTTATGCCGAACAGGTAAAGGCGGAGCAGGCCCATGCCAAAAAAGCCCATGCTGCTTGGAGCAATGCTAGGCAAATTAGAACGCTGCGCCAGCTCTCGCAAAATATTAGGCAGCAGAATAATCGTCAAGATCTGGGTTCGTCAGGCGTCGGCGGAGCCTCTCCTGCGGAGAATTGCTCAAGTCGAAAGAATGATACACTCTCAAAAAACGCAATTAGCGTGGACTTGAAAGCGTCTTCTGGTTCCCAGTTCACCAAAGACGATAGCACCAACCGCGAACCTGTTAAGAAACCAGTCATCAAGCTACCCAAAGAAAGCGGCTATTCAGAAGCAGGCTATTCAGAAGCAGTAAGAGGCCGTGTCTACAGCGCAGATGATCGAGTAGTCA
>PPFU01031851.1_pt1 | contig 15462 bp, 7 predicted proteins | sample 1535991 | NCBI WGS metagenome assembly PPFU01 (sample SAMN04901290, study PRJNA319586) | Hypolithon metagenome, whole genome shotgun sequencing project. | isolation source: Antarctic Hypolithon | place: Antarctica: Miers Valley | collected 2014
ACGTTAGGTCTTATTGGGAAATCCGGATCGGGAAAAACCACCCTTGTGCGTTTGTTGCTCGGATTTTACAAACCCACAGCTGGCGGAATATATATTGATGGTGTAGAGCTCAATGAAAATATTTTAAAAAGCTGGCGGTCTAAAATTGGATATGTACAGCAGTCTCACTTTCTGATTCGCGGCACTTTAAGTGAAAACGTGGCTTATGGTGAATCTGAACAATCTATAGATAAGGAACGTCTCGAATGGAGCATTCGCAATGCCTGCCTTGATGAATTTACGCTGGGTCGAAATCCCGATCACATTCCCATAGATGAATATGGAAAAAACCTATCCGGCGGGCAAAAGCAGCGTGTGGTTATAGCCAGGGCGCTTTACCATAAAGTGGAACTTTTGATCCTTGATGAAGCCACTTCCGCACTGGATATTCAGACGGAACAGGAAATCAATCAGACCATCAAGATTCTGAAAGATTTGGGCTTGACATTGATCATTGTCGCCCATCGTTTTACAACGCTAAAACACAGTGATACAATACTACAGTTGCAGGACGGCAAAATATTCAGGGACTGGACTTACGCGCAGCTGGAAGAAGAGGCTATTAGTTACTGACCCGCTTCAGTGCATGCTTAATGAAAGAGATGAAGAATGTATTGGTGCTTGCGTATTACTATCCGCCGCTTCAGCGGGTAGGAGGACGCCGGTGGCACCTTTTCGTAAAATACCTGCAGAGACACGACATAACTGTCACAGTAATCACTTGCGAGAAAGCTGAGAGATTAGCGAATGCCAAAGAAGAGATCCTTTATGTGCCCGACCCGGGTAATTCTCAATTGCCTTATTACAAGCGAAAACTCCCATCGAACATCTTGGGAAAAATCATATGGAAAATCTCCTATATTTTTGATCTCTTCAGGATAAATTGGATCGGATATGATCACTATGATCTCTCCCTTCCGGTAATCGAAGATTATCTTACACAGGCACGCCAAGTGCTCAAATCCGGTAAAATAGATACCGTGTTTCTCACAGTGTCTCCATTTGCATACAGCACTGCAATTGCAGATCTTAAACAGGAATTTCCCCAAGTTTTTTTTGCAATTGACTACCGTGATGAGCGCTTTCACGTAAGTGCAAGTTTGACAAAAAGACAGTTCAAGGGGGAAAAGAAGCGGGAATTAGCTGCCCTGGAAGCAGCTGATCTGATCACTGCAGTTGACAGTGATATTGCGGCCTCCCTATATCAGTTTCAACCTCATCTCAAGACACCAGTAGAAGTAGTGCCTCACGGATATGATGAAGAAGATTTTGCTCAGCCCATATCGTTTCAAGATCGTGTATCCGGTCCTATGCGGCTTGTTTACGGAGGTGCCTGTTACGCCGGAGTAGCAAAGTACTTCGATCTTTTCAAATTGTTTAAGGAAGCATCTCCATCCGCCCTTAAATCGGAATTCTATTTCAGTTATCTTTCTGCTGATGTGAAGGAGCTGCTGCGGGATATGAATGACGTAAAGTTATCTCCGCCTGTATCCCGCAAGGAAATGTTGGAGATCCAACAAAATAATTCGGATTTCAACCTGATATTTTATCCGGACAACCGGTTGAATTCGCGCTCCAGTAAATTTTATGAGCTTATCAGGTGTGGTAAACCAATCATGTATTTTGGTCCTGATGGCCCTACGGCATCATTTATTCGGGTGAACAAACTGGGCATTACGTTCTGTTCTGAAGACGATGTGAGAAAATTTAATGAAAATTTGAGTGAGGTTCAAATTGCCCCTTTAAATGATTTGAAGCAGCATACCATCCCGGTGATTTTATCAGATATGCTCGAAAAGATAGCCCGCGTGCGAGGTGCCAACGACTGAAACTGTTTGCGGGAATTTTGAAATGAAGGGGGTTGTCCCATCACATTTGAAAAGCGATCACAAAGAGCAAATATTCCAGAAAGAAAAGTATCCAAAAGGCTTTGTAAAACCTGCTGATCTTTACTTGATTTCCCGGATCGGTTCGGAAAGCGAGAGTGGTGAAGACCGTACCCAAAATTAAATGACCGATACTGATTATTTTCGGTTGGGCTTCATGCATAGGCACTATCAAGGGTACAAATACAGCGATGATATAAGCCCCTATTACCGTAAAGGTTCCCAATTTGAAAGCACCCAACACACCGTATCGGATAGCCAATGTACCGAGATTTTCTCCTGCATCGCCGCGTACATCCGGAATATCCTTAAACCAGGCAATGCCCAAACTAAATAAGGATATAAAAACTGTCAACAACCAAATTTCTGCTGGCACCTGCTCCAGGCGAAAACCCGTGTCGGAAAAGAAAAGGTAGAAACCCACATTTACCAGCACTCCTCGTACGATGGTGATAGCCGCTGCAGCAGATGAATGGTGACTTTTGAGATATACACCCTTCCAGGAATATATAAATCCCAGGAGAGATACCGACAAAATCAACCCAAATAAAAATGGAGAAAGGAACAGAGCGATACCAAGTGCCAACAAGAGCGCTGCGATCACAATGCGTTTTCCAGCTTTCAAAGTTAGGGCACCCGAAGCCAGCGGAAGAAATGGCTTATTAATTCTGTCGAGCTGCACATCGGTGATTTGGTTGTATCCTGTGATAAACAAGTTGCAGCATAAAGCACTCATAAGTGTCAACCAGAATACGTGGTCTGTAAGTATTGGATTTTCTTTTCCCATCAGGTACAAAGCACTGACGCTTACAGCTGAGCCAATAATAGTATGTGGACGGGTGAAGGCCCAAAGAATATAAAGTCGATTCATTCTATTTTAATACACGTTAGCACGAAATGTCCTTGACGGATGAAAGTAAAATCTGATTTGATCCCGGCCAGGGAGCAAGCAGCCGTGAATTTTTTTAAGTGTGAAACAGATGGTGCTCTAAATACTGATACCAGTCCATCCCACCATGTGACCAGTGGTCCCAGCGGGAGGAGATAAGTAAGAAGAAGCCGGCTCCAGGAAAATGGTTTTACAAAGGGCGCAAATAGCAGGGGCCCGATAGATGTGATCAGAAATACTTTCAGGAATACGCTCATATTGGGCTGAAGCGGTTCAAAAATCAAAAGTGTTTTACCTTCTTCATGAATGCGCTGTGCAAGCGCCAATTGATCCCTAAAATTCAAATGATGGAAGGCATTGAACATAGTGTATAAATCACCTTTCGGAAAATGGTCTTGCAGCACATCGATTGATTTTTCGTGGTAAGATACACCCTTTGGCAGAGCCTTACGGCGAATGATGCTCAGAGCTGGAAATTTATCGGAAAGAATGATGCAAACATCTTTTTTTCTGAGGTTTTCTGATGCAAGTATTACTGGCCTTCCGCTGCCCGAAGCGAGGTCTACAAGCATTTGATCTGTTGGCTTCCTAAACGATTCAATTTTTACTTTTGCCGCATCGTACATATTCAGTAATTCGGACAGATAACCGAGGTAGTCCGTCTGATAATTCCTCAGAACTTCCGGAAACCAATCTTGGTCTTCAAATTCGAACAGGTGCGACTTCATTCTGTTATTTTTGGCAATCCTGCTGTAATATTGTGTTCGGTGATGATGATAATTTTCTTGTGTACGATCATTGGTTTGTTGGCATGGTCTACTCAAATGCTTTACAAAAGGGGCACCAAAATGGCCTCCGTAGCGCGAAAGATACTTCATATCGGCGCCATATCAGTGAGTGCAGCAGCAGTATTTCTGGTGCCAGACATTGATCGTCTATTGTGGGTGGTGCTGTTTTTGATCCCCATTTTGGGTTTTTTGGTGAGCAAAGGATTGTTTCGCGATCCAATTTCAGAAAGGCGGAGCTGGGGCATCGTTTACTTTGCTTTCGTTTTTGCATTGCTGCTTATTTTTTTCCGTCACAGCCATCCGGAATTCATTTATTATTCCATGCTGGTTCTGGCTTGGGCTGACGGATTTGCTGCTCTGGTGGGTGAGCCATGGGGGAGTTATAGATACAGATTGGGTGGTGACGAACGTTCATTGCAAGGTTCTCTGGTTTTCTTTTTGACATCTTTCGTTTGCTTGTGGTACGGTCATTTAATTTTCGGAGAATTGAAGCGTCCGTTTGAAACTTTTGAGATGGCCATGTTTGTGGCTGCTTTTCTCAGCCTGGCAGAAGCTATTTCGTCCCGAGGCCGTGATAACCTTTGGGTGCCAATTGGGCTGGTATACTGGATGCTTCTATCCCGGGACGTTTCATTTTCCGCAGTGGAATTATTGGGGTATGTCGGTCTTCCGGCCTCTGCAGCTTATTTGGCACACAGGCTAAAGTGGTTGGAAGCCAGTGGTGCGGTTGCCGCACTGCTCATGGGATGGATTATGCTGATCAATCCGGAGCCGGTATGGGTTTTTCCAGCCCTCGTATTCTTCATTTCTGGCACTATTGCTTCGAAACTGCCAGGCCGAAAATTAAAAAGAGAAGAAAATGGGCGCAATGCAATGCAGGTATTTTCGAATGGCGGCATCCCGTGTCTGTTTCTTGGACTGTATTTTATTTTTGATGAGTTTGCTTTTTTAATCGGGTTTCTGTCCGGATTTGCTGCTGCGATGAGTGATACCATTTCTTCAGAGACAGGCGCGCGATTTGCCCGAAATACATTTGCTATTGTTGGATTCAAGCGCGTGCCAAAAGGCCTGAGTGGAGGGGTGAGCCTATTGGGAACTTTTGCCGGAATTGCCGCATCGTTTATTTTTGCCGGTGTTTGTATGTTCATTTTTAATGAATGGAATACACAGATTTTTTGGTTACTGGTCGGGGTAGGCGTATTTGGCAATGTTATGGACAGCATTTTGGGCCAATATCTTCAGATTTCATTTCTGGGAAAGCATACCGAGGAGTGGGGTGATCAAAGCCCAAAGGATGAAATCATTGAAACCCGTGGTTATGATTGGGTTTCCAATGATATGGTGAATCTTTTCGCAGTAAGCCTGGCAGCTATGGTAGGTGTTATCATTTTTAAGCTCTTGTAAATGAATCAAAACACTTGAATTACACACAAAAGCCTGTGGAAAATATCGTTTTGCTGAAACCTCTGATACCATGTATTACGTACCTTAGATGAGCATAACATTACTCCCCTTATGACTAATCCATCGCCGATAACGGTGATTCTGGCTCTGACTTTTCTTTGCATATTTTCCGGAAGGAGTATGGCGCAGGATTGCAACGAACCGGCTCCATTGTGTCCGCAGATAGGCAGCGATACCACGAACACCACTGATGGTGCGCCCGTTTCCATCTCTCCAGATTTCTGTTTCGATGAAGCGCCCAATGCGGTATTTTTCGAATTTTCCACCCTGGATACCGATCAGTATACCTTCATTGATTACCTTGATTCCACTGCTACTGTTACGCTCAGTATAGATTCGTGCAACAGTGATACACTTTTTGGTCAGGGCCTGAACTTCGTCATTTTCACAGCTGAAGATCTTTGCGATGCAACGAGTTATCAGGAGCCGGTTTTTTGTACCACTGAAGTCATGTCGTCCTCCAGTGCATCGCTTACAGGCCTCTTACCTTCCAGCACGTATTATATCATGGTGACGGGATTATTCGGTCCATCACCAGCAGAAAATGCGAGCGAATGTACCTTCAATGTAGATGTGCAGGGGCCTGCCGTGACCTACAACCTCGAACCTGACCCGACAAATATCCAGATCATCAATCCGGGGGAGTCAGCAACCATGAATGTGAATCCGAATTTTGGACCTTACTCCTGGACGGGTGAAGCACTTAATTCTACCACGGGTCCCACAGTTACTGCTTCTCCCACAGAATTTAATCTTTATACTTATGATGTTGATGCCGAGATTGAAGGGTGCCCATATCGTGCAAGTTTTATTGTAAATCTTCAACCTCCCATAAGTCCGTTTAATGCCTTTACTCCGAATGGAGATGGATTCAATGACAATTGGGAGATAGATAGAATTGAAAGATTCCCGAATGCCCAGATCGTGGTGTATTCCCGTTGGGGCACTAAGGTATGGCAAGCCACAAATTACCGCAATAATTGGGATGGCGATGATTTGCCGGCAGCTACATATTATTATGTAGTAGAACTCAATGATCCAGATAATTTTGATGCTCCGCCTATTACAGGATCAGTAACTATATTGAGATGAGGATAAAATACATTGGGTGGATCGTTATTTTGGTGTTTCTCGCAAATGTGTCGAAGGCACAGCAAAATCAGCAGTTCACCAATTTTCTCTTTAATGCCTTTGCCCTGAATCCTGCGAATGCTGGATTGAAAGAGTGCCTCGATGCGCGGGTGGGGTATCGTACGCAGTGGGTGGGATTTGAAGACAATCCCAAAACGATTTTTGCCAGTGCACATCAGCGTATAAAAGCCATAAGCCGTGAAAGGGGCGTAATCCATGGGGCGGGTATTGTGGTACAGGGCGATAATACAGGACCTACCAGCCGGACGCAACTACAGGGCGCTTATGCAGTTCACATACCTATTACCAGGAAAACAAGACTTTCATTTGGAGTGGGGCTTGGCCTGATCCAATACCGCCTGGATGTAACACAACTCAATGTGCCGCAGGCCGGCGATCCCCTTTTGCAACAATCTGAGTCAGAACTTATATTTCCTGATATTACATCGGGTGTATGGCTATACAGCAAATACTGGTTTGTAGGTTTCAGTGGTGGCCATCTAACCAATCCCACTTTGGATAATATAGGCGTGGATGTTCAGTTGCAACCACATTTTAACCTCATGGCAGGACGCATATTTGAAGTGGGTAATAAAATGAGTTATATCCCCGCTGCTCAAATGAAATTTACCGGTAACTCAAAGCCATCACTTGACGTAAACTTCTGGGCGGATTACGACAACAGGGTAGCAGTGGGGCTGGCCTTTAGATCGGACGATGCTGTAGCAGGAATGTTAAAATTCAATTTTCTCGACTATTTCACCCTGGCATATGCCTACGACTTCACTTTTTCGAAAGTAAGGTTGGGAGCGTCAAACTCTCATGAGATCATTTTGGGCATCACCGCATGTCCCCGTAGCCAGAAAGTTGGATTTGTACCGTGCAATGCTTATGACTAAGAAGTGAAAAATAAAGGCAAGATATCACCTGTAAAATATCTTCTGGTTTTGGCCGGAATGATATTGATGGTTTTAAGCGCAAATGCAGAAGTGTACTACTGGCTGGGTCAGACTGACGATTGGAATGAGACAGCCAACTGGATCGTGGAAGGGGAGCATCCCAATTCCACACCCGATTCCAATGACCACGTCATTTTTTCTGCACTTTCCGTTTCTCATACGGTTAAGTTCTCAGGTGAAATTTCTGTGGCATCTCTCATTACTACTGTAAATATCCCATTTATTTTTACATCGACTGATGGAGCGGAACTCCATGTGATAGGAGGTTTTACTTTAAGTGATTCACATCAAATTCAAGGGGATATTCAGATTTTTCTTGAAAATGAATCGAAGTACCCGGCATATTTTGATTATTCAAAAACCCTTGCTTCACATCTTGAAATTTCAGAGAGAGCTGATGTGAATAATTTGAGGGTAACGTCAAATTCAAAAAGTGCGAATTGCCCGTTTTTTACCATTGTTCCAAATCCGACTTCACCTACCTGCAATGAATTTAATGACGGTATTGCATCCGTTCTTCCGCCTGTTGATGGTGTGGGTCCGTATACTTATCAATGGGTTAGCGGACCGGCAAGCCCTCAGTGGCTGAACAGAGGAGCCGGGACTTATACCGTAATTGTGATAGATCTAGGTCAGGGGGGCGCACCTTGTAATTTGGATGTGTTTGTAAATGAGCCTGGGCCACTTACAGTGTTTTCTATGAATGCCACTGCACCTTTGTGTGCCGATGTTTGCAATGGAACTGCATCCCCACTTGTGATAGGTGGAAATGGCGGATATACATACAATTGGTCAAGCGGGGAATCAGGGTTCTCTGCTTCTGCTCTTTGTGCTACGTTTACCCTTTTTATCGAAGATCAGCAGGGATGTACATATGATACTACTTACATCTATTCAAGTATACCGGATACCATTCAGTTCAATGCGGTAGTCTCCGATGTCGTTTGCAATGGTGACACAGATGGGGCCATCGATCTGAACATGAGCGGTGGAACAGGTGGATTTATCTTTTCCTGGACAGGGCCTGGATCGTTTGTATCATCGCAGGAAGATATATCAAATCTTGCTCCAGGGACTTATAACATTGATGTGGAGGACGGAAATGGATGTCTGGCTTCTGAAACTTTCACGATATCCGAAAATCCAGAATTATTGGCTTCAACGGGCGTTATGAATAATTTGTGTGGGGGTGGAAATGAAGGTGCTATAAATCTTACTATTTCTGGAGGTATTGCGCCATTTAATATATCCTGGACAGGTCCTGGTTACACAAGCAGTGATGAAGATATTTCAGGACTTACATCTGGTATTTATGATGCGCAGATAATCGATGCTGCCGGGTGCCAGATATCCGTGCAGGTAGAAATCACAGAGCCTGCTCCGGTTGATGTAATTATAACGCAAACAGACGTTCTGTGCAATGGCGGCTCGTCAGGTACAGCAAATGCAGCAGCTTCAGGTGGCCAGGGACCCTATTCATATGCCTGGACGGGTGATGATGGATTTACAAGTACGAATGCTGTAATCAGCGGACTTTCAGCCGGCACGTATCTACTTGAAGTTGAAGATGACAATGGGTGTTTATTTTCTTCATCGGTTGATATTGGGGAACCAGATGCCCTTACAGCAGATTTTTCAGATACACCACTTACCTGTGATGGGGGTGATGATGCATCAATAGATTTGACGGTATTCGGTGGTACACCACCATATACCTATGTCTGGACAGGGCCTTCTCTGTTCAGTTCCACAAATGAAGACATAAGCGGGCTTGAAGCCGGGATATATTTTGTAGAGATTACAGATGATAACGATTGTGTGCTGGATGCGCAATATGAAATTTTGGAAGTGGCCGGTATAGATATTTCCGGAACGACCGGAAGTACTACTTGTACCAATGGAAACGATGGTTCGGTGACAATCAGTATTACCGGTGGACAAGAGCCATTTTCTTTTGCCTGGACGGGTCCGGGGTCCTTTAATTCATCCAATCAGAATATCTCGGGGCTTAATGCGGGTACATATAGTGTAGTTGTTACAGATGACAATGGATGTGCTGCAAATGCCTCATTTGTGGTAAACGCGCCGACTGCGCTCACGGCTACATTTGTTCTCACGCATGTAATCTGCCCGGGTGCGGCCACTGGGGCTATTGTTACAACACCTTCTGGTGGAACTGCCCCTTACACTTTTCTTTGGATTGGGCCGGGCAGTCCTGCGACAACACAAAATATTTCGAATGCGCTCGCGGGCGATTATACATTGATGCTGACGGATGCCAGCGGCTGTACCGCTTTCATCGGAACTACGATCAACCAACCGCCTCCATTTTCTATCAGTAGAATCATTACCAACGTAACATGCTTCGGAGGTTCAAATGGAGCCATCAATATTACAACCAGCGGCGGAACGCCCGGATACACCTATCAATGGACCGGACCGAACGGATTCAGCTCCACATCCGAAGATATTTCTGGTGTTACTGCGGGAGCATATTCGCTTACCGTTACGGATATAAATGGGTGTACAACCACGCGTAACTACAACGTAAATCAGCCTGCGCAAATAATAATCACACCGACTATTACCCATGTGATCTGTTCAGGTGATGCCACTGGAGCAATTTCAATAACCGTTTCGGGGCCAGGCGCATCTACTTACTCCTGGACCGGACCAAATGGCTATATTTCTTCAAGTCAAAGTATTACAAATCTTCTTGCCGGATCATATCAACTTTTGGTCACCAAAACTGGGGGATGCACTGCAAGTGGTTCATACGTCGTGAATGAAAACAGTGCCATCGTATTTTCTCCGACTATTACAGCCATATCATGTTTTGGGGCCGGAGATGGAAGCATAAATTTGAGTGCGTCGGGCGGGCAGGGACCATTCGATTTTTCATGGACCGGACCAAATGGGTTTACATCCGACCAGAATTCTATAATCAATCTTTTGGCAGGTAATTATACTGCGACAGTGACAGATGCCAACGGATGTGATGCCACAGAAATTTTTACAATCACAGAGCCGGATGAACTGGCTGTAACGATAACAGCTACAGATATTTCCTGTTTTGGTGAAACGGATGGAGCAGCTGTCTCAAATATAAGCGGTGGTACGCCACCCTACATATATTCGTGGACCGGTCCGGATTCATTTTCAGAGACATCTGACAATATCCAGGATCTCGAAGCTGGATTATATTCACTGGAAGTTACTGATGCAGCCGGTTGTACTGCAAATGCGGATATAAATATTGTAGAACCTGCAGCGCTCAGTTTGGATGTTGTAATTACCCAACCGGAATGTCTCATTGACAATGGAGAACTCACGGTGATCCCCTCCGGCGGTACCGTTGCTTCAGGCTACACTTATAGCTGGACGAATGAACTGGGAAACGTAATAGGTACTACAGCAACTATAGCAGGCCTGGCTCCTGGGGAATATGAAATTACCGTTACAGACGACAACGGTTGTATGGCAAATGTAATTACAGAACTTACCCGGGATGCATTCAATGTATCAGCTTCACTTACGAATGCTACCTGCCCTTACACGGCAGATGGGGTCATAACTGTTACACCGATCAGTGGCGCTCCACCGTTTGTTTTTTCCTGGACCGGCCCGAGTGGATTTACTGGAAATACGCCTTCCATTACCGGTCTCGCACCGGGGGTTTATTCCGCTACAGTAACGGACGATATCGGATGTATCATCAATTTGGTATACGACATTACAGAACCGCTTCCTTTCGTTTTTAATCCAGCGGTACTTCCTGAAATTTGTGTGGGAAGTGGTGATGGATCGATCGCTTTGTCTTTGGCCGGCGGAACTGCTCCCTACTTTGTGGCATGGACTGGGCCGTCTGGATTTACTTCCAATGCGCCAGCTATAAACAATCTGGAACCAGGAGAATACGTCGTAGATCTGCTTGATGCAAACGGGTGCGTTGCAGACACCTCGATTGTTGTAGAGCCGGGAACACCGATAGAAATTGATTTAAGCGCTGAGAATCCAAACTGTTTTGGTGAATTTTCGGGTGCTGTAATGGCAACAGCTACAAACGCAGTCGATCCTTTGGATTGGTCGTGGTCAGGCCCCAATGGATTTACTTCTATACAACCTAATATTTCTGGCCTTCAAGCTGGAGCTTACTATGTGGACTTAACGGACGCAAATGGATGCTCCGCCTTGGATAGCATCACTTTGGTGAATCCTGCGGAAATAGTTCTTTCAGTTACAGTACAAAATGCAACCTGTCTGGAAGCCAATGGCTCAGCAGATGTTGTGGTGACAGGTGGAACAGGGGACCTTACTTTTTCCTGGTTAAATAGTCTTGGAGCGGAAATCAGCACTACCGCCGGCATTGTAAACGTTTCATCAGGAATATATACAGTTACAGTAACTGATACGGCTGGGTGTGTTGCTATAGAAACAGTAGCTATCTCCGATGCGAATGGTTTTGTAAATGGTCTGATTACAGACGTATCCTGTTCAGGTGGATCTGATGGATCAGTTGAAATCACTGTTGTTGATGGTCAGGAACCCTTTGATTTTACCTGGAGCAACAGCAGCGGATTTTTCAGCAATGACGAGCATATTTTTGACCTTGTTGCTGACACTTACAGTGTGACAGTCACGGATGCCAATGGATGTATTTATACTGCGAACTTTGATGTAGAAGAACCTGCAGATCTTGAGGTATCTGAAACTGTCTCGACAGTTTCCTGTGCAGGTTCTGATGGAAGTATTTCGCTTGTAATATCAGGTGGCACGGCTGCGTACGAAGTTTCCTGGACTGGCCCGAATGGGTTTTCCGGGACTGGCAACATTATTTCTGGCCTCGATGAAGGCACTTATGCGTATGAAATAACTGATGCGAACGACTGTATTCTTAATAGCTTCGTGGAAGTAACTTTTGCTCCGGATATTGTAGTGGATGCAACACTTACAGACGCTGCTTGTGGAGCTGAGAATACAGGTGAAATTGCTATCGAAGTTGCAGGGGGTACATCACCTTATGCATTTGATTGGATTGGTCCAGATGGATACGTATCCAGTGCTCAGAATATTACAGACCTTCAGGGGGGAGATTATACACTGGTCATTACGGACGCAAATGGTTGTGAGATCATAATGGATTATCAGATCGCTCAACCGGAGCCTGTTGCAGTGGAACTTGCAATAGTACAACCGGATTGTACCGTAGACAATGGATCAATTACTGCCACCATTACCGGAGGTACTATTATTACCGACTATTTCATTACCTGGACAGACGATGAAGGAAACTTTATTTCATTCGTCAATGAAGCTTCTGATCTAGGCCCTGGTATTTATCATCTTTTGGTTTCAGATGTGAATGGTTGTATTGTAGAAGAAACTATTGTGTTGTCCAATCCTGGTATTGAAGTAGCAGAAGATATTTTTGATATTTCCTGTTCTGGAGAAACGGATGGTTCTGTAATACTGGATGTGATAGAAGGAGTTGAACCTTATACCGTATCATGGACCGGACCGGATGGATTTGTCGCAGATGAGCTGACCATCACAGATCTTGCAGCAGGTTTGTATAAGTACATCATCACAGGAGCGGATGGATGTCAGGCATATGGAGAAGTGGAGATTACGGAACCGGTTCTGCTTTCTGTTTCGGAAGAAATATCAAGTACCTGTGCAGGTGAATCGACCGGTATGATTGATCTCACCATATCAGGAGGCAACGAACCATATGAAGTTTCCTGGACTGGTCCAGATGGATTCAGTTCTGGTAATATAAATATTGCAGACCTCTCAACAGGCCAATACGATGTGCTGATTACAGACGAAAACGGATGTACTTTACCCGCGACATTTGAAGTCATCGAAAATCCAGCCCTTGACGTTACCACAGATGTGAGTGATATCAGTTGCTTTGAAGCAAATGATGGCATGATCACAGCCACTGTGACGGGTGGTACCGAACCATATGAAACGATGTGGACAGGACCAGATGGATTTGAATCTTCGGAATTGGAAATCACCAATCTTATACCCGGAACCTATAGCATGCTTATTACAGATGATTTGGGCTGTACTTTCGATGCGGAAATAGAACTTACTCAACCTGAAGAATTACTTGTAGCAGAAGATATTCAGGCTGCAGGCTGTGAGAGCCCCGCAAGTCTTGGAACTGTGATGCTAACGGTTTCTGGCGGTGAGCCTGGTTATCTCGTGAGCTGGACCGGCCCTAGTGGGTTTACTTCCGACCAAATGAATATCAGCGATCTGGAGACCGGTTTATATCAATACACTGTAACTGATGCTGGGAATTGCATTTACGGGGGAGAGATCGAAATTATATTAGTCGAACCTATCATTGTTGATACAGATGTGCAGGAAATTTCCTGCGCCGGAGAAGCAGACGGTTCCATTGAGCTGACTGTTTCGGGTGGACAGGGGCCATATACTTATACATGGACCGGGCCCGATGGATTTTCATCTGACGCTTCTTTGATTGAGAATCTGGAAGCCGGGCTTTATGATCTGCTGGTGGCTGACGATGCCGGATGTCAATCGTTGTTGACTATCGAACTTATTTCTCCAGAGCCACTTATCGCAAATATTGAATCTACGACAGATGCCAGTTGTAATACCAGCAGCGATGGTACCATTACACTTTCCGTTTCCGGCGGCACAACACCTTATACGTATTCCTGGTCTGGACCTGATGGCTATAGCTCTGACATTGTATCACCTCAGAATATTTCTCCTGGGTTATATACTCTTGAACTGACAGATGCCAATGGATGTATTGCGAATGCAGAAGTTACCATTGGATTTATGCTGGAAATATTTGCGTATGCCGGTCCGGATCTGCTGTGGTGCCAAAGCGAGGTAGCTGATACCATTTTCGGCACTGGTCTCAATGCCGTGTCGTATTACTGGACTGACCTCGCTGGCGATACGCTAACTTCGACTGCTGCACTCGCGTTTACTCCTGAGCCTGGATCCTATCAATTTGTACTTCATGCAAATGATGGATTCTGTGCTGCATTGGATACGGTAGAGCTGGTTGTCCCGGTAAGACCTGATGTGGATGCAGGACCGGATGTGGAAGTATTTGCTGAAGAAACTTTTATACTCGGCGGCAATCCAACGTCTCAACAGACAGTGAATTATCTCTGGACCCCTGGGGCCCAAGGTTCATTCAATCCTTCCGTGGCAAATCCATCCGGATTTCTGCTTGAAACCACATGGTTTACGGTCACAGTTACCGATGAATTTGGTTGTCAAAATCTGGATTCTGTCCTGGTGACCATTTTACCTGAAATTGGATTGACATCAGGATTTACCCCTAACGGGGATGGTGTAAACGATACATGGGTAATCGACAATATGGAACTGTTTCCCAATAATGTCGTAAGCATTTTTAACCGATGGGGAACTGCGGTTTATCAGACCAACAGATACAATGCCAGCAACGCCTGGGATGGTACTTATGAAGGTAAACCTCTTCCCGTGGGAACATATTATTATGCCATTGAACTCAATGACGCAAGATTTCCAAATCCATATACCGGACCTTTAACAATATACCGTTGATGCAATTCATCAGACATATCACATTGCTGGTCCTTTCCTGTTTATCAGTGGGTGCTTTTGCGCAGCAGGTGCAGCAATTCACGCAGTTTCAATTTGCGGGGTTGAGCTTCAATCCGGCATTTGCAGGATCTGATGATTATTTCAATGCACTTGCTATCCACCGCACCCAGTGGACAGGTATCAATGATGCACCAAGGACATACCTGATGGGACTCCACGCACCTAGTAAATCACGAAAGATGGGTTATGGCGGTACGCTTTATACTGATGTGGCAGGCCCAACCCGACGGGTGGGTGTCCAAGGTGCATATGCTTACCATTTGCAGATAAGTGCAGAAAGCAAATTGTCCTTAGGGTTATCTTTTGGAATGACACAATTCTCTATCGATGGCTCGCAAATAACTTTGCGCGAAAGCGGTGATTTGGCATTAAATCCGGGAATGCAATCTGAACTCAAACCCGATGCGGGATTTGGTGTGCTTTGGTATGGAGATAAATTCTTTGCAGGAGTATCTGCTACTCAGATTATAAACAACCAGTTAAATCTTTTTCCTGGAGACGGTGACGGCCGCATGGCGGTGCATTATTTTGCTACAGGAGGATATAAATTCAACATCGCTGATGATTTTCAGGTGGAGCCATCAGTCCTTGTTAAATATGTGGATCCCGTAGTACCTCAGATCGATTTATCTGCGCGAGTCATTTACCAGGATAAAATTTGG